>Ga0265293_10012093_pt1 | contig 11551 bp, 8 predicted proteins | sample Munlanlewell138R_FD_192505 | JGI IMG/M metagenome (GOLD analysis project Ga0265293, IMG submission 192505) | Leachate microbial communities from a municipal landfill in Southern Ontario, Canada - Leachate well 138R | ecosystem: Engineered > Solid waste > Landfill > Unclassified | place: Canada... | reverse complement strand
GCCTGGCGGTGGGCGTGGTCAGCGGGTCCCGAGGCCGCAGTGGGCCTCGACTACCGCCTCTCGGAACTTGGAACCGTATCGAGCACCGGGCACCGGGCACTTTGGCGCGAGGCACCTCGCGTGGCGGGAGTGCATGGGAGTCGAACCCACCCCCCGCCGCGCTGGCGACGGGGCAACCGTTTTGAAGACGGCGAGGACCACCGGATCCCTTCCACTCCCGTGGCGATTGTCCGACGCAGCAACGCCCGCTGTCGAACTACTGCAACCCGTCGAGCCACTCCACGAGCAGGCCGTTGAAGGCCGACGCCCGCTCCTGGTGCGGCCAATGCCCGTGTTCCGGCCAGCTCACCGCACGCGAAGCCCGGTTCCCCGCCTGGCTCTCCTCCCACCCCGCGAGGCCGTGCGCACCTTCGCCAGTGCGCAGCGCGAGCAGCGGCGCCCGCAGGCGCCCAAGGTACTCTTCCGCCTGGGGCCGGAGCGCGAACTGGTCCGGCGGCGCGAAGATGCCCTGGCACGTCTGCCACACCACATGCTGTGGCGTGCCCATGAGCCGCCGGCTATGCCAGGCACGCAGATGCGCGGGCGAAAGGGTCGTGTAGAAGCTGCTCAGGAAAAACTGCCGGGCCACGTCGAGGCCCTGCGGCCCCTGCATCTCCTCCACCATCTTCACCACAGGCACTGCGATCTCCGGCGGGAACCCGTACGCCCCTTCGATCGATACCACCGACCGCACCAGCTCCGGGTATTCCACCCCGAGCGCCACCGCCACGGCGCCGCCAAGGGAGTGCCCGACGATGGTCGCCGGTGCTGCGTCGAGCTGGCGCAACAGCTTCGCCACATCCGCCGCGAAGTCCCGCACCCGGTATCCGGACTCCGGCACGCCCGACCGGCCGTGGCCGCGCAGGTCCAGGTTGATGCTCCGGTATTGGTCCAGTAGCACCGGCGACTGGTAGCTCCAGTCGGTCCCGTCACACGCCCACCCGTGAAGCAAGAGCACGTTTTGCCCGCTGCCCCCATCGGTGTAAAAGAGCTCGATGTCGTCGACCCTCGCGCGCGGCATGCCAGGTGTCCTTGCCCGTCGTTCGAGACGATCCGGGCGGCTGATTCTAGCTCATGCGATACCATTGCAGCACACCGGAAGGGAGGAGGATCCAATGACCGAACCGAAGTCCTTCGACGAGCTCATCAACGCCTGGAAGCGCCTCAGCGAGGAGTACCTGGCCGGCTTCCGCCAGGCGTTCGAAGCGGGCGCGACCGCCGCGTTCAGCACCGCCACGAGTGCTACCCGCACCCACACCACTCCCCCGGCCGAAGAGCAGCGAGAAGAACCTGCCCCAGCGCCGGAAGCCGCGACCGAACCGGAAGGACCAGCAGAGTCCGCGCCCGCCGATGATCTCAGCGCCCGCGTTGACGCCCTCGATGACCGCATCCGCCGCCTCGAAGAGGCTATTGCCGCGCTTGCGGAAGCGAGCCTCGACGACGTCGATGACGATGACGACGACATCGAAGAACGCCTCGAAGACCTGGAGGCCCGCGTCGAAAAGCTGGCGCGCAAGGCACGCAAGCGGAACAAGTGAATTAGTTGTCAGTCGCCAGCCGCCAGCGGTTCGAGTCGCACCACCGGCACTGAGTCCTCAGTCCTCAGTCCTTATTCCTCGATAGGTGCCTGTCCCGCCGCCTCGGTTGGGGGCGCAGGCGACAGGACAGGCGGCTCTGCCGGTGCCGGGCGGTGTGGCGGCGCGGGAAGCCCGAGCCACTCTCCCGGGCAGGTAAACGTCCACGGCTGACAGAGGGGCCAGTCTGGCACCCAGCCCGGTGGCGGCCAGCTCGGCGGCGGTGGCGGAGGCGAAACGGACGGCACGGGTGCTGGCGCTGTCGCCGGCGGGGTCGCGGCCGGCGATGGCGGCGCAGGGGGCGGCACCAGCGGCTGCACCGGGGGATCTGCCGCCGGTGGCTGCGAGGCCAGACCGGACGCCATCGCCCGGAGTGTCGCCATCGTCACCCGGACCGTAGCCCGTGCCGTGGGCGGCGTGGGCGAAGGAGTCGGCTCGACGGTCCGCGGTGCCACCGAAGGCGTTCGCGTCACCCGGGTCGCGCTGGCAAAATCCTCCGCGCCCGGCGTTGCTGCCGTCGCCGAGCCAGCCCCGCTCTGCATACCCTGGTAGGCGATGCCCACTGCGCCCAGTAGACACGCCACCAGGATCAAGATGCTTTTGCTCACGGGGTGAGGATCGGCCGGCCCCAACATGCGTTTGAGGGACAGTTCGGTTGATGCTTCGCGAACCAATCCGGCCACACGCAAGAGGCCCCTCGAGTGGCAGCTCGAGGGGCAGAGGAAGCGGCCCTTGCGATGAATGGCCACTCAGTAACCAGGATACGCCTTATACGGTTTCGTTAGGTAAACCCCGTAACATGCCGCCTTACCCGCTGCTCGCTACCGCTCTACCACCAGAGGACATCGTCCAGCGGGTCCTCGTGCGCCTCGATCGCCGGGTCGTGGTCGTCCGACGACCAGAGGTCCGTGCCCAGGTACTTCCAGCCTGCGTCGGCGAAGACCATCACGATGTTGCCGCGCTTCAGACGGCTCGCGGCGCGCATCCCTGCGTGGAGCACCGCCCCGGAGCTGATGCCACCAAAGATGCCTTCCGCGAGCATCGCCCGGCGCGCGTGCGAAAAAGCGTGGCGGTTCCCCACGATGATCTTCCCGTCGAGCACCGACTCATCCAGCACCGGCGGGATGTAGCCATCTTCGAGCGACTTCAGCCCCTGCACATGGACGCCGAGCCGTGGCTCCACCCCGAACACATGGCAATTGGGGTTCGATTCCTTCAGCCGCCGGCCCACGCCGCTTATCGTCCCGCCCGTACCGATGCCCGCCACGAACACGTCGACATGGGCGACATCCGCGAGGATCTCCGCGCCCGTCGTCTCGTAATGCGCGGTCACGTTTTCCGTACTGCCGAACTGGTTCAGGAAATAGGCGCCCTCCGCCGCGGCGATCTCCTGCGCTGCCGCGATGGCGCTCTTGATCCCCGCCTGCCGTGGGATGCGCCGGATGTTCGCGCCATAGGCGCTCAGCAGCTCTTCGATCTCCGGGTAAACACTCTCCGGCACGCAGACATCCACCGGGTGGCCAAAGAGCCGCCCGAACATCGCCAACGCGACGCCCGTGTTGCCGGTCGAAGCTTCGACGATGCGCTGCCCCGGCTCGAGTTCGCCGCGCTCCCGCGCACGCGAAAGGATGCGCAGCACGATGCGGTCCTTGATCGATCCCGTCGGGTTCTGACCTTCGAGCTTCGCGAAGAAACGCACGCCCGGCTCCGGCGAAAGCGTCCGCAGCTCGACCATCGGCGTCTTCCCCACGAGCCCAAGGATGGAGTCATATACAGGCCGCGCGTGAGTCACGCCTGAAGTGTAGGCGAAAAGACGCGAGGAACGAGGATGTAGCCGAGGGTCGCCCAGGACGCGGAACGCCCCTCGCGGAGAGCGTCCCGGGAGGTCGCGGTCCCGTCTCGCCGCTCATGCCTCGTGCCTCGTCCCTTCTTTTGCTACCTTGGTTGGGCGCTCGTCGCCTGTTGCCCTGGCGAGCCAGCCGAATCCACCACGAGGGACCAGCACGTGTATAGCGACCTCGCCATTTTTTCCGGCCGGGCTCACCCGGAGCTTGCCAAGGCCATCTGCGCACGTATCGGCCGGCCCCTCGGCAAGGTCGATGTCTTCGAGTTTTCGAACGAAAACATCTTCGTGCAGTACCAGGAGAACATCCGCATGCGCGATGTCTACCTGGTCCAGCCCTTCACTTCCCCGGTGAACACCTCGATCATCGAACTGCTCATCATGATCGACGCCGCAAAGCGCGCCTCCGCCGGCCGCATTACCGCCGTCATCCCCTACTTCGCCTACGGCCGAAGCGATAAGAAAGACCAGCCCCGCGTGCCCATCTCCGCGCGTCTCGTCGCCAACATGCTCGAAACCGCCGGCGCCGACCGCGTGCTCACCATGAACCTCCACGCCGGGCAGATCCAGGGCTTCTTCAACATCCCCGTCGACGAACTCAACGCCCTCTACCCCGTCAGCGCCTACTTCCGTAACGAACGGCTCGACAATTATGTCGTCGCCGCCACCGATGTGGGCGACGAAAAGCGTGCGCGCGACATGGCCGTGCGGCTCGATACGCCACTCGCCATCATCGAAAAGCGCCGCGTCGGCAACACCGACCGGACCGAGGCGGTGAACGTCATCGGCGATGTCGAAGGGCGCAACGTGCTCATCCTCGACGACGAGATCGATACCGCAGGCACGATCATGGAGGCGATCCGCATCCTGCGCGCACATGGCTGCAAGGACATCCTGGTCTCCTGCTACCACGCCATTCTCAGCGGCCCCGCCATCGAACGCCTGAACAAGGCCGACGTGCGAGAAATCGTCGTCACCGACTCGGTACCCATCCCGCCCGAGAAGCAGCTCCCAAACATGCGCATCCTGCCCATCGCCGCCCAATTCGGCGACGCCATCGGCCGCATCCACTCCGGCCAGTCGGTAGGTGCACTCTTTCAGTAGCGCTGCTCGCTTGTAGCTGTCAGCTCCAGCCGCCCGCACGTCCTACCGCGAACGTGCACCGGACACGGGCACCCCTTGGCGGTCACACGGACACGACCACAGCTTCGACTCCGTGCCCGAACCGCGGGTGAGGACTTCGGTTATGTCGGAGAGTGTAGCGGCGTCCACGCCGTCACCCAGGGCGCGACCCTCGATGAGACCGTAGCCAACCTCCAGGAAGCAGTTGCGCTCGCTCTTGAGGGCGACGACCTGGAAGAGCTCGGGGTCGCCGCCGAGCCCGTAATTCTCGTGAGCTTCGGGGCGGAGCCACTTCTTGCCTCAGCTTCGGCCCTGACCGCCGCTTAGCTGGTACCGGGCACCCCCCACACCTACCTCACCCGGAACACCGGATACTCCCCCGCGACCGCCTCGAACTCGGCCAGCGGTGAGTCCGGCCCGGGGACGAAGTGCGGACGCGCCCCAAACGCGCGCTTCACGTAGGCCTTGAGCACCGGAGCGCGCTCCTCCACCGGCACTTCTTCGAGCACGACTGGCGTACGGCCACCGCTACGAATCACCGCCATCCCGTTCGCCGCGCGCACGTTTCGCACCCAGTCGGACCGTTCGCCAAGCATGGACACGAAGTAGCGCTCGCCGTCCACGTTCGCCACCACCATCGGGATCGACTGCACACCGGCCCCGCTCCGTCGCGGCACTTCGAGTGCCACCTGGAAGCGCGGCGGCAGGCCCAGCCCCGACCAGACCGCCTGTGTCCGGATGACCAGCCGCCCGAGACGCGTCGGGCGCCGGTCGCGATAGAACACTGAATTCGGCGCCATCGCGAGGGCCAGGATTGTGGTCGCGAGGGCCAGCACCACCAGCAACATCGCTTTTCGCATAGAGCACACCCCCCGCGTAGTATGCATCACCACCGCAACGACGGCGCGCCCGGCACGGGGGCACAGGGCACCACGCACGGCGCGCTCCCCCACCGGCTACCGGCTACCGGCTACCGGCAAGGCGTATACTCCCGCGCATCCGCTTGGGAAGGGGAAGTTCCGTGGATGACAGATCCTTATTTTCGATCGAGGGAAAGACGGCCATCGTCACCGGCGCGTCGTCTGGTCTTGGTGTCGTCATGGCCGAAGGACTGGCGAACGCCGGGGCGAACGTCATCATCGCTGCCCGCCGCAAAGCAAACCTCGATGAGCTCGCCAGCCGCCTCGAAGCCAACGGCGCGAAAGTCCTCGCCCTGTATTGCGACGTCTGCGATTCACAGCAGGTGGACGAGATGGTCGATGCCGCGTGGAATACCTTCGGCCGCGTCGACATCCTCGTGAACAACGCCGGCGTCTCCGCTGACGCGGGCGTGATGCCCGAAAACGTGCCCGACGAACTCTTCCTGCAGTCCGTCACCACGAACCTCGTAGGCACATTTTCCTGCTGCCGCGCCCTGGCACGCCGCCAGCTCGCCGATGGCCGCGGCGGCTCGATCATCAACATCGCCTCGATCATGGGCATGGCCGGCACACAGAACGCGCCCGTCGGTTACCAGTCGTCGAAAGCCGGCGTCATCAACCTCACGCGCGCGCTCGCCCTGAGTTGGGCCGACCGCGGCGTCCGCGTGAACGCGATCGCGCCAGGCTGGTTCCCGAGCGAGATGACCGCCGGCTGGTTCGCCGTCCCCGAGTTCCTCCAGCGCTTCGCGACCCAGATTCCAACCTGCCACGTCGGCGAACCAGCGGACCTCGTCGGGCCGTTGCTTTTCCTCGCCAGCGACGCCTCGAACTTCGTCACGGGTCAGACAATCGCCGTCGACGGCGGCCTTTCGTCTTCGAACGGCGCCGCCGCCTACGACGACGACCTGTTCGCGATGCAAGCCGCCGCCGTCGGCCCCCTCGGCCAGCGCATCCTCCCGACCAGTAGTGGGTAGTCGAGGCCCCCTGCTGCCCCGGGACCCGGTGCGCGGGCACATCAACGGCAAAATTTCGCCGCGAGCGAGAGCGTGCTCGCCTTCCCCACGCGCCCGCCGCTTGCTGCGCGCGCGGCTCGCGGCCAGCGGGACTGCGTTGCCGATGGTGCGACTACCTACCCGCTCGGAGCGGCCACGAGGGCCGCGGCTACCGGCTACCGGCTACCGAATCACGAAGTAGCGCGCGGCCGGGTGGTGCGAAACCAGTGCCGACGTCGACTGCTCCGGGTGCCACTGGAACGTCTCGCCCAGTGCGACGCCGATGCGCAACGGGTCGAGCAGCTGCGCGATGCCCACCTGCTGCTCGAGGTCCGGGCAGGCCGGGTACCCGAACGAGTAGCGGCTGCCGCGGTAACCCTGCGCGAAGAGTTCGCGCATCGTCTTCGCGTCTTCGTGCCCGAAGCCAAGCTCGTCGCGCACGCGCTTGTGCCACATCTCCGCCAGCGCCTCCGCGCTCTCCACAGAGAAGCCATGGAAGTGCAGGTAGTCGCGGTATTCGTTGTCCTTGAAGAGCTTCTGCGCGTACTCCGTCGCCTTCGGACCCATCGTCACCAGCGTGAACGCAACGACATCGTACGGGCCATCCGGCGATTCGACGCCGTAGTGGGCTTCGACACCGGGCGGGCCGCCCTTCGCGCGGAAGAAATCGGCGATGCAGAGCCGCCGCCCAGTCGGCTGCCGCGGGAATTCGAACCGCACCGGTTCGCCCACCACCTTGCCATCGACGAAGGCGGGCCAGACGAGCAGGTCGTTGCCGTCAGCCTGCGCGGGGAAGTAGCCATAGACCACCTGCGGGACGAGTAGTTGCTCGGAGATTGCGAGCTCCTGCAGCCGCCGGAACACCGGCAGCACCTCGGATTCGACGAACGCGCTGTACTCCGCGTCGCTCCGCTTCCCCTTCTGGTACTGCCACTGCCCGCGGAAGAGCGCGACCTCGTTGATGTACGGGTAGATGTCACGCAGCGGGATGCCACGGACCACGCGCGAACCCCAGAACGGCGGCTTCGGCACTTCTGGCTGGGGGCCGGAGCGAATTTCCGAGACCGTGTAGTCGCGGTCGGAGGCAGACGTCTCGGCCACGTTCACGGCGTCGTAGCCGGTGTCCTCGCCGCCGGCCGTGACGCGTGGCCGCTTCGGCTCGGGCATCGTCACCTCTTCGCCGGCGCGCACAGCCGCCATCACCCGGTCGAGCGTGGCCAGCCCTTCGAATGCGTCCTGGCAGTAGAAGACGTTGCCACGATAGATGTCACGCAGGTCGTGCTCCACGTAGCGCCGCGTGAGCGCCGCCCCGCCGAGCAGTACGGGATAGTGGAAGAGCTCCCGTGTGTTCAGCTCCTCCAGGTCTTCGCGCATGACGACCGTGCTCTTCACAAGCAGCCCCGAGAGACCGATCGCGTCAGCTCCGACCTCCTCCGCCTTCTCGATCACGTTCGCGATCGGCTGCTTGATGCCGAGGTTGTAGGTCGTGTAGCCGTTGTTCGAAAGGATGATGTCGACCAGGTTCTTGCCGATGTCGTGCACATCGCCACGCACGGTCGCGAGCACGATCTTCCCCTTGCCCCCACCTTCGACCTTCTCCATGTGTGGCTCGAGGTGCGCGACCGCGGTCTTCATCGTCTCGGCCGACTGCAGCACGCACGGGAGCTGCATCTTGCCCGCGCCGAAGAGCTCGCCAACCACGCGCATCCCGTCCAGCAGGTGCTCGTTGATGATGGTGAGCGCGTCCATGCGCCCGAGCGCTTCGTCCAGCTCGACCTCGATATCGCGCCGGTCGCCATCGATGATGCGCTGCTTCAGGCGCTCCTCGACGGGCAGATGCGAACGGTCGACCTTCTCCGCCTTCTCCATCTTCACGTTCTCGAAGAGCTCGATGAAGTGTGTGAGCGGGTCATAACCGCCCTCGCCGTTTTCGTCGGCCGGGCGGCGACGGTCGTAGATGAGGTCGCGGGCCGTTTCGAGCTGCTCCTCGGGGATGCGGTTCAGGGGGAGGATCTGGCGCGCGTTCACAATCGCCGCATCCAGGCCGTGCTCCACGGCTTCGTGCAGGAACACCGAGTTCAGCACGCGCCGCGCCGCCGGCTTCAGCCCGAACGACACGTTCGAAACGCCGAGCACCGTGTGCACACCCGGGAACTCTTCCTTCACCTGCTTGATCGCGTTCAGCGTGGCCATCGCGTCGCCGCGCAGGTCCTCCTGGCCGGAGCTCAGCGGGAAGGTGAGCATGTCGAACAGCAGGTCGCCCGGCTCCAGGCCGTGCTTGTTCACGGCGAAATCGTAGATCCGCCGCGCCACGCGCAGCTTCCATTCCGTCGTCCGCGCCTGGCCCTCTTCGTCGATCACCAGCGCGATCGCGGCTGCGCCGTGCCGCCGGATGAGCGGCATCAGCCGCGAAATCTTCCGCTCGCCATCCTCGAGGTTGATCGAGTTCACGATCGCCTTGCCGCCGTAGAGCTTCAGCGCCGTCTCGATCACCGGGACTTCCGTGGAGTCGAACACCAGCGGCAACGTCGACTGCGTGCGAACCGCCTCCACCAGCCGCTCCATGTCGGGCGCGCCATCGCGGCCCACGTAGTCGACCATCACATCGAGCACGTGCGCGCCCTCGGCCGTCTGCTCCTTCGCGAGCTGGACCATCCCTTCGAGGTCGCCCGCCAGCAACAGGTCGCGGAAGGCGCGCGAGCCAGTGGCGTTCATCCGCTCGCCGATGACGAGGAACGAGAGATCCTGCTCGATCGGCACGGAGGTGTAGAGCGACGACACCGCCGCCTCGTACGAGGCGCCGGGACCGGCAGGCTCGGCGCCGAAAAACACCCTGGCGGATTCGCGCTGCTTCGGTGCCCGGTGGCCGATCGCCTCGATCGCGGCCTCGAAGTGCGCCGGGGTCGTGCCGCAGCAGCCACCCGCAATGTTCGTGCCGAACTCGTCGACGAAGATCTTCTGGTAGCGCGCGAACTCCTCCGGCGTGAGCCGGTAGCAGGCTTCGCCGTTCACCAGCTCCGGCAGACCCGCATTCGGCGCCACGAACACCGGCCGCCGCGAATTCTCCGCGAGATGGCGCACGTGCTCCACCATCTGCTCCGGCCCGGTCGCGCAGTTGATGCCGATGATGTCCACCACGTCGAGCGCCTCGAGCGTCGTCAGTGCGCAGGCGATGTCGGAGCCGATGAGCATGGTCCCCACCGTCTCGATGGTCACGCTGGCGATGACCGGGAGGCGCACGTTCTTTTCGGCGAAGACGTCGCTGATCGCAGCCAACGCAGCCTTCGTCTGGAGCAGGTCCTGGCAGGTCTCCACCTTCAGGACATCGATGCCGCCTTCAATGAGGCCGCGCGCCTGCTCCTGGTAGCTGTGCAGCAGCTCGTCCCAGGTGATGTGGCCGAGCGACGGCAGCTTCGTCCCCGGCCCCATCGTGCCGAAGCTGTAGCGCGGCCATTCCGGCGTGCTGAACTCGTCGCGGATGGCGTTGAGCTGCTGTGCGGCGATGCGGTTGATTTCGCGCACCCGCGGCACCAGGTCGTACTCCGCGAAGACCACCTCGTTCGCGCCGAAGGTGGCGCTGTCGACCGCGTCCGCACCCGCCGCATAGAGGTCGCGCTGGATCTTCGCCAGCGCCTCCGGATCGGAGAGCACAAGGTATTCGCTGCAGCCGTCCTTGTCGCCGTAATCCGGCGCCGGTTTCAGTGCCAACAGGCTGGAGCCGATGGGCCCGGCAGCGAAGAGGACGCGCTCGCGAAGGCGCTGGATAAAGGGGTGGTCGATGGGACGGTACATAGGGAGTACCAGCGTACTACGTTATGTGGGAACGGGGTGGAGCGGAGGTTGGGGGCTCGCTGGCACGGTTGAGCCCTCACACTCAACCCGCGGCCCACACCGACTCTAACGTTTGTTATAGCTCGTTCGAGTAGTGGCCCCGCCGTTCCTCCGCCACTACATGAACTCTCAAATCTTTAGAGCTCTTCCCAACCCGGCAGGGGCATGACGCACCGGGCACCGGGCACCGGGCACCGGGCACCGGGCACCGGGCACTGCGCCGCAGGCGCCCCCTACGCCGCCTGCGGCCGCGGTTCCGGCGCGCGGGGGGCGGGGCGAGACACATTCCCGCGGGCCCGCGACGCGACCAGGTCGCGCTGGGCACGGCGGAGGAAGTCGCGCACCTCCAGTTCCCCTTCGTACCCGGTCAGCGCCACCACCGGCTGCACCGTCGCCGCATCTTCGAGCGGGATTGTGGAGCCGATCGCGATGAGGAACGCCTCCGCCTTGTCGCCGGTGCTACGGTCGTGGTCTTCCACCACAATCGCGGCGAACACCGGCCCTTCGAGGTGGGCCAGGAAGTCGCCATCGCTGGAGGCCATGCGCAGCGCCTTGCCGATCTGCGGCAGGAGTGTCTCCTCTACCTTCGCGTTTCGCTTGAAGCCGCTCAGGTCGGTCAGCACCAGCGAGAAGCCACGTCCGTTCCGCACCGAGCGCATCATCTGGCGGCGCAGTTCGAACACGAAGTGCCGGCTGTTCGGCAGGCCTGTCGCATCGTCTTCGTACATCCGGCCACGCATCCGCTCGAGTGCATGGTGGACGCGCCGCCCCTGCTCCGACTCTTCGTACCAGAACTGCACATGCACACCGATGAACAGTGCCGTGGAGAGACCGAGCACCAGCCAGTGCGCCTCTTCGCCCGAGGCCACGGTTATCGCCTGTGCGCAGAAGATGATGAACCAGAGCGCAAACGTCGCTGGCCGCAAGATGCGCAGAATCATCGGTGTCTCGACCGAGCCCATCGCGCCATCGAGCGCAGCGGGGGCAAGCAGGGCGTTGAGGGCCGGTGGCATGTTCACCCGTAGAGACTCCTCGCGTTCTCGCATTCACATACGGAGGTAGAAACGCGCGGCAACAGAGGGGCGTTGTAAAAGGCCTGTAAATTGATCGCCCGAGTTAATCGCGTGGGCGCGAAACGTGGAAGATCGCGCGCCGCCCGACGTACGTCCCGATGCGCTGGCCAAGCCCCGGCACCCGGTCCCATTTCGGCACGACCGGCTCCGGGGTACG
>Ga0265293_10012092_pt1 | contig 11552 bp, 12 predicted proteins | sample Munlanlewell138R_FD_192505 | JGI IMG/M metagenome (GOLD analysis project Ga0265293, IMG submission 192505) | Leachate microbial communities from a municipal landfill in Southern Ontario, Canada - Leachate well 138R | ecosystem: Engineered > Solid waste > Landfill > Unclassified | place: Canada... | reverse complement strand
AGGAGCTATTGTCCAGTACCACGCTACCCGGCGGTGCTACGAGATATTGCCCTGGTGGTGGAAGATAGCGTTACTCATTCAATGGTTATGGAAATACTCGGGAGCTATCCGCTGATAGCAGATGTTATACTGTTTGATATCTATACCGGAAAGCCTGTCCCGGAGGGGTCAAAGTCCATGGCTTATCGACTCACCTTCCTCAGCGATAAGAAGACCTTGACCGATCAAGCGGTGGATAAGGTACTTGAACAGGTTCTTTCACGCCTGGAGAAGCAGTTAGGCGCTGCACTTCGCCGATAACCTGGCTGTTCGAGCTACCCTTATTTCAGTGTCATTTCCGTCTACCGCGTCGTCCTTGAGTCGGGTGGTAGCCCGACGAAGGATCTTCCCCGGATAGTACTCTTGGTGACATAAAGCGTTGTCAGGGTGATACTTGTCAGTATTTATTTCAAGAAGCAGCTAGGCGCTGTACTTTGCCGGAATAACAATCTTCTTAACCCTATCAACAATATCAGCAAGTCCAACCAGGTCTGCCTTTTTCTCCGAGCGCCATTTCAGTTCAACGCTTTCCTTTTCCAGTGTCCTGGGGCTTATGGTAATACGAAGTGGAATCCCTAAAAGATCTGCATCGTTAAATTTAACCCCCGGAGATTCCATTCTGTCGTCATAAAGAACTTCGATACCGCAATTAATCAGCTCCTGATATAATTGGACAGCTGTTTGCGACACCTTTTCATCTTCCAGAAAAAGCGGGCAAAGGTATACTTCATACGGTGCGATTGAAAGCGGCCAAATAATACCTTTTTCATCGTGGCTGGCTTCAATTACACTGGCAAGAAGTCGGCCGACTCCAATACCGTAACTTCCCATAACGATGGGCTTGGAGTTGCCCTCCGCATCGGTATAAAAAGCACCCATTTTCTCAGCCAGGAAAGTACCCAGCTTAAAGATATGCCCGACTTCTATGCCTCTGGTGGTTTTTAATGGTGCACCGCATTTAATGCAGCAATCACCAGCCGATGCCAGTGAAATGTCTGCAATGATATCAGCAGAGAAATCGCGAGGGAAGTTCACATTTTTAATGTGATAGTCTGGTTTGTTGGCACCGGCAACAAAATTGGTACCATTATTTAAAGACTCATCGGCTATGATCTTGATACCTGCCAGACCAACGGGAGATGCCGACCCGGCAACAAGATGGGCTTTTCCCACCTCTTCCGGGAGAGCCAGGCGTAACTCGTTTACCTTGAGAATGTTGTTTAACTTGATTTCGTTCACTTCAATATCACCACGGAGAGCAACAAACACAATCTCTCCATCAGCATAATAAAAGACAGCTTTAATTGTCTGCGTACGATCAACATCCAGGAACCTGGCTACGTCTTCGATGGTTTTCTGGCCAGGTGTATAGACTTCTTCTATGGATCTGGGTTCTGATGAAGAACCTGGCTTTTTGATGCTTTTAGCTTTTTCAACGTTAGCTGCATAACCGCACTTTTCGCAGTAGATGATTACGTCTTCCCCGCAATCGGTTACTGCCATAAACTCACTCGAGTCCTTGCCTCCTATAGCGCCGCTGTCCGCCTCAATCATGATTACCGGTAGTCCGGTTCTTCGGTAAATATTCTGATAACTTTTACGCATTTTTTGATAGCTTTCATTCAAGCCTGTTTCATCAAGATCAAAGCTGTAGAGGTCTTTCATAGTGAATTCTCTCACTCGTATCAAGCCGCCTCGAGGTCTTGGTTCATCCCGGAATTTGGTTTGTATTTGGTAGAGCATTACCGGAAGATCGCGGTAGCTTTTAATAAAAAAACTTACTAGATCAGTGACAACCTCTTCATGGGTAGGACCTAGAACGAGCTCTCGATCCTTGCGGTCATTGACCGGAAATATAATCTTACCAAATGCCTGGCCGCGCCCGCTTTTTTCCCAAAGTTCCCTGGGCTGGATTACTGGCATCGTGATCTCCTGACCACCGGCTTTGTACATCTCATCGCGAATGATATTTTCTATTTTTTTTAGTGCGCGATGTGCCAGGGGCAGGTATGAATAAACGCCGGCTGAAAGCTGGCGAATCATACCTGCTCTCAACATAAGCTGATGACTTATGGTATCTGCATCGGCGGGTATTTCTTTTTGAGTTTTACTGATAAGTTTGGAAAAGCGCACTCTTTGTGATCTCCTCGTTAGTATTAAGTTAATTAATGTTAAAAAGTATAACAGTTTTAATTGTTTATAGCATGATTTAGTAACTCGAGAGATGCAGGTTTATTCACGGCTCAGATACTCAATCTCTTTTATTAGCTCTGGGATGATGCTGTCTTCGCTAATCGAGCGTATTTTTTGGCCATGCTTAAAGAGCAAGGCTTTGCCTTTACCGCCGGCTATACCGATATCAGCATCTCTGGCTTCTCCAGGACCGTTTACAGCGCAGCCCATTACCGCTACTTTAATATCCTTCTGATACGAAGATAGTCGTTTATTAACTTCTTCTGTGATTCTTACTACGTCTATTTCAGTACGTCCGCAGGTTGGGCAGCTGATAAGAACCGGACCACGGCTCCGTAGATTGAGGGATTTTAATATTTCGTAAGCAGCTTTGACTTCTTCCACGGGAGATCCGGTTAGTGAAACCCGGATGGTGTCCCCAATGCCCTGATAAAGCAATGGTGCAATTCCAGCGGTGCTGCGAATAAGGCCAGCTGGCGGTACTCCAGCTTCGGTAATTCCTACATGAAGAGGGTAGGGTACCATAGTAGCGATTCTCTGATAGCTTTCAATAGTTGTGGGAACATCAAAAGCTTTAAGACTTATTTTAATGAGATCAAAATCAAGCTCCTGGAGGAGATTGATTTCACGCAGGGCTGCAGATACCATTCTTTCTGCTACCGGGAGATCCGGGTCGATATCACTGGGGAGAGAGCCTGCATTGACGCCAATACGTATGGGTATTTGTTTGGCTTTGGCAGCCTTTACAACAGTAGTGATCTTTTCAGGATCACCGATATTGCCTGGATTTATACGCAAACCGTCAACCCCACTATCAATAGCATCCAGTGCAAGCCGATAGTCAAAATGGATATCAGCAATTAATGGGATTGATATATCATTCCTGATGCAGCGAATTGCTGCGGCTGCTTGTTTATCGGGCACAGCTACTCGTACCAATTCACACCCGGCTTCTTCAAGCTCTTTTATTTGGAGTATTGTAGCTTTCGTGTTGCGCGTGTCAGTTTTAGTCATAGATTGCACCACAATAGGCGCATTCCCGCCAATCGCTACACCCCCAATTTGAATAATTTTACTGTTTCGCCGGGTTATCAAGGTATGACGCTTCCTCCATCGATAATACGGATGATATCCTGGAAAGTTACCAGGATCATTAATCCCATTAATAAGGCGAAGCCTATCATGTGCACCATGCCCTCTTTTTGAGGAGAGATTTTTTTACCGCCCCTGATCCACTCCAAAAGTACGAAAACAATCCTCCCGCCGTCTAATGCTGGTAATGGAAGCAGGTTTATAATTCCGAGGTTGATGGATAAAAACGCGGCGAATTCCAGCAAAGGGCTTATGCCGGCACGGGCAACTTCACCAGTAAGTTGAGCGATGCCCAGAGGGCCGGTTACACCCCCTGCTGGTGCAGCGCCGGTCACCAGGGCAAGCAGTGAGTTTTTAAAGAGTACCAGGGTTTCAAACGTTTCGGTTATCCCCTGCGGAATGGCTTTCCAAAAAGGAAGATTTTCTTTAACTACCTCATAATTCTCTGCTTTAAGGAGGAAACCCACTGCCCCTTGATCCTGTGGGGGTTTCCAACGGGGAACCAGGCTAGTTTCGTATTCTGAGCTGCCTCGTTGGTATACAAAGGTTATCTTCTTACCCAGATTAAGCTGTATATAACGGTTAACATCGATGATGCTTTTTACCTGGTGGCCATTTACTTCTGTAATCATATCACCTGGTTGAAAACCGGCCATCTCCGCTGGGGACCCAGGGGCAATTTCAACAACTCCCACATCGCTATATGCTGTGTTATGCGGAACCATTAGAGCAATAGATATCAGAAATAAGGGAAGTACAAAGTTCATTAAGGATCCGGCGGAAAGCACCAATAGGCGTTTCCATGGTTTCTGACTAGCCAGGCTTCGTTCAATACTAGGATCTTCTTCTCCTGCCATTTTGGTAAAACCGCCCAAAGGTATTGCATTAAGAGAATAGACAGTTTCTCCATGTTTTTTCGAAAACAGGCGTGGAGGGAAACCAATGCCAAATTCATCGACTTTAATCCCAAAAGCTTTAGCGCTTCCGAAATGCCCCAGTTCATGGGCGATTATTACCAGCGCCAGTACAAAAAGAAAAGCTATGATTGTAATAATAATATCCATATCATTCCATGCCAATTACGTTTGCCCTTTTATAGGCACGATCAGCTTCTTCCTCTATAGTATTGATATCCGGGTTATATATTGGACGATGTTCATTAAGTACTTGTTCGATAATAGATGCAATACGCAAGAAGGGGATTGACTTGCTTAAAAACATTGCAACAGCAGCTTCCCCGGCGCCGCACAGGACGGCTGGGTAGGTTCCGCCATGTACCCCGGCACTCCTTGCCAGTTCAAGACAAGGGAAAAGATCGGTGTTCGGTTTTGTGAACGGGAGGGATTCAATAGATTTCCAATCAAGGCGAGGCAGTTTCGGATTAGTCCACCGTTCGGGATAGGTTAATGCATACTGGATCGGGAAACGCATATCGGGATAGCTCAATTGGGCCTTGATGGAACCATCCTTGAATTCGACCATGGAATGTACCACGCTGGGCGGGTGGACCAGTACCTTGATTTTATTATAACTAACACCAAAAAGGTGATGAGCTTCTATAATCTCAAGCCCTTTGTTTAATAAGGTAGCTGAATCGATTGTGACTTTTGGGCCCATCAGCCAAGAAGGGTGCCTGAGAGCCTGTTCAGGCGTAACTCTTGCCAATTGTTCCTTTGTGTATTTGGCAAATGGTCCTCCTGAAGCAGTGAGTATTAACCTGGCTATCGCTTTTCTTTCCCCCTTCAGGCATTGCCAGATAGCGCTGTGCTCGCTATCCACTGGCAAGATTCTCCCCTTGCTTTTACGGATTGCAGAAGTAATTATATCCCCTGCCATTACCAAAGATTCTTTGTTGGCAAGTGCTATCTTTTTTCCTGCTTTAGCAGCCCAGAGGGTTGGCTTGAGGCCGGTGATTCCAGCAGGTGCCATCAGTACCGTATCAATCTCCGGTAGAGTTAACATCTCTTCCAGAGATAGGTAGTTTGAGCCATTTATATCATGCTTGTGCCCCTGGAAGTAGACATACTTTGGGTGAAATTCACGCACTTGCTCTTCTAGCAGTACAGTGTTTTTCCCGGCAGCCAGTGCTATTATGCGGAAACGCTCCGGAAAGGAACGAACAATTTCCAGAGTCTGCCTGCCGATAGAACCGGTTGAACCGATTAAGGCAATTTGTTTTATACTAGCCATATTACGTAATAGTATACCATGACAACCGCAAAAACCACGCTGTCCATGCGGTCAAGACAACCGCCGTGGCCTGGAACAGTTTTTCCGGAGTCCTTGGCACTCATATTACGTTTGAAGATAGACTCAATCAGGTCTCCACACTGCCCAAAAATGCTAATTAAGGCTCCCATTAATATAGCCTCCAGCCAGCTGACGGGGAGGTTAAATAGAAAGACCACTAGTGGGCTGATTGCCATACTGCCTGCCAACCCGCCAATCGCTCCCTCCCATGTTTTGGAGGGGCTTATTGAAGGTGCGAGGCGTTTTTTACCAATCAGGCTTCCGACAAAAAATGCAGAAGTATCCGAGGCAAAGGTCGCAAACAGAGCCAGAAAGACCCAACCGGCTCCGTCTGGGAGTAATCTTAATGCTATCAAGTAGCTGAGAAGCAAGCCTGTGTATATTACTCCGGCGACGGTCCACGCCCAACTTAAAAAAGCCGATTCTTTTTGCGTTCTAAACAATAGCCATATCAGGCTTATGATAACACCAACAGTAAATATTGTGGATTGAGTAATATGACCGGAAAAATGAGGCCCGGCTATCAGAGCCGGGACCCAGACGAAACCGGCAGCCGTTAAGGGTTTTACCTTTTGATCGTGATTTTTTACCAGGTTAAAAAACTCAGAGAGGGCAAAGACCCCCCAAATTGCACAGCCTATTGTAAGCCATGGAATTGGGTGGTTAAACCATGTTGCGGTAATCACAACTGGAATTAGCAGGAAAGCAGTAATAAGCCTTTGTTGCAAGTTAGTCGCCGCCAAAGCGTCTCTCCCTGGATTTGAAAGCTGAAAGAGCTGCAGCCATTTCTTCCTGATTGAAATCTGGCCATAGTACAGGGGTGAAAAAGAGTTCGCTATAGGCAAGCTGCCACATAAGAAAATTGCTGAGGCGTAACTCTCCGCCAGTTCTTACCAGCAGGTCAACATCCGGCATTCCAGCGGTATAGAGATAATTACTGAATAAAGGTTCATCAATGTTTTCCGCGGGTACTTCATCGGCAACAAGCTTTTTTATGGCATCAACAATCTCGGTTCGTCCACCATAATCGAAAGCCAGGTTGACAGTGATACCAGTGTTGGTACGGGTTTTTTCTAGCGCTCGATCAATTGCCTTGGCTAGTTTTGGAGAAAGCCTGTTCATTCTACCGATATGCTTAATCCTGAAGCCCATTTTATCTAGCTTGTTACTTTCTCTGGTTACGTATTGTTCGAGCATCTGCATTAACTCTTTGACTTCGTCTGCTGGTCGACTCCAGTTTTCAGTAGAAAAGCTGTAAAGAGTAACGTACGAAATGCCCTTGGAGTCAAGATATCTAATGATATTCAGAGCGGTATTTGCTCCAGCGCGATGGCCTTCTACGCGGGAAAGGCCACGTCTTTCTGCCCAGCGCCGGTTACCATCCATTATAATGGCAACATGTTTGGGTATATATTGTTCCATTGGAGGCTATTTTACACTATTTTGAGGTGACAAGGGTAGCTGTATTCATTGTATTGCTCTGGAAACACTGCTAATGTGGGCAAGAAGACTATCCGGGGAAGATCTGTGTATGTTACAACGGGCACTATTAAGGGAAAGATTCTTCGTCGGGGTTTTACCCCTCCTCTAGAACGACACAAGATATGAAACGTGCTCATCAAGGATTACACAGCAGATGGCGGATGGCACAGCAGATGGGGATGAAACAGGTAATCTCAAGGATCCGGCTATACTTCCCTGAGCTCGGCTTCCTTTTTCTCCCTTTCCTGTTCAACCATGGCGGTAACACCATCAGTGAGTTGTTGAAGCTTGGATAACGTCATGCGACACTCGTCTTGGGAGATTTCCTTATCCTTTTCCATCTGTTTCAGTTTATCGGCAACATCACGCCGCACGTTTCTGATGGCGATTTTTGTATCTTCTTCACGACGGCGCACAAGCTTGATAAGCTCCTCGCGTCTCTCTGCAGACAAGGGTGGGATCTTAAGGCGTACAATAGCTCCATCGTTGGAAGGGGTAAGACCGACGTTAGCTTTTAGAATTGCTTTTTCAATGGCAGGCAGACTTCCTGGTACCCAGGGTTGAATAATCAGCATGTCCGGGCCTGATACAGTAATGCTTGCCATATGGCTGAGCTGTTGCGGCATTCCCATATAATCTACTTTAATGTGGGCAATAAGTGCGGGATTTGCTCTTCCAGTATGAAAAGTAGTAAGCTCCTGCCCGAAAACTGTCCGTGAAGCTTCCATTTTTTTCTCTGCTTCAATTAATAATTCTTGACTCATTGCTATTCCCCCGTTATCAGCGTTCCGATTGGCTCGCCGTAAATCACTCTTTCAAGGCTATTTTCAATGTCAAGATTGAACACTATAATGGGCAACTTGTTCTCCAGGCACAGGGACAGCGCGGTGGAATCCATAACTCCCAGGCGTTTGTTAAGGGCATCCAGGTATGTGAGGTGCTCGTACTTGCGTGCCGAAGGATCGAGCTTTGGATCAGCCGAGTATACCCCATCAACATTGTTTTTGCTCATTAGAAGAACATTGGCTTCTATCTCAACTGCTCTGAGAGCGGCTGCTGTATCAGTGGTCATATAGGGATTTCCGGTACCACAGGCAAGAATTACCACCCTGCCTTTTTCCAGGTGCCGTATCGCCCTTCTGCGGATATATGGCTCAGCTACTTGCTGTATGGTTAGTGCGGATTGGGTACGAGTTACAACATCCAGGCGCTCCAAAGCGTCCTGGAGCATCAGGGAGTTGATTAGAGTAGCCAACATGCCGGCATAATCTGCCGTAGCCCGGTCAACTCCGTCCTTTTCTGCTTGTGAACCGCGCCATATATTCCCGCCACCAACTACGATGGCAACTTCAACATTTAACTGCAATGCCCGCTTTACTTGGCAGGCAACTCTGTTGACTGTTGCAGAATCAATACCATAAGTGCCAGAGCCTTTAAAAGCCTCACCGCTGAGTTTCAGTAGAACTCGCTTATACTTGGCCTCAGGCATTAGTCCTGCTGCGTTTCACCCAATTCAAAACGAGTGAAACGGCTTATCCGGATATTCTCCTTGGTTTTGGCGATGCATTCAATTATCAAGTCTCTGATGGTTCTGCTTTGATCTTTAATGAAAGGCTGTTCCATCAGGCAAGCAACTTCGGCTGGCTCTTCAGAGTCTGCGGGTAAATCTTCCTTGCAGATATAACATGGACTCATGGCTGTAACTTGCATGGCAATATCATGGGCAAGCGTTTTAAATTCATCGGTCCGGGCAACAAAGTCGGTCTCGCAATTCAGCTCGATAATAGCTCCAACACGGCCTCCGGCATGGATATAAGCTTCAATCAGCCCCTGCCCAGTTGCGCGATCAGCCTTTTTTGCAGCTTTTTCATATCCCTGTTCCTTAAGGCTGTCAGCAGCTTTTTTAATATCCCAATCACATTTAACCAGGGCATTACGGCAATCCATTACACCTGCGCCACAAAGCTCTCGTAATTCTTTAATTATGGCAGTTTTATCTTCCAAGGTTTTCTCCTTAAAAACTTATGAACCGGCTTCTTCGCTTACTGCGGTTTGTTCACCTTCATCCATTTCGGTTGTGGCGTCGGCTGAGATTGTCTGGTTGAGGTTTTGCCCTTCTATAACAGCTGAAGCGATTTTACCGGTGATTAGCTTGATTGCCCGGATTGCATCATCGTTGGCGGGGATGGGGAAATCAATCTCGTCTGGATTGCAGTTGGTATCAACTATGGCAACTAGCGGAATACCCATTTTGCGGGCTTCAGCAATAGCAATTCTCTCTTTGGCCGGATCGACAATATATATGGCATCCGGGAGGCTGGTCATTTCTTTGAAGCCGCCCATGTTTTTATTGAGCCGTTCAATCTCTTCAATCTTTTTACGGGCTTCTTTCTTAGGCAGCCTTTGGAATTCTCCTCTTTCTTGCTGATCTTCCAGTCTTACAAGATAATCCATGCGGGACTGTATAGTGGAGAAATTGGTAAGGATGCCGCCTATCCAGCGCTGATTGATAAAATACATGTTGCAGCGCAGAGCTTCTTCCTCGATAATGGACTGAGCCTGTTTTTTTGTGCCAACGAATAGGATTTTACCACCATCGGCAACCAGTTGTTTGACGTATTGGCAAGCTTTATCCAGCAATTCAGCGGTCTTTTCAAGGTCTACTATGTGAATCTTGTTTCGCTTGGTAAAGATATACCGCTTCATTTTGGGGTGCCAGCGGCTGGTCTGGTGGCCGAAGTGCGCCCCGGCTTCCAGTAGTTCTTTAATAGTAGCTGTATCCGGCAATCAAGTCCTCCCTTAATATAGCTTGTGTTAGCTTTCCTTTATCAGTCTACCAGTATAGCATAACGTTGTTTGAGCCACAAACAGCAAATTGACAGGAAAAACAGATTAAAGTGTCATAATATCGTGCCGGTGAAAACAAGATGAACCAAACCCTGGTTAAGGATCCTGTCTTACCGCCTGGCTGCCAGGGAGCTCCTGATTTTTTGTCCACAGCTCTATAGCTTCCAGGACTTCGTCTGGAGTATCGCACAGCCTGAGTAGGGTTAAATCCTGTTCGGATATATAACCTTGTGCCAGTACCGGGTCTTTGAGCCATGAGAGAAAACCTTGCCAGAAAGAGCGGCTATACAATATGACGGGAAAAGGCCGTATCGTGTATGTTTGAATAAGAGTAAGGACCTCCGTCAATTCATCCAGAGTTCCCAGTCCTCCCGGTGTTATTACAAATGCGGTCGAGTATTTTACCAGCATAACCTTGCGTACAAAGAAATGTTTGAAAGTTAAGGTAATATTTGTATAGGGATTTGGATTTTGCTCATTAGGGAGGAGGATATTCAATCCGATAGATTTAGCGCCGGCGGCGCGGGCTCCCCTGTTGGCGGCTTCCATGAGACCAGGACCGCCACCGGTTATTATGGAGTACCCAGCTTTCCCCAGTTTATATCCAATTTCTTCCACGTTCCGGTATAAATGATCTCCATCTGGTGTACGGGCAGATCCATATATAGTTACTGCTGGTTCTACGCTGGAGAGGGAGTCAAAGCCTTCGATAAACTCCCCCATGATTCGAAATAGCCGCCAGGATTCCTCCTTGGCAAGCTGATTAATTTCAAATTCGACAGGTTTTTCAGGTTTATTATTCATCTGTCGTGCCCTCTTTTAGCTTTAGAGGCGCTTGATCCAATTAACCGCGTTGGTAAATATCTGTAACCCATCGCCGGGATTGCTGACTTTACCTCTTGTCCATTTGGGGTGCTGGTGAAAACTGATATGGCGTTCGGGGTGAGGCATCATGGCGAAGATCCGACCGGTTTCATCACATATTCCGGCTATTCCTCTTAGTGAACCGGAAGGGTTGTATGGATAGTCGACCGGCTGTTTTCCTGACGGATCTGTGTAATAGAGAGCGACATCAAGTTTATCCAGAGTATCCTCGCTGGCAACGAGCTTTCCTTGCCCGTGAGCTACGGGCAGATAAATACGATCAATGCCACGAGTAAAGACGCATTTGGAGTGCGGATTTGCCGCCAGGTGTATCCAACGGCATTCGAAACGCCCGGAGTTGTTGCCGGTGAGTGTTACTGCATTGCCGTTGCCGGGAAGAATACCGGATTGCACCATTACCTGGAAGCCATTGCAGATTCCGAGGATAAGGCCTCCGTCTGTAATAAATCGGTTGATATTATCGCCTAATTTGAGTCGGATTTCGTTCCCCATAATTTTACCTGCTCCAAGATCATCTCCATAGGTAAAACCGCCTGGGAAAACAAGCGCTTGATAATCTCCGATTTTTAAACCGTTGTTTATCAGCTGATTGATATGTGCCATGGTTACATGTGCGCCAGCCTTCTGAAAGGCGACTGAAGTTTCAAAATCACAATTGGTACCGGGGGCTCGTATTATTAATATTTTTGGAATTGCCATTACTACCAATCAAGTGGCTTTTGCCACGCCTCCTTTAGACTGGCGATGCCCTTGTCGATTATTGT
>Ga0265293_10012091_pt1 | contig 11554 bp, 8 predicted proteins | sample Munlanlewell138R_FD_192505 | JGI IMG/M metagenome (GOLD analysis project Ga0265293, IMG submission 192505) | Leachate microbial communities from a municipal landfill in Southern Ontario, Canada - Leachate well 138R | ecosystem: Engineered > Solid waste > Landfill > Unclassified | place: Canada... | reverse complement strand
TGCCCACAACTCAACAAAAGATTTCCTTGTGATGGGAAAACCGCGTCTCTGTGCCATGGTCAGCGGCGGAAACATAGACAGCATGGTAGCACACTATACCGCAAATCTCAAAAAACGCAGCACCGATACGTACAGCCCGGGTGGAAGGGCGGGCCTGAGGCCCGACCGAGCAACCCTCGTCTATACCAACCGCGCCCGCCAAGCCTATGGTAAGGAGATCCCCATCATCATCGGCGGCATCGAAGCATCGCTACGACGGCTGGCCCACTACGACTACCACAGCGACCGAGTACGTCGCTCCATCCTCCTCGATGCCAAGGCTGATTTGCTTGTCTACGGCATGGGGGAGCGCCAGAGCCTCGAGATCGTGAGACGTCTTGATGCGGGTGAGTCGATCAAGGAGATGCACGACATCTCCGGCACCGTCTGGGTGACCAGCAACAAGGATGAGCTTCCCGAGCAATCGGTCACCATCGCCTCCTACGAGGCGGTCAGTGAACGTGACACACACTCAAACACCCCCACCGAAGATGGTAAGCACACCTACGCCCACGCCTTCTCCCTGCGCATGCGCGAGGAGAACCCAATCAAGGGCAGGCCGGTCATCCAGCAGAGCGGAGGGCGCTCCGTCATACAGAACCCGCCGGCCCTCCCGTTGGAGCAGGACCGGCTCGATGCCCTCTACGAACTGCCCTACACGCTGGACCCTCACCCCGACTATGAGAAGCACGGCGGAGTCCCCGCCCTCGGCGAGGTCCGCTTCTCACTGACCAGCAACCGTGGTTGCTTCGGTTCCTGCTCCTTTTGCGCCATCGAGAGCCATCAAGGGCGGATGATCCAAACCCGCAGCAAGGCCTCGCTGGTCAAGGAGGCGAAGCGGATGACCGCCCACCCCGCCTTCAAGGGGTACATTCATGACCTTGGAGGACCGACAGCCAACTTCCAGGGCCCCTCCTGCCTACGCCAGGGGGAGCATGGCCCCTGCCGGGCCAAACTCTGCCTTCACCCAGAGCCCTGCACCGAGCTCATCGAGCACCACGACCACTACCTTGATCTGATCAAGGCGGTCGAGTCAGTTGCGGGGGTGAAGAAGCTTTTTATCAGGAGCGGTCTGCGCTATGACTACCTGCTCAAGGTTGCCCGCTCCTCCACCATCGAGGCGTTCATCACCCATCTGGCGGCACACAACGTCAGCGGTCAGCTGCGTGTTGCTCCCGAACACGTCTCCAACAATGTCCTGGATATGATGGGAAAGCCATCCATTGAGCTCTATGATGAGTTTCAGGCCCTCTTTGATAAAGAGAGCAGGAGAGCTGGCAAGAGACAGTACCTCCTACCGTACTTCATCTCCGCCCACCCGGGCTGCACACTCGATGACGCCATCACGCTGGCCCTGTACTTGAAGAAGGGGCGCTTCATCCCCGATGATGTGCAAGATTTCTACCCAACCCCTGGGACAAGCGCCACCTGTATGTACTATACTGGCCTCGATCCAAGACCAGGGCGCAATTTTGCACCGGTGCACGTCCCCAAGGGACGGGAACGCAGGCTCCAACGTGCACTGTTGCACCACCATAAAAAGCAAAATCGCCCCCTCGTCCTCGAAGCACTCGAGAAAGCCCGGAGAAAGGAGTTGGCTCACACTTTGGTGAGCCGTGCATGAATCGGTGAGCAAAGCCATGAGCGAACGCAAGGCGTTCTATACAAAGATGGTGGGCATCGCCCTACCGGTGGTCTTCCAGGGCTTGTTGAACAACTCGCTCTCCTTCGTCGATACCCTGATGATCGGGCAGCTCGGCGAGGCCTCGATCGCTGCGGTGGCGTTGGCCAACCAGATGTTCTTCCTTATCAGCCTGCTGTACTTTGGCGTCTGTTCGGGAGCGGCAATCTTTCTCTCCCAGTTCTGGGGAGCGAACAACCGCACCAGCATCCAGAAGGTGCTCGGCCTCTCGCTTTTGGTGGCAGGCATCGCCGCCCTGGCAATGGCCGCGACCTCGTTGCTCTTCCCGAGACAGATCATGCACATCTTCACCGACGATGCGACGGTGGTGTTGCGTGGTTCACAGTACTTGCGCGTCGTTGCCATCAGCTACGTCTTCAGTGCTGTCTCCCAAATCCTGGCCACCGCATTGAGGGTCACCGGTCATGCAAAGACTCCGCTGAAGGTCGCCCTCTTCTCACTCTCCTTCAACGCGGTGGGCAACTACTTCTTGATCTTCGGCATCGGACCTTTCCCTGCGTGGGGAGTGGCAGGAGCTGCCCTCTCAACAGCACTCAGCCGCCTCTTGGAGGTGATCATCCTCACCATCATCGTCTACAAGCGCCATCCCGTGATCGCGATCAGAAGCCTCGACGCCTTCCGCCTCGACCGCCCCTTCCTCGCCCACGTGGTGCCCACCAGCCTGCCGGTGATCTTCAACGAGATCTTCTGGTCGCTGGGGATGGTCGCCTACAAGATCGCCTATGCAAAGATGGGCATTGCCGCCATCGCGGCCATCAACGTCACCGAGGCGATCGGCAACCTTTTCTTCGTCGCGCTGATGGGAGTTTCAAACGCCACCTTGATTATGATCGGCATCAAGATCGGGGAGGGGGAGATTGAAGCGGCCCATCGGTACGCCCGGCGCTTCATCCTCACCGCAATCGGGATTGGCCTCGCCATGGGAGCGTTCGAGGCGCTCTTCGCTCCCTCTTTCACCCGATTGTTCAACATCAGTGATACGGTACGCAGCCTTGCCATCACCTGTCTCTACGTCCATGCATCCTTGATGACGGTACGCAGCATCAACATCGTCATCATCGTCGGCATACTCCGCAGTGGCGGCGACACCAAGTACTCGATGTTCGCTGAGCTCTTCGGCGTCTGGGCTGTCGGTGTCCCGCTGGCATTCCTCGGTTCAGCGGTCTTCAAGCTCACCATCACCAGCCTCTACCTCCTGCTCGGCATGGAGGAGGTGACAAAGATGTTCATCGGCTTGGCCAGGGTCAAAGGAAAGAAGTGGGTCAATGACCTGACCACCATTCATTGACCGCAGACCCCTATGTTCGTATAGTTAAGGTATAGAGAGGTATGCCATGAGCATGAGAACCGTGCTGACCAATGCGACTGTGGTCACCGGCTATGCAAAACTCGATGACTGTGCCCTCTACATCGATGAAAGAGGAGAGATCGGGGACATCTTCAACATGCGGCGCCTCGCCAACAAGAAGTTCCCCCCGGACACCCTCATCATCGACGTGGACGGCGCCTACGTGATGCCGGGCTTCATCGACAGCCACCTGCACGGTATTGGAGGCTGGGGAACCGAGGACTGCGAGACCTCCTCAATCTTGAACATGAGTGAACGACTTGCCGACTTCGGCGTCTCTGCCTTTATGCCCACCGTCTATACCGACACACTCGATGTCATGATCGCCTCCACAAAGGCGATTGTCGCGGCGATGGGAAAGGAGAAGGGAGCGAAGATCATGGGAGTCAACCTCGAAGGTCCCTTCATCTCGACCGAACGCGTCGGTGCCCAGAACCCTGCCGGGGTATTGCCGGTCGACCTGGATGTCTTCAATGCGCTCATTGCTGCCGGAGAGGGGAAGATCCTTTGCATGACAGTAGCCCCAGAACTGAAAGGGATGCGTGAATTAGCACTCTTAGCTCGAGAAGAGGGCATCGTTCTATTGGCAGGCCATACGGATGCCACCTACGAGAACATCATCGAGGGGATGCAGGCGGGCATCTTCCACTCCACCCACTTCTTCAACGCCATGAGCCGCTTGCACCACCGCAACCCCGGCACCGTCGGCGCCATCCTCATCCAACGTGAGATGCAGTGTGAGATCATCGCCGACGGGATCCACATCCACCCCGAGTTGATCAAGATGCTGCTGCGTGACAAGCCGCTGGACAACATCGTCATGGTCACCGATTCGCTCAAGCCCACCAAACAACGTACCGGCCCATGTACAGCCAACGGCATCGCCTGTAAAGTCGGCAGTGACGGAGCCTTCGTCGCCCTGGACAACCCCGACCTCTTCCTTGGTAGCGGCCTGACGATGTTGCAGGGCTTTCGCAACATGCTTAAGTGGGAGATCCCCATCCAGCAGGCGAGCCAGATGAGCTCAACCAACCCGGCTCGAATCTATAACTTCTCCAAACAAGGCATGCTGGTCCCCGGCTACATCGCCGACCTCATCGTGTTGGACAAGAACCTCCAGATGAAGGGCCTCTTCATCAACGGTAACCTTGTCCGGGACCGCTTTGCATAAACAAAACAAGGAGCATACTGATGCAAGAAGCTGTACGGGGCTTAGAGCCCCAATCGCTCTGGAGATACTTCAGTGATATCTCATCCATCCCCCGGGAGTCCGGTAACGAAGCGGGCATGCAGGCGTACCTCATCGCCTTCGCAAAAGAACATAATCTTGAATACATCAAGGACGAGGCGGGCAATGTAATCATCCGCAAAGGCGCTGCACCGGGCTTCGAATCGAAGCCATCGGTAGCCCTTCAAGGGCATATGGACATGGTCTGTGTGAAGGATGAGGGTATCGTTCATGACTTTTCTGCCGATCCACTTATCCTCGTCCGTGACGGAGATATCCTCAAGGCCCAGGGCACGACCCTCGGGGCGGACAACGGGATTGCCGTCGCCCTGATGCTCGCCCTCCTCTCGGACAAGGGGGCGGAGCATGGTCCGTTGGAGGCAATCTTCACCGTCGAGGAGGAGACCGGCCTCACCGGTGCCTTCGCTCTCCGGGAGCGGGACATCAATAGCCGCCTCCTGCTTAACCTCGACAGTGAGGATGAGGGAGTCTTCTACATCGGTTGCGCCGGCGGCATCGAGACGCGAGTTATCAAGAAGGTGCAGTGGCAGGCACCCAAACAACACACCAAAGCGTTTCTGCTTACCGCCAGCGGCATGCAGGGCGGACACAGCGGTGCTGAGATCCACAAGCAGCGGGCCAATGCCATCAAGGTTGCAGCACGGCTGCTGGCCCATCTGCCCTCCTTCTCCCTCTTCAGTGCTGAGGGAGGGACGAAGCGGAACGTCATTCCCTCCACCGCCAAATTTGGCTTTGTCATCGATGCCAAAGATGAGGCGCTGGTAAGTGACATGCTCAACGAGGTACAGGCAGAGCTCAGCGGTGAATACGAGGTCTCCGACCCCGACCTCATGATCTCAGCAACTGAGGTGGCGGTACCCAGCAAGGTGGTCGACGAGGCAGAAAGCAAGGCGTTCATCACCGCCCTCTATGCAGCTCCGCACGGTGTCGATGCGATGAGCATGTCGATTGTCGGCATCGTGGAGACGTCAACCAACCTGGCGATCCTCTCCCTCGATGACGAAGGGTTCAAGGTCATCGCCAGCCACCGCTCCTCGATTCTTTCATCACGTGATGATGTGGCCAAGCGCTTCGCCTCCATCTTCTCCCTCATCGGATCTGAGGTCTCGTTTGAAGGGGGCTACCCCTCCTGGAAACCCAACCCCAAATCGAAGTTGACCAGCTTCTGCGCAAAGGCCTATGAGGAGTATACCGGCAAGGAAGCCACCATCACGGCAATCCATGCAGGCCTTGAGTGCGGCATCATCAACAGCAGGGTACCGGGCATGGATTCAGTCTCCTTCGGCCCGAAGATGTGGGATGCCCACTCCACCAAAGAGCGAGTCTCCATCTCCTCAGTAGCTTGGCTCGAAGGCTTCACCCGACACCTGTTGAAGATCATCGAGTAGAAGATCCCAACGTAATGAAAGCCCGGTTCGTACCAATGGGAGGGACCGGGTTTTTATTCCTTCACGGCCTGGATCATCACACTGTTTTTAAGGACGACCAGGCCAATCAATTGCATCCCGTTTGATCTTGCCATGGATACTTGCCCTATTGCACAGAAGTGAGGAGCATGGTCTCTGATTCTGCTGCAGGGGATCAAGCCTGAAGCACTCCCCATTGATGCGTTTGATTTATACACCAGCACAGTTGTATGAGAAAAGAAGATAAATCTAACACTATGACTTTCAATCTAACAATTGATATGTTATATCGATGATACTATGGGTAGCCAAGAACATACACCCACTGATCTTGTCTCAACTCTTACTGAATTCTTTGGACCGGATGTCTCCATTCACCCTTGGCAGGGATCGGTGAATCTTCCCTTATTCATGCAATCGCTCTATGCAATCTATGAAACAACTATCCTCGATACACAGTGTCTCATTCTTGAGGTCACAGGAGATCTACCAAGAGTTGGACAAATCGAAAAGCACAGGCAACTCCTTTTTGAACAGACCCCCAAAGAAGTAGTGATGTTTCATCACAAGATCAGTGCACAGCGGCTTAAGACCTACATGTCAAAGAGGATTTCCTTCATCACGGGTACTGAACAAGTGTTCTTACCATTTCTGGGGCTGAAACTTACCCGACAACAACACGAACCACTTCCCCGCACCACGTCGTTCTCTCCAGTAACCCAATGTGTGTATCTGACGTTTCTGTACGAAGAAGGCTTGGTCATCAATACAACGCAGATGGCACAGAAGCTCAAAATCTCACAGATGTCGGCCTCACGGGCGTTGAATGCTCTTGCCGAGAATACGCTGTTGACCTTTGAATGGAGCGGACCGTTGAACCGAAGCAAAACCTATCGCAGGTTTGAAGGTCCCCAATACGTGTCCAAAGGCGTACCCTTTCTCCGTTCACCTGTTCTCAGAACTGTGCATACCACCACAAAAGTCTATGATGGACCGATTGCCGGCTTGGAGGCTTTGTCAAAGATGAGCATGCTCAATCCTCCGCTGTATTCGGTCAGGGCGATCTCATCAACGCAGATGTCGGCACATCACCTCATGCTCACCAAAGATCCTGGGGCATTTCCTGCCCAAGATATCACCGAGCTGCAGCTATGGCGGTACGACCCGCTGCTCTTCGCCAAAGGCAATATGGTCGATCCAATCTCCTTGTATGCATCGTTGATGGAAACAAAGGATGAGCGCGTGATGCGGGCGCTCGAGACAGTAGTAAGGCTACGTGCAGGCGCTTTACTCTGATGACATGGCCTCTGGCTAGCAGAAAATGACCGCTGCTCGTTATCCAACCACTCGTTGGTCAGACCATCTCAACAAGCCAGTACAGCAATTGACCCCTATTCTTGCTTTGCCAACGCACTCTCAAGCTTCACAATGATTTCTGGAGCATCACTGCGTACATCAGCTTTAGCTTCCCTCAATCAGCTCTTTGACGGCTTTGACTATTTTGGTTAAGGCTTCCGAATCGACCTGTTCAGAAGTCCAGTTAACAATCTTTCCGACATTCTTATAGGATTAGTCCAGACTTTCTTTCCATTGATGTCAAAAATTCTGAGCTCTATCTCTACGTATACCCTCGTTGTAAATACCAAATCATCAAGGGACGCATCTATCACGATGAGGTCAATGGTCCCCCATTTGTCATCACCATTCCACTCTATCAGATTGTTTTCGCACTCACGCTCGAATATCGTACAGAGGCAGGAATTTGTGGAGAGAGCTTTGGAATTTGATCTTCCCACTGAAAAATCGGGGTTTCATTCTTCAGTTCTAAATTTGGTACCTTTGGGTCTATCGAACTTGCGGAATGTTGAAGCAGCGTTCTATCCAAGCTCGTCACACAGGATACAAATAGAAACGAAAGCAGGATCAAGGCAAATACCAGCAGTTTCTTCATGGCGCACCCATCACATGTATTTTTCAATGAATCTACCGCTCGGTAGGGGAAGGTGTACATGTGTTCTTCAAACAAACTTTTTGAACACACACGTCGTCTGCCAATACATGATCGGCTGAACCATTGCCAGTATGTTCCGCCACACAGCTTGGTCAACATTTCTGGGTAGACACGCACTGTTGATCTTGCCTTTCTGGTAGAAGGCATGAGTGTCTCCGTCAACAAACCACCCCACCAAACTGGTGGGGTGATGACTCTCTCGATAATTTGAAGTGCGAGACCTACAGCTCCTTGATCTCCCTGGCCATCGCCTTGGCAAGTTCAAAGGCCTTCTTCTTGTCCTCGTCGGTGGGGGAACCCTGGTACTCGATGCACCCCTTGTAGTCGAGCTTCATCGCTTCAACGAAGACATCGAACTGTTTTTGCGCTCCACCGGACCAACCGAAGGAGCCGAAGCGCAACGCCTTGCGTCCCTGTACGTGGCTGCGCTCCAGGATGTCCAGGACGTGGTACATCGGCGGAAACATCTTGTACTCGTAGGTCGGCATCCCGATGATAAGCCCCTCGCTCCTCCAGACCTTCTCCAGCACGAAGGAGGCGTGGGTCTGGGGGACCTGGAGGATGTGGACATCGATGCCTTCGCTGCGGATCCCGTCGACGATACTCTGTAAGAGTGCCTCGGTATTTCCGTACATGCTCGACCAGACGATCGCTACCTCCTTCTCCCTCGGCCCCTGCATGTAGGAGGCGAGGCGGGCATAGTGCTCGATGATCTCTTTGGGATTCCCCCTCCAGACCACCCCATGGCTGGGTGCGACAACGTTGATATCGGTGCCTGCCAGCTTGGCGATGCCCCGCTGTACGAAGGCCGAGAAGGAGGAGACGATGTTGGCGTAGTAGCGCTCCGTCTCACTCTTGAGATGTGCCTTTTCGTTGGCTCCCAGCTCATCATCAAAGCACCCTTCATAGCGTCCGAAAGAGCCGAAGCCATCGCAGCTGAAGAGCACTCCATCCTCCTCGACGTAGGTCATCATCGTCTCGGGCCAGTGGATGTTCGGTGTCATGAAGAACTTGAGGGTCTTGCCTCCCAGCGCCAGCGTCTCCCCATCCTTGACTGCCCGTACGTTCTTCTCGATCTTATAGAAGCTCTTGATCAAGGGGAGGGCCTTCTCGCTGGCGAGGATCTGGGCATCGGGGTAGCGGCTGACAATCTGGCCCATCGCCCCGGTGTGATCGGGTTCCATGTGGTTGATGATGATGTAATCGAGACCACCGGGACCGAGGCCGAGGCTGTCCAGTTGCTCGAAGACCGTCCAAAGCGCACCATCCCAATCCTTCACTAAATCAATGAGGGCACGCTTGTTCTCTCCCATCACCACGTATGAGTTGAGCATCACCCCATCAGGGATCGGCCAGATGCCCTCAAAGAGATCGCGGCTTCCCACTTTGGCGGCGACTCGATAGACACCGTCCGTAATATAGTCAGGTTTCATTGCGTTCCTCCATAAAACCACCATACACAATCTGACGGTGGTTGTGAATCGTCAGATGAGTTGGCTCTCCTCCTGGACCGCATAGAGTGAGCGTTGCACGCTCTTGTAAAAGCTCATATGGTGCTTCACCAGTGCATGGAAATCCGGCGAGTGATCGAAGTGAATCAGGTGGGCCAACTCATGGAGCACCAGGTAGGAGAGCTGCTCATCAGTCAGCGCCTGACAGCGGAGCGAGAAGTTGAGCCTGCCCTTCGACGAGCAGCTGGCCCAGCGCTTCTTCGAATCCCTGACGGAGAACGGGGGAGTGGCCAAGCCCAGTTTCATCGCCCAGATGGGCAAGATTTCCTTGACCCGCTGGCGGGTGCGCTTGCGATAGAGCCAGAGGACCAGCGCCTCAACCACTCTCGGCGGACACTCCTCCTCGATGGTGGTTACTCGCAGAACCCCGTTCTCTTCTGCAATGTTGTATCGACTGCCATGGGCTACCGATAGCTCGACGTACCTGCCCTCATAGAGGAAGCGGTCCCCATCAGTGTAGGTGTGGTGACGCTCCTTGCGCTCGGCGATGCGGGAGAGCAGCTTCTCCTCGTTGGCCAGGATGAACTCCTCAATGGTCGCCTTGGGCACGAGGAAGGGAGCGCTGACCTCGACGTGACCTAGGTCGTTGACCCGCAGCACGATGTTCTTATTGGACCTACGTCGCGTCAACGTATATGGAATTTGTGATACTTTACCTGCCGTTTTCATTCTGTTACAGTATCTCCCATGCAGCACCCCGATTCCATGATGCTCTCACTCATCCAACCCATCATCTACCAAGCACCCCCCTTTGTCTACCAAAGCAGCGAGGATGCCTACCAAAACGCCCTCACCCTGCTCGATGGCGCCCAGTCGGGGTGTGAGGTGATCATCACCCTCACCTCTACCGGTCGGGTACTCTTCGTTGGGTTCAAGGACGCGCCATCAGCGGAGGAGTTGCTCGCCATCGAGAGCGGGGAGGAGCAACCGGGCAGCGAGGGGGTGTATGCCCTTGAGGCAGGACGCTACCAGTTTATCCAGATGGCTCCTCCAGAGACGTTGGCCCCCATCCTCTCCCTTGCCCCCATCGCCATCGACGGACCAGCTAGATTCTCCGTACGCCTCTTGAAGGAAGGCCCGCTTTCCATCATCGCCCAACTGTGGATCAAACGCTAGAAGAAGAGCGGGATGAGGAGGGGGGCTGCCATGCTCATCACCACCCCGTGGTAGATCGAGGCGACCATCGTCTGCATCCCGAAGTGTCCTGAAAGCAGGACCAGCGTCACATCCATCGTCGTAGCCCCTCCGCTGCACACCGCAGCGGGGTAGTAGCGTCTGCCCAGTCTGCCGAAGAGCGGGATGAGGAAGAAGGAGAAGCTCTCCCTCAGCAGGTTGGAGAGAAACGAGACCGAGCCCAATACGGGATGGCCCAGATCGCTGATGAGAATTCCGCTCAGCGAATACCAACCAAAGCCACTGAGCATCCCCATCGCCTCTCGGACGGTGTATGCGGTGAAGAGTGGCACGACCAGCGCCCCCAGGTAGGTGCCGGCGATGGTGTAGAGCGGCAAGAACACCAGCGCTCTGTTGGCAAAGATTCCCTTGAAGCTGATCCTGCGCTGAATCATCCCCATGCCGACGAAGAAGAGCAGGACATAGAGGAGATAGGAGACCAGGGCGTTGTCAAACCACCCAAAGAGCGGGGTATAGAGGCCAAGCAGCAGACCGGAGGCGACGATGGCGATGAGGATCAGCGGTTCCTTGACGATATCCCAGAGGCGACGGAGCGGCGATCCCTCCTTGCGCTTTGCGATGGCGATCGTCCCCTCCCCCGAACTTCGAGGTGAGAGGAGGAGTGCCACCGCGATGGTGCCTGAGAGCGCCAACGCGGTGATGATCAACGCAGAGAGGCCGATGTTCGCCATCTGTTCGGTGATGTTCTCGATGGAGGCGGTGTTTACCCCCATGAAGAAGAGCAACAACCAGACGAGGACCATCTGCATGGTGGCCGCCGTTTTAACCAGACGGTGCCTTCCAAGCAGGATGGCAGTACCGGAACCCGCTGCGAAAGCGAGGGCGAGGCGGCCAAGATACCAGAGTGTGTCCATGGGGGTAAAACTACTCCAAATCTGAGGAGCGTGTCAAATTCCCTTGTTTCTGTCGTCCATCCTCAGTATAGTTGACTGCATGACCATCGAGAAGCTGAGTGACACCCGCATCCGCCTCACTCTTGAGGACGGCAAGGAAATTTTGCTCGTCGGTACCGCCCACGTATCAGCGCAGAGCGTCGACGAGGTGACCCTCGCCATCGAAAGCGAGGAGCCCGACCACATCTGCCTCGAGTTGGA
>Ga0265293_10012089_pt1 | contig 11555 bp, 11 predicted proteins | sample Munlanlewell138R_FD_192505 | JGI IMG/M metagenome (GOLD analysis project Ga0265293, IMG submission 192505) | Leachate microbial communities from a municipal landfill in Southern Ontario, Canada - Leachate well 138R | ecosystem: Engineered > Solid waste > Landfill > Unclassified | place: Canada... | reverse complement strand
CGCCCATCGATCGTATTTGGTGCTGGGAAACGTTCAGGTGGCACTCTATGATGATCGGTTGGAGATAACTTCGCCCGGAATGCTGGTGAGCGGGGTTTCCATAGAGAAGATGAAAGCGGGGTACTCGAAGATCAGGAATCGTGCGATCGCGAACGCCTTCGCCTATATGAGAATCATAGAACAGTGGGGAAGCGGTATTCCGAGAGTCATCAGGGAGTGCAAGGAGTATGGCTTGCCTGAGCCGGCATTCATTGTGAACTTCCTGTGATTTTGTTACTCAAACTGGATTGTGGGTGGTCTTTACTGTCTCACCCCCTCCTGCAGGTAGCGCATCACTACCGCGTAGGGCTTGCCGCTTTTCTTGAATGCCGAGAGCAGTTCCCTCGCCGTCACCTCGTCCTTGCTGGCCATCGCGTCCTCGAGTTTCCCGAGCGCCGCCTCGTATCTCGCCTTCGCCTTCACCACGGCCTCCTGGGCTTGGCAGACCTCCGCCTCGACTGAGGCCAATGATTTCGTGCGTGCCATCGCTCACTCCCCCTTGGCCAGTCTCTGGGCCAATTCGATCGCCTTGCGCCTCACGTCCTCCTCGTCGAGGCCGAAGGCCCTGAGGATGCTCTTCTGCCGTTTGGTGACGGCGTGGTCGAGGCGGTACAGGCCGTCCATGCCCCGCACCATCTCGATCTTCTCCAGCTCCTTGACGGCGGCCGGCACCGTCATATAGTTGGGCCGGGAGGGCAGGCCCTCCATCTCCTCCTTGAGCAGGCGGTAGATCCTGCTGCGGATGATCAGGGCGACGAACTCGACGAAGATCTTGCCCGAGGCCGACTCGCTCGAGTGGACGCGCAGGGTCCGGTTGCCCAGGTAGGACTTGTCCCCCCTGAACAGCTTCTCTCCCTGGTCCCGGCTCTTGTACAGGTCCAGGGCCTCGCGGGCGTCCATCGCCGCCGAGGTGACGAGGACGAAGTAGCCGCACAGGCCCAGCCTCCGCTCGATCTCCCCCTCGCGCTCCTTTGCGAAGAGCAGCGTCTCCCCGTCCTTGGCGTAGAAGAACTCGTAGCAGTCGCTGAACGCCTTGGGGAAGGCGGCCTTCTGCCCCTCCCGGGCCTTGATGAGCCTGCCCATGCGTTCCACGTCTGCCTCCAGCTCCTCGCGCTCGGCGCTGTCCTTGGCGCTGCTGTAGTAGAGGTGGAAGTGCCGCTCGTGCTCGTCGTCGGCATAAAGCTTGGACACCACGGTCTTTGCATAGACGCGCCAGGTCCTGATCGAGCAGGGGCGGCTGCGCTCGAAGCTGCCCTTGTTCTCCTCGATGAGCGAGCTGACCAGCTCCGCCATGCCCTTGACCATGATGACGAAGTGGAAGCCCATCGCGTCCATGTAGCGGATGTTCGCCTTGCTGAAGTAGCCGCGGTCGAGGATGAAGCCCACGTTCCTGTAGCCGTAGGAGGCGGCCGTGCCCACCATGTACTCCAGCTGCGACACGTCGACGATGCTGCCCGGGTACTCCTCGTAGAAGAGCGGCTCGCCCTCGCCCACGTCGTGGGCGATCGAGAGGTTGAACACCGGAGCCTCCCCCCCGTCCTTGGCGTGGCCGCTCTCGACGATGGCGATCTCCCCGGCCCGGCTGTGCTTGTTCGTCGAGTCGTAGCAGATGTAGATCCGCTCCCGGTGGTTGCGCCCGCGGTTCCACTCGTTGAGGAACGACGAGGTGTGCCCGTGCGTGATGGAGTGGAGGAAGGTGGAGACCTTGCTGTCGCTGTACACCCGCATCCCCCCGGTGAAGAGGGGGTGGGCCCAGGCCCAGTCGGGGTAATACTGCCCGGCGTTGTCCTCGCAGATGATCGAGTAGGAGGCCAGGTCGAGCAGGAAGCCCGTCTCGCCGCCGAACAGGCCGCCCAGCATCGCCTCCAGGCCGTAGTGGCGGACCACGCAGTCGATGACGATGTGCGCGCCCACCCTCAGGCAGCTGCTGCGCCCCGTCCCCCCGCTGATCTCGGGGGGCGGCAGGTGGGGGAAGTAGCGCAGGTAGTTCGCGTTGGGGTGCATCCGCCCGTCGTCGGCCAGCTTGCCGATGGTGGTCCGCTTCGGGATGTTGTACTTGCGCTCGCTGTCGTAGACGCGGTCGTACTCGTAGTCGATGTACACCGTCCCCCTGACCGTCTTCCTGACGATCTTGCCCGGCACATCGGGTATCTCGACCGGTGAATCCAAGAGCATTTTCCACCTCCTGATTGAGTGTTATTTGTTACTCAATATACTACACCTCAACCGGGGGAAAAGCAAGCGCTGATCGCAAGGAAATCGTTGCAACCCCAAGCGATACGCCGGCGGCTGTTCGGATATCAGTGATTTGAGTGGGAAAATTTCAGGAAGTTGACATTCATGGATCTCGGCTCTGATTTTCGGGTGAATATATACCGAAGCCGTCCCGGTTTCAATGAAGTCTCCTCGGTCAACGACCAGGTGCGGCCATATGGGGCTGCTGCGTTCACCGATGACGACAGAGCACTCCTCGCGTTGCTGCACGGACACCCGAGATTCACCCAAGAAGAGATAGCCTCTGCTTTGAACTGGACAGTAGGACAAGTGAAGTATTACCAAACGAAGCTGAAGAGGCGGCAGAGCATCAAGCGGGTAGGCACCAGCCAAAAGGGGCATTGGGAGGTGCTTGTCCCCCTCCACGATCTTTGATGGGTACTATCCAAGCTTTGGGAGCATCGCCGTTGTCGGTGAACAGCCATACAATCAATCAGGTTGGAGCTTCCCATCGCCAGCAACGATGGGCGGAGGCTCCCTGAGAGTCCACAAGATTCTCATGATTCCTGTATCGCATCGTCCCTGTCATCGTCTTCCTCGTTGTTAGACCTGTACAGTATAGGGCCGGCCCTCTCGGTATATCTCGGCTCTCTCAAAGGGTGCGTGGCATCTGTACAGGGCGAAGCGTTGGAGTATACTGCCATCAAAGGATGAGATTCAGATGCCGGAGCCTTGGTACGTTACCCTCTTCTCAAACTATGCGGCCCACTATGATGAGGAACCCTTCACCACGGGAACCGTCGGTGAGTGTGATTTCATCGAAGCTGAGTTGGGCTTTGACAGGAAGATCAGGATTCTGGATGTCGGCTGTGGAACCGGGCGTCATGCCATCGAGCTTACCAGGCGAGGCTATCACGTCACCGGCATCGACTTGAGTGAAGCACAGCTCGCTCGCGCTCGAGCCAAGGCGGCGAGCGAGCACCTTGCCATCCCCTTCATCAACGCCGATGCCCGTGCGCTCCCCTTCGAGAACCAATTCGATGCAGTCATCATGCTCTGTGAGGGCGGCTTCTGCTTGATGGAGACCGATCAGGAGAATGAAGCGATCATCGAGAGCGTGGCTAGGGCCCTCACCGATGGTGGCTTCTTCATCTTCACCGCCCTCAACGGCCTCTTTCCGCTCTCCCACTCCCTCTCTGAGTTCTATGGCGGCGGTGAGGATGCAGCCTCCGCCTGTCGGCAGAATTCCTTTGACCCGGCCACCATGCGCGACCGGAACGTCACCACCTTCGTTGATGATGATCAGGTGGAACACCAGGTGACCAGCAGCGAACGCTTCTACACTCCGGCAGAGATCACCGAGATGCTCGAACGTCTTGGCTTTCTCGAGATCGAGCTCTTCGGAGCCACCCTGGGAGACTTCAGCCGAGAGCATCCCCTCGACAGCGACAGCTTTGAGATGTTGGTGACTGCGAGAAAGGAGGGGAGGCGCTGAGCATCCAGTGGCTCTCTATCGCCACATCACCTCTCTTCTCGCACGTTCACCCACGCTCTAACACGGCGGTCTTTGAACAGATGGTGCCCCAACATCGCTGGTGGCCGTAGACGCCGCGTGTTATATCCCGATGGTACGCCTACGGGCAATGAGCATCTGGATCTTCTCCAATTCACTATCTTGGTGAACGATATCCTGAAGCTCCTTGACTATCTTCTCTGCCTCGTCCAGATCACTCTCCATCAAGGCATAGATCTCCTTGATACGGTCATGCACTTCTTTAGGACGTACCGTTTCCAGACCAAGGAAGTCCTGGTAGATCTCATCCATCTCCTTGCCATACGAGGGCACCCCTTGCGTTATGGAGATTGTATCCATGTCGACGGAGAGACGGTACACCTCTCCCGGTTTCCCCTGTGAGATGATGGCAGGGGCGCAACTGGTGAGGATGAACTGGCAGTTAGGGAAGGTGGTCCTCAGCTTTTCAACGACAGAATACTGCCACGTTGGGTGCAGGTGTGCATCGATCTCATCGATGAGGATGATGCCGCTTCCTTGAAGAGGGTCGGCGAGCGTGGGGTTTGCAATTATCAGTCGTCTGGCGATATCACCGACAAGAGCGAGGAGGGATTGCTCTCCTCCTGAGAGTTGTTCAATGCTCAGGAGCCCGAGATCCTTTTTCTCAACGTACAATCCTTGCGGTGACCTGAATTGGAAGTAAAGATTGGAAACGTCCTCCATGAAAGTTTGGATGACCTTCCTACCGTGTTGAGCGAGCTGCCGGCAGCCTCGTCCTCGATTCGATCTTCATACTCGATTGCTTGTTGATCCCTACACCACTTGCTGAACGCCGTGAAGGTAGAATTCCGGATTTCATCACGTTCGTAGAGTGCTATGGGATCGAAGGTGCACCTCTTTTGCATCCGGACGGGGATATCGAGGCCCCTCCGGTCGGTCGGGTACAGGGCGATGATCGGCAGACTCACCTCGACTCCGTGTGCTTCTCGCTTTCGTTGCACAGATCGTGTTATGACGTTGAGCTCTGAATAGTCGCTTTTCTCAAGCGGCTCGAAGCCGCTTCGGCCTGTATGGATGGACCAGGTGAATGCTCTTCCATCTCCTGTGCTGCAGGTGATGGAGAGTTCTGCATGATCGCATCGATTGTTGATGTCACGATCACCAATGAGCTCTCCGTTGCCGTAGGTGGACCGCACTCGTGCAGCAAACCAGGAGAGAGCGGTCATCATGCCATAGAGCACGGTCGATTTACCGGCCCCATTCTCTCCAAAGAGGATGTTCATATGAGGACTCAAGGAAATCGTTTGTGTTTCACGAACCCCTCGATACCCAGTCATTGAGAATGATTTAATTCTCATATCTCCCTCACCGTCGAGAACATGATAACACACATGGTTAGGTACATCTGTATTTCAACTCCTTTGAGCGGCAAACACTTCCTGCACTGATACTCATACACTCGGTATTGTGGAATCGAAGGAGAGGAGTGGACTTCAAATCTATTCTGGATTCCCCGTTGTCTTGTCACTACTTTGTTTCCTGTCGTAGAGGGCTTTGAAATTAAATACAGGGATGTAGAGTGGTTTCTCCATTCCCGCACGTTGGGTGGTTGTAGTGATTATCTCCCTCATATATGGGTAGATCATTGCAGGTGCATTGACATGGAGGAACGTATCTATTGGCAATGGCAATGATTCCTGATTTGTAATACGGAAATTTCCAAGCATACAGCAGGTCAGTTCAAGGTTCTTGCTCTTCTCTTGAATTGTAATCTTCAAAAACACCTGGGCTGACTCGTCTCCTTCTTCATTCTTTGTTCCTAGTTCAAGATGATATGTATAATCCATGTTGTTGGGCAGAACTGGGTTACGATAAAACCTCAGTTCGGTAAGGGCAATATTAGTAATTGAGATACTCATTAGATTCTTCTCCTGCCAATAGTATGGTAATCAGGCAAAAAGTTGGTTGCATTCATCGGCTGTGCCACCACCATTGTCGGTTTGGCCTGGCCCCTCATACAGAGTTTGAAATTCAATCTGTTTGCACCCTGTATAGCTGTACTCATCACAAAACGACACATTGACCTTTGACCCCAATGCGTATGCAATGTCATACAGGGTGTCAAGGGTGAGGTTGCGGTTTCCATTCAGCATCTGGGTGACGTTTGCCGGTGTTGTTCTCAGCCTCTTTGCCAGCTCAGCCTTCTTGATGCTTTTCTCCTGCATGACTTTCAAGATTTCCCCGGTGACCAGAATTTTCAGAGTTTCTTTTTGGACATCCGGATTTGTATCGTAATTCTCTGACTCTTCAATGAAGCGCTTGATTCCATTCCCGCTCACTATAATACCCCTTTGCCTCTCATGATGCTCTTACCCTTCTATATATCTGTAACGCATTAGCCTTGTCTCTCTTGGACCATTTGGCATCTTTTTTGATACAGCCATAAAAGCAGATCAACGTTCTCTGATTCCAAAAGCATGCTATACGAATTTGGCCACTTTTAATTTCCCAGAAAGATTGTCCTTCAAATTTCTTAAATTTCTTTTAATGACTGCAATTAGGAAATGTTACATCTATGAAATCAACGATACTCATGATGGCATTCCTCTCTTTTTCTGACTCAAGTCTGGAGTCCATAAAGTCATATATTTGAGTTCTGTGCGAGTCATCTCCCAGGAGGGCAAAAGTAATTCGATTCTTCTTTCCAGTCCTGAGTACCGTAAGCGGTTGCCCACAATATTCCATCCCCTCTCCCTACTGGTTCATTAACTTATATATTAATAATGATGCTCGGTCAAGCACAATAATACACCCCTTTTAATCTATCTCTTCACCAATGCACTGTACTGCTGAAACGTGTCTTCACCATACACCGCCATGATCACAGCCGATATCCTCAATTCTTAGTACTCATTTTTGGGGAGATAGTCCTCTTGGGGAGTCGGTCATCCTGTATCAAGACCTGTAATTTCCGCATTACAGGCAGAGCATGAGGAGTGTGCATTGTAGTGAAGAATTCAAACAGGATTCCAAATATTAAGTTAGGATTCTAAGAATTTTGTGAGGATACCATGCAAGAGAGTGCATTGAGAGATGTAGTGAGAAAGATTCAACAAGCCCAGTGCGAATTTCAGACCATAGAAGTAAAGGCTGCCCACCGAGGTTGCCCGACAAAACTCAGAACCACACTCTCCAGTTTCTCCAATCAGGATGAAGGTGGTGTTATTGTTTTTGGATTGAGTGAAGAAGAAGGCTATGCCGCAATTGGCGTGTATGACATACATGATTTACAGCAACGGGTTGTTGCCCAATGCAATGAGATGGAGCCTCCTGTTCGTCCTCTGTTCACTGCCACAACCATTGATGGTGCCGAGATCGTCTCTGCCGAAATCTCATCGGTAGATGTAGCTTTGCGCCCGGTCTATTACCGAGGGTCAGGGCGGAGCAAAGGCTCCTACATCAGGGTAGGGGATGCTGATGAACCGATGACTGAGAATGAGGTGTATAGTTACGATGCCTATCGCAATCGTATCAAGGATGATATTCGCCCTATTGCTGGTTCCACGTACGCCATGCTGCGTGATGAGATGGTCCGGCGATATCTTGTTGCAGTTAAGCGAGAGCGGCCGAATATCGCCGCACACGCGAGTGATGATGAAATTCTCGAATTGATGGGTATCATCTCAAAGAGCGTGCCCACGCTCGCCGGACTCCAGATCTTTGGCAAATACCCGCAAGGACTCTTCCCTCAGTTGTCTGTCACCGCTGTGGTGGTGCCTGGGACCATGATGGGGGAGAGTACAGAAACCCAAGCTCGCTTCCTTGCAAACGAGCGCCTCGATGGCACGATCGAAGAGATGCTCGATGGTAGCATGAATTTTGTTGAACGGAATATGAGAGTGAGGACGGTCATTGATGAGAAGGGGAGACGTGCTGATGAGGGGGAGTTCCCACTCAAGGCAGTGCGAGAGATCGTGCTCAATGCGCTTGTCCATCGTGATTACAGCATACACACCGAGGGGACACCCGTTACCATCAGGATGTTTTCAGATCGGATGGAGGTGACCAACAAGGGGGGCCTCTTTGGAAGAAATACCATAGAGATCCTCCCTATGACCAATCCCGATACCAGAAACCCACACCTCGCCACCATCTTGGAAGCGCTCCGCGTTGTAGAGAACCAATCCTCTGGAATTGATACGATCAGGGCGGAGATGGAGCGGGCGGGGTTGCCCCCGCCACGCTTCATCTCACAGCGGGGAGAGTTCACCGCAATCCTCTATGGCACCTCTTTGGAAGCAGAAGGTGAGGGGAAGCTGAGCGAACGGCAACGGAGTGTGATCGAATTCTGTAGGAAGCCTCGCACACGGGCCGAGGTGATCGAGCACATCGCCCTCTCCCACTCATACGCCATCACCACGGTATTGCAGCCCTTGATCGACAAGGGCTTGATCAAGCTCACCATCCCCGAGCGCCCTTCCAGTCCCAACCAGCGCTTCCATGCTGCCCCGCTCACAGGGCAGCCAACATCCCCATCATGGTGACGATCCAGGTCGTGGCCCCCTCGAGGCGATAATCAGAGAAGCCGGCCTCGACGAGGATGGCGTAGACCTCGGCTCGCCCGACCTCGAGGTTGATCAAGCGCCCGAGGTCGCCATACTCACGGGCGATTTCGGTAGCATAATCCCAATATGTTCCCGAAGAACCAAACGTTGAAGCATAGAGGATGGGGTCTGCCAAGGCGTTGGCCACCATCTCCTCGGTATCCTCGTAGAAGAGGCTTCGCCCGTTGTCGTAGAGGGGGTAGAACGACTCTCCCTGCTCTCCCACCACTATAGCGATATTGGAGAGGTGGCGGTCATCTTGGCGCGTGATGCAATCGAAGAGGATCATAGCCGCGATCTCATCTTTGAACTGTGGCCTGACAGCGACAAGATTGCGGTACTCATTCTCAGAGCGAGGGCCGTCAAAGAGGCGACGGAAGTGTACTATGTACTCACGGGTGAAGTCATAGAGGAATGTTGAGAAGACCGTATCCTTGTCGGTACGGTAGGCGGGGCAGAGGCGAACGCCGAGCCGTTTTGACAAGAGGTAGGCCGCGACCTCCGCCTCAGTGTCATAGGAGAGGGGGTGCAGTCGCTGTTTGTAGATGCCGTAGGCTCCCTGCCATACCCCATACCGCTTGATATTGTACCCCTCCGGGCTATCGACGCGCTCACCCACCAAGTCAGTGTGCTGGACGAAGATCGAATGGAACGCTTCGGTAGTGACATCCTTGAGCCGCTCGTGCGGTGTATGGGCGATCCAGAGCAGATCCTTTGGATGGATTGCCCGTGTATGGTTTGCGATGGCCAATACATCGTACTGCGAGAGGCCGAGGTGAAAGAGGATCCTCTCGATATCGCGACGGTCACGGCTGACCAGGCGCTCTGAAAGGAATTGCAGGTATTGCTGCCCATCCCAGTGCGTACGGCCTTGGGTGTAGAGTGCCACCACCTCATTGAAGTCGGGAAGAGTGAACGTCACGGTATTGTCACTCTTGATAGTTGCGATGACCGTATCATCCCACTTGAGCCAACCCAAGGCTCTCTCTTCAATCTCTCGTATCGCCCGTCGCCCATCGCTGGGCTTCTCTGCAGTAGCGGGAATCCGGTAGGAGCGCTTGTGCATGTGTGCTCCCTCGATCCTGCCTTGCGCGCAGAGAAGCCTCACTCTCCGCTCTGAAATTCCCCACTGCCGCGCAGCGTCCTGTACGGTGATATATTCCATGGACACGCCTCTCCTTGAAGATAAGATAGCACATCTGCGGAACGATGCCAATCGCATCATTCCGTAAATGCAGGTTTTTCTTGACAACTACAGCCTTACAAATCGCACAGAGCGTGTTGTATTTACAAGACCCACAAGAAGGAAAGCAAGCTCGGCTGGCAGCTGAGCTAAACATCTCCTCACTCCTGCAAGGTGACGTACCTCGCCTCCTTGATGAGTGGCAGTTAGTACCGGAACTATGGGACGCAGTTCGTCATGAAGTGGATATGAGGGATGAGTTGGGACAGTTCATCCTCACTGGCTCAACTACCCCGTTGGCCAACATGGCATACGCCCACTCTGGCACAGGTCGAATCGCACGTATCACCATGCGGCCAATGACATTGCAAGAGAGCGGCGAGTCCAGTGGCCAAATATCATTATCCGGTTTATTTAAAGCTGAAGGTCCTATTCAAGGTGTCAGTTCACTCTCTGTTGCAGATATTGCATTTCTGATGTGTCGTGGAGGATGGCCTATGGCTGTTGGTCTTCCACAACACATCGCTCTTCAGCAATCCATCGATTATGTGGACTCCATCGTTGAATCTCATCTGGTATCCTATGACGGAGTTCAGAGAAATCCAAAGCGTGTGAGGAATCTACTGAGAAGTTTTGCCCGTTTCACCGCAACCGATGCGAAGATCACCCGCATCCATCAGGATATCTTAAGCAATGATAACGAAAGACTGAGCTATGATACCACACACTCATACATCTCTGCACTGAAACAACTCTTTGTCATTGAAGATCTTCCTGCATGGAGCCCAAAGCTCCGCTCAAGAACTACAGTGAGAAGTAGTGATGTCCATCATTTCTGTGATCCCAGCCTCGCAACGGCTGCTATCGGAGCCATGCCCGATGACCTGTTGAACGATTTTGAGACAATGGGCCTATTCTTTGAATCACTCTGCATCCGTGACCTTCGGGTGTATGCTCAGGCGTTGGATGGAAACCTCGCCCACTACCGTGACAAGAACAACCTTGAGTGTGATGCCATCATCCATCGCCGTGATGGCAGCTACGCCTTGGTGGAAATTAAGCTTGGCGGCTCACTCATTGACGAAGGGGCAGCACACCTGTTGGCATTGGAGCAAATCATCGATACGACTCGAATGAAGAAGCCGGCCTTTTGCATGGTGCTGACAGCAGGGCGGTACGCATATACCCGTAAGGATGGGGTGCATGTCGTACCAATCGCCTGCCTTGGAGTGTAAGAGCTCAGGCCATGGACCCAGTCCCTACCCCTCCTCGCTGAAGATCTCCTCGTAGCTCGGCACCTCGGTGTAGCTCCCCTCATCGAGATCCCCAATGGTGCTCACCGTCTCACTTCCGTAGAGGTAGAGCTGGTCGAGGTACTCGATGATGCTACGGATCTTGCTGCGTAAGAGGTAGCCGCTCTTGTCGACCTTCTGAAGGAGACGGGTGGGATCGACCTTCGGTTTCCACTCGTACGCCTTGGCGTGGAAGGCGATGATCTTGCCTAGGATGTTGTCAATCTCATCACGGGTGAGCGGAGCGAGCTGCTTGGCGGTTGTGATGGCATCGAGGATCGCTTTTGTCTCGGTGTCCTCGGGGAAGACCTCCTTGAGGTTCTCGTACTCCCCTTTGGCTTCGATGACATCCTCGCTGTAGGAGGCGGAGAAGGCGAAGAGGGTGAAGACCCCCTCAAGGCCCTTGGGCGGGAAGAGGAAACGGGCCATGTTCTGGTAGGCCTTCAGGCGTGCCTTCTTGCCGAGGCGTCCGATGAGCTCACCCTCGTCAAAGAGGATGACCCAGCCGTTGTAGCCGAGGCGCCGGAAGAGGTGGGAGAGGAAGGTGTAGTAGTCGAAGCTGTGCCGCGTCTTGGCGAAGTTTTGGTTGAAGACGACCTTCTCCTCGTAGATGCGGCGGTAGACCTGCTTGATGAGGACGTTGGAGATGAAGTCTCCCTCGAGGTCGGTCTGAAACTGGAAGCGCTCCTCCAAGTCCTCGGTCTTCACAA
>Ga0265293_10012088_pt1 | contig 11559 bp, 3 predicted proteins | sample Munlanlewell138R_FD_192505 | JGI IMG/M metagenome (GOLD analysis project Ga0265293, IMG submission 192505) | Leachate microbial communities from a municipal landfill in Southern Ontario, Canada - Leachate well 138R | ecosystem: Engineered > Solid waste > Landfill > Unclassified | place: Canada... | reverse complement strand
GATTAATTCAAAAAGCAGGTAGCGAAGCGTTCTTTGTTAAAACAGACGTTTCCAAGCCAGATGAATGTCAATCAATGGTAGAAAAAACGGTCGAAATTTTTGGTCGGTTGGATTTTGCCTGTAACAATGCCGGTATCAGTGGAGAACAAAGCCTCACTGCTGACTATAGTATTGAGGGTTGGCAAAAAGTAATCAATATCAATTTGAGCAGTGTTTTTTATTGTATGAAATATGAAATTCCTGAGATACTTAAAACTGGTGGTTCTATTGTCAATATGACATCTATACTCGGCAAGGTAGGCTCTTCCAATTCAGCAGCCTACGTCGCATCCAAACACGGCATAATTGGATTAACAAAAAGTGCAGCCATCGAGTATAGTGCTCACGGAATCCGCATAAATGCTGTCGGACCCGGGGTCATTAGCACACCAATGTTGGTTGAACTTGAGAAAAATAAAGAGACCAAAGCGACTATTGAACATCTGGTATCATTACATCCAGTGGGTCGTTTCGGAAAACCGGAAGAAGTCGCTGAGGTAGTTGTGTGGTTGAGTTCGAATCGCGCATCTTTTGTTACTGGTGCTTACTATCCAGTAGACGGTGGCTATCTAAGCCAATAATCAACCAATTTTTCACCAGTGCATGTCTGAAAAGCAACACTACGTCAGAAAAGTTGGCGCTATAATTGAAAGAGGGAAACTATGTTTAAAAGAATTTTAGTGCCGTTAGATGGATCGAGTTATGCCGAAAGGGCATTACCACATGCTGAAGAATTTGCCCGAATATTCGGTGCCACCATTGTGCTTTTACGAGTATTGGAACCTTCCCCACAACATGATAAACCATTACCGGTTGACCCACTAAATTGGCAAATCAGAAAATCTCAAGCCGAGCAGTATTTGAATAATATTGCTCAGCAGATTCAAGGCAGATTGAATGAATTAATTGGAAATAATGAGGATTCTAACCCCGAAAGAAAATTGGTTGAATATACCTTATTAGAGGGCAAACCGTCTGAAAATATTGTTTATTTTGCCCACGAAAATAATATTGATTTAGTTGTCATTAGCACACATGGTTGGGGTGGATTGAGCCGTTGGAATATTAGTAGTGTTACCCAAAAAGTCATCAATCTGATTTACCTGCCAGTTTTAATGGTCAGAGCTTATGAGCAGCTTCCGCTGGATAATCCCAAAGTTTATTACCAGCGTATCTTAATGCCTTTTGATAATTCTCGCCGGGCTGAATGTATCTTGGCTGCCGCGATGAAATTAGCCAGCGTCAGTTTTCCATCCGAATCGACAAATTTGGCGGGCGACCTTCCATCAGATAAAGATGAAAGCAAATCAGGTCTAACCCAGACTACAATTATTTTGGCAACCATCATCAAAAGACCCGAACTGCCAATTCAAGAGCCTTATCCCCCGGAAACAAAAAAGGTGCTTGAAGAATTAATGCAACTCAGCCACCAATCAGCTCAAGCTTATCTTGGAAATATTAAAGCACAATTTTCGGGTAATTGTGAGATTCGCATCCAGGAAAATAATAATGTCGTAGCGGCCTTAAGTAAAATTGCGGAAGAAGAAAAGATCGATTTGATTGTTTTATGTGCTCATGGCAACACCGGGCATTCCGATTGTCCATATGGCAGTATCTCCAGAAGCCTTCTGGAAGATGGTACAACTCCTGTCTTAGTAATTCAGGATGTGCCACGCTCACGAGTTGTGCCAACCGCCGCTGAGATTGCAGCAGAAAAATCAGGGAGACGCTAAGTATGCCGGAAAAATCCATTACAGAAAACCCCGATAAAACCAATTTTTCCTCACATACATCACTTATTAAAGAGGATGAGAAAACAAAACAAATCTTAACAATTTTGTTTAATCATTACAGCTCAGTCGATCATATAAAAAACGCTGATAAAAAGAATCCTGTCAGAGATATTAGCTCGCAAGTAGGTAAGGATCTAGATCAATTTAAAACCTGGTTATCCAGCGTGCATAAAATTTTCAGTGAAGATTCGAAAGAAAATTTATCACTGACATTTGCTTCTGAGTGGGTGTTGGATAATTATTACATTATCCGCCAGACATTGCAGCAAATTGAAGAAGATTTACCTTCCGGTTATTACCAGCAACTTCCTCAATTGCGTGAGGGAGCTTTGCGGGGATATCCTCGCATTTATGCCATGGCCAGAACAATTCTTGCTGACCAGAATCTGATCGCAGATCCCAACATCTTACAAAAAATCCTGATCGAATTTCAAAAGAAGACAACCCTAACGATAGGAGAGGTGTGGGCTTTTCCAATTTTCCTTCGTTACAGTTTGATTGAGTTTTTGGCACACACGCTGCTGAATATTATCAATCCCACCAAACAACCCCAGCTGCCCGATATGCTGCCTTTTCCAGAAGGTATTCCAAACCTTCTACCGGATATAAACTCTGATTCAATTGAAACAGACGCCAGCAATAGCATTGCAAACATCATTTTAAGTTTAAGAACAATTACTGATCAGGATTGGAAAGATTTTTTTGAGGCTGTTAGCTGCCCGGAAAGAACCTTGCGAAAAGAGCCAGCTGGAATTTACGCCCAAATGGACTTTAAAACCCGGGATCACTATCGCAATGAAATTGAAAAGTTGGCCGCCGCCACACAAATTGACGAATACGAATTAGCTGAAAAACTGGTAAACCTTTCAGAAACAAGTGCTCATTCTGCACACGTAGAAACCCCACCTGAAAAAAAAGCGGTTACTAATCAAAAGAGTATTCATTATGAACATATTGGAATTTACTTGTTCGGGGAGCGGCGCGGTGAATTTGAAGCTGCCATTGGTTACAAACCTGACTTTAAAACTAAATTCAACAAGTGGTTATTCAAACACGCCACCAGTATTTATCTATCCATCATCGCCATTCTGACAATTATTCTCCTGTTTTTATTGGCTCTGGCAGCCAATGTAAGTGAAATCTTAACCGGGATGCCTTTTTCCACATTCCTTTCCCAATTCAATTCCACACAAATTCATGTAGCAGATCCAATTTTGTGGGTAATCGCAGTGTTGATTGGTTTGCTGATGGTTGTGCCAGCGCTGACGGTTGCGACCAGCCTGGTAAATTGGTTCATCACAATTTCGCTTCCTCCGCGTAAATTACCAAAATTAGATTTTAAAGGTGGGCTGCCAGACGAGTTTAAAACCCTGGTAGTAATTCCAGCCTTGTTATCCAATGAGAAAGAGATTCATTCACTGGTGAGACAACTGGAACTGCATTATTTGCGAAACCCACAACCTGGCTTGAAATTTGCAATCCTCACCGATTACATTGATGCAGATCAGGAATCATTAGCTAATGATGCCGATTTGGTTAATATTGCCAAAGATGCCATCGCCCAGTTAAATGAAAAATATAAAGGTCAGGATTTGGGAGGGTTAGCTAATCATCCTGGTGATTTGAGTGCAGATGTAAAAGATATTCGGAAATCTGACGAATTATTTTACGTCTTACATCGAAAAAGACTCTGGAACCCATCTGAAGGTAAATGGATGGGTTGGGAACGCAAACGAGGAAAGTTACACGAATTAAATCGATTATTACGTGGGGAAAAAGGATTGTCATTCATTCAGACAGTTGAAAACAATGCTGATATTCAATCACTACAGGATGTGCGCTTTGTAATCACGCTGGATGCTGACACAATTATGCCGTTAGGTGCTGCCAAACGTCTGGTCGGAACCCTGGCACACCCCTTGAACCAACCGGTGATCGACCCTGCCACTGGAAAGGTCATCTCAGGTTATACCGTTCTGCAACCGCGTGTTGAGGTTCATCCCAAGAGTACCAATTTCTCCTGGTTCACCAAATTGTATGCAGGTGATACCGGATTGGACTTGTATACATTGGCTGTGTCGGATGTTTACCAGGATCTTTTTGGTGAGGGCAGTTATGTAGGCAAGGGCATTTATGACATCGATGCTTTTGAAAGATGTGTCGGTGATCATATTCCTGAAAATACAATTCTCAGTCATGATCTTTTAGAAGGCGTTTTGGGTAGAGCAGGTCTGGTGACGGACATTACGCTGGTGGAAGATTATCCACCCCATTATTTAGCACAGATTATGCGCCAGCGCCGTTGGATTCGTGGTGATTGGCAATTGCTGCCCTGGCTGTTTAAGGCAGACAAAAATGAATTGAACTTCTCCATCATTGACCGCTGGAAAATTTTTGACAACCTGAGACGTTCTTTGCTAGCACCTTCATTATTATTAATTTTTGTATTAGGTCTGATATTTCTGCCCGGATTATCCGGTTTGTGGACCGCCATTTTAATGATTACTCCAGCTATTCCCTTATTGACCGGGCTAACCCATAGCAGCATCCAAATCATGGCTGGAGAACCATTCAGCACTGCGCTGCATCCGCTGGGGAAAAACCTACTACGCTGGTTGCTGGCAATTGCTTTTATGGTTTATGAAGCTTATATTGCCTTCGACGCAATTGTAACCACTTTATATCGGCTATTTATCAGCCGGCGCAATATGCTGCAATGGACAACGGCCGCACAAACAGCCCGCATATTTGGACTACAAAGCCGGCGCAGTATTGCCTGGCAAAAAATGGGTTTGTCCGTTTTAACCGCTATAATCCTCACCATTGGAGTACAACTTATTGCCAGTCTCTCCGGAAAAGGTTTTTCAACAGCCTTACTCATCTCTTCCAGTGTTTTGCTGCTTTGGCTTCTCTCACCAATTATCGTTTTTTGGATAAACCAGCCAATTATTGAACGCAGTGATCCTTTGGATGAAGAACAGGAATATCTATTAAGACAGGTTGTCCGGCGTACCTGGGGATTCTTTGAGCGCTTCGTTGGACCGGAAGATCATTGGTTACCCCCTGATCACTTCCAGGAGACACCGAATGGGATTGTTGCTCATCGCACATCTCCTACCAATATCGGACTACTATTGACCTCCACATTGGCTGCCTACGATTTTGGTTACCTGGATCAATTTGGATTGGTCACCAGGTTGTCAAACACGGTTGAAACACTCGAGAAACTTGAGCGACATCGAGGTCATTTTCTAAATTGGTATGACACAATCAGCCTGCAACCGCTGCAACCCAGATATGTTTCAACAGTGGACAGCGGTAACCTGGCTGCCTGTTTTATCGTAACGAGACAGGCATGTCTGGAGATTACAGAAGAGCCGATCTTCCGCTGGTCTCTATGGCAAGGATATATTGACACACTTTCCAACCTGGTTGAATTATTAAATGGTTTGGTTAAAACAACCACAAACAAGGAGTTCAATCTACTTAAACGCAACATAAAAAAAATGCGTGATAGGATCGTATCCATAGAAAACCTTCCGGAGCAATGGTATCCCCTTTATTTACATATAAGTGGGGCATTCTGGTTAGAACTCTCGCAACAATTATTAACATTAGTAAAAACAAACGCTTCAATCTTCAATCAGAAAACGCTTGCGCAACTGGAAGCTGTTTCCACCCAGATTGAACGGCACCACAACGCGGTTGAACGTACGATAAGGGAACTAGTGCCCTGGATTCCTTTATTAGAAAATATACCGGAAATTCTTCATGAAGAGAAGTATTCTTCGTTATTATCGAAGTTACAAAATAATCTTCCTTACAACCTGACTTTACAACAGTTACCTTTTCACATCCAGGTGGCATACCCATTGATTGAAAACCTTCAATCAGATCTGGATGACTCGCTTTCTGATAATTCTCAAGAGCAAAACAAAACGGAATCCATTGAAGCGCAGCGCAAAACAGACCTCTCTGAATGGTTATCAGCACTAAAAAAAGCACTTGGTCAGGCAAAAAAGAATGTTGAAGAGCTGGATAAAAGTTTCAAAACGATTGCTAATCAACTGGAAAACTACGTTGATTCGATGGATTTTCAATTTCTCTATAACTCTCAAAGACGTGTTTTCCATATTGGCCTTAACCTGGATGCTGGAATTCTCGACAACAATTTTTATGATTTATTAGCTTCCGAAGCACGCACAGCATCCATTGTGGCAATCGCCAAAGGTGATGTCCCCCAAACTCATTGGTTACATCTCAACCGGCCAGTAACTCGCATTAAAGGCAACAACATTCTGCTCTCCTGGAGTGGAACAATGTTTGAATATTTAATGCCACCCCTATTTTTACGTTCTTATCCGGGTACTTTATTATCACAAAGTTCTAAAGGTATGGTGCAACGGCAAATTGCTTATGGAAAATCGAAAGGTGTCCCATGGGGGATATCTGAATCTGGATTCTATCGTTTTGATGGCAACCAAAATTACCAATACCGGGCATTCGGCGTTCCTGGACTGGGTTTTAAACGCGGTCTTGAAGACGATCTGGTGATTTCACCTTATGCATCCCTCATGGCGATTAAGTTTGATCCACACGCAGTGTTACACAACATAAAGAAATTAATTAAGAATAAGATGTTTGGTCTTTACGGCATGTTCGAAGCAATCGATTTCACCGATGATCGATTGTTGCTGGATGAAAAATTCGCTATTGTAGCTGAATATATGGCACATCATCAAGGAATGATTTTGATGGCAATGGCCAATTATTTTCAAAATGATGTCATGGTACGGCGCATGCATAAAGATGCCCGAATCCAAAGTGTGGAATTATTAATGCAGGAACAAGTCCCAACAAAAGTTGAACTGCAAACATCCTTCACCGAAAATGTTGCTGGCATCCAACGCCAACCTGGTTCACCATTAGATGTTGCACCCTGGGATGTGCCTGTCCAGAGTTCCATTCCCCAAATGCATTTGCTTTCAAACGGAAATTATAATGTCTTGATTTCAAATAAAGGAACCGGATACAGTTCCTGGCACGAAACGGATTTGACCCGCTGGCAACCAGACAGTACGCTTGATCAATGGGGAAACTGGATTTATTTAGAAGAATTAAAAAGAAAAAAGACCAGAAAGAAAACATTCTGGTCCGTAGCACATCAACCGATTGGGGGGAATGCTGAAGATATTCAGGTCACTTACCATGCGCATATGGCTGTTTTTCAACGAAAATTTAATGATATTTTTTCCTCCATGGAGGTTACGGTTGCACCGGATGACCCAATTGAAATTCGACGTATTTATTTACTCAACAAGGATGACCGAGCCAGACAATTAAGGATAACATCCTACGGCGAGGTTATTCTGGCTCCACAAGCTACTGATGCACAACACCCGGCTTTTAATAAGCTTTTTATTGAAAGTGAATTTATGCCAGATCTAAATTTGCAAATCTTCAAACGCAGACCACGCTCAAAAGATGAAGAACAGATATGGATGGGGCATATGTTGATAGCCGAGAAAACACCCATTCTCGTAAAACATGAAGCCGACCGGAAAAAATTTATTGGTCGCGGGCGTGATCAACGAAACCCAATAGCATTGTCCTCTCAGGAATATCTTAGCGGTTCGAGCGGAGCCACCTTGGATCCAATTTTTTCGATTGGATATGAATTGACTCTGGCTGCACATGAAAGCACATATTTTGCTTATATGACCTTGGCAGCTGAAAGCCGCGAGAAACTAATTGATTTGGCAATGAAATATCAGATTTGGACAGTTGTGGAGAGGGCATTTCACCAGTCTGACATTTCTGCTGTTTCCTGGTTAAGTAAAAATAGATATACCACTGAAATGCTCAAAAATACGTTATACACCTTGTCAGCGTTGATGTATCCACTCAAAGACTTGCGAGCTTCCATAGATATTCTCTCCTCAAACAGTCTTGGTCAAAGAGGTTTGTGGCGTTTTGGAATTTCAGGGGATCGTCCCATTTTGTTGGTGAATCTTGAAGACCCGCAAGAGATGGATCTGGTAAGGGATGCCATTCGGGTATATCGATTTTTACGCACCCGGCAATTTAAAATTGACGTGGTAATCCTCAATCAGCAGGAGTCCAATTATGGGGCTGATGTGAATGCAATGCTCAACCGTTTGTTGAGCAAAATGAATGTCGAGGACTATCAAAACCAACGCGGTGGTATCTTCATTTTGTATAGTGATCAAATGAATTCAGCGGAAAGAACACTACTGCAAACCGCTGCCCGGGTGGTGCTAAGTGGACAAAATGGATCATTGGCCAATCAAATACCAGGCTACCAGGTTCCAGTGCACCACTTACCTGAGTTTACGGCAACCCGCGATGATTATGAAATCGAAAACAAAGAATTGCTAAAACAATCAGCATTGTCTGTTAAGCAAGACCTATTGTTCTTCAACGGTTACGGGGGTTTCAGCCCGGATGGACGTGAATATATTATTGATATAACCCCGGGAAACCCTACACCAGCACCTTGGGTAAATGTGATTGGATATCCAAACTTTGGCTTTATGGTTAGTGAAACTGGCAGTCAGACCACCTGGGCGGTCAACAGCGGTGAGAATCGCATAACTCCATGGTCAAATGACCCTGTTACTGATCCCAGCGGTGAGGTGCTCTATCTTAGAGACGAGGAAAGCGGTCAGGTTTGGACACCTACCCCCAAACCGGCAGGGACAAATCAACGATACCGGGTCCGGCATGGAACCGGATATACCATTTTTGAGCATAATTCGCATGGTTTAAAACAAAGATTGCAAGTTTTTGGCACTCCGGAAGACCCGGTAAAAATAATTCGATTGAAACTGGAAAATACGCTGGATCAAGCACGTCGAATCACTGCCACCCAATATATAGAATGGGTGCTTGGTACCACGCGAGCTGAACAGTTACCTTACATTATACCGGAATACGATACAGCCAATGAATGTTTAATGGCCAGGAATCCATATAATCCTGATTTTGGTGAACAGGTTGCCTTTTTGATAGCCAGCAAACCCGTGCATGGGCTCACAGCAGACCGCACCGAGTTCCTCGGCAGGGCAGGAAATCTTTCAAAACCGATTGCCTTAAAACGCATTGGTTTGGAAACAAGGATTGCGCCCGGTGAAGACGTCTGTGCAGCGCTGCAAGTACACTTGGATCTCGCCCCGCGGGCAACTAAAGAGATATATTTCGTATTGGGAGAGGCAGAAAACAAAGAAAAAGCACTTTCTCTGGCCAAAAAATATCACCAAGGGAAACAAGTACAAAAAGCCTTTGACGATACAAACCACTTCTGGCAGCAATTGCTGGAGAAGGTTCAGGTAAGCACTCCTGAACCAACAACTGATATGATCCTCAATCGCTGGGCTTTATATCAGGCCCTCTCCTGTAGAATTTGGGGACGCACCGGTTTTTATCAATCCAGTGGAGCATTTGGTTTTCGTGATCAGTTACAAGACGTGTTAGCCCTCCTGCCCATTGATCCAACAATTACGCGGGAGCAGATTCTTAGGGCTGCCCAGCACCAATTTGCAGCGGGAGACGTCTTGCACTGGTGGCATCCACCGAGCGGTCGCGGAGTGCGTACCAGAATTTCAGATGATCTTCTCTGGCTGCCTTACGTTACAGCTGCTTATATTAAAGCCAGCGGTGATGTCGATATACTAAACGAGTTAATCCAGTTCAGGGAAGCTGACTTGTTAAAAGAAGGCGAAATGGAGCGCTACAATGCATTTCCATTATCGGAAAAAAGCTTTACATTAATGGAACATTGTTTGCGGGCTATTGAAAAAGGAAGCACCCTGGGACCGCAAGGATTACCTTTGATCGGAAGCGGGGATTGGAATGATGGGCTTAACCGGGTTGGAGAAAAAGGGCGCGGGGAGAGCGTTTGGCTGGCGTGGTTCTTAATAGACGTCCTGAATAGCTTTGCTGAAATTTGTGAAAGACAAGGCGACCCCGAAACAGCCCAAAAATATCGCTCTAGAGCAACTCAGTATGCAGCTGCAGTAGAGAAATCAGCCTGGGATGGTGAGTGGTATAAACGCGCATTTTACGATGATGGCACACCACAGGGATCAGCAGAGAATCTTGAAGGAAAAATCGACTCAATTGCGCAATCCTGGTCAGTCCTTAGTCAGGCTGGAGATAAAGAGCGCAGCCAACAAGCCCTGAATTCGGTCTTGAAATATTTGGTGCGCCCCGAAGATCGTCTGATATTATTATTTACTCCGCCTTTCGATAAAACACCCTACGACCCGGGCTACATAAAAGGTTACCTGCCAGGTATACGAGAAAATGGCGGTCAATATACACATGCAGCAGTCTGGACTGCTTGGGCATTTGCGAAAATGGGTGAGGGAAAACAAGCAGCGGCACTCTTTAACCTGCTCAATCCTATTTTGCAATCAGACAATCAAGAAAAAGCGGATGTTTATAACGTTGAACCTTATGTGGTTTGTGCGGACATTTATAGTATTCCTCCACTCGTTCGACATGGTGGGTGGACATGGTATACAGGGTCAGCAGCCTGGTTATACCGATTGGGGCTCGAGGCTATCCTCGGTTTAGAAAAAATTGAAAATACGCTCAAAGTTGATCCAGTTATTCCACCTGATTGGGATGGGTTTGAGATTCGGTATAAATTTGGAGAGAGCCTTTATCGTATTCAGATTAAGAACCCTGAGCATGTCTCGCAGGGCATCAAGTCTCTTTATTTAGATGGTTCGCAGTTATCAGAAAATCATATTCCTCTCGTGGATGAACATCGCGAATATAAAGTGATCGTCAATTTGGGTAAAAAGAACAGTTAGAAATGATTATCAGCATTCTTGGGTGGGGAAAGTCCTTATTATTTTAAGGAAGCTTCCTAATAGTTATATAACGCTAAAAATGGTAAAAGTACCATAACGTTATTTCTATTTAAGGAGGAAAAATGAAAAAAGAAAATTTGAAAGAAAACAACGTTTTCCACCATACCCACAAAGTAAAGGGTATGTTCGATGAATTAATTGAACATTTACGCGATGATATTGAAAAAATTGATGATGCCAGAGCTAAAGCAATGTTTGAAACAAGTGCTGAAGTAATTATCGGTTTGAAAAAGGCTTTTGAACATTTTGAAGCGGGGGAAGAAACAGCCTGGCAAAAATGATAAGCCATTTGTTCCACGTAGAAATTAACTGTAGAGCAAATGATTTAAAAAACACCACTATCTAGAAAGAGAGATTATTTTCAATGAAAAAAACATTTCAATTGGGCTATAACCTATCCAGTGAAGAACACACACCAAATGATCTGGTCAGAAATGCGCAACGCGCTGAAGATATTGGATTTGAGTTTCTGATGATTTCAGATCACTACCATCCCTGGATGGACATTCAAGGCCAATCGTCCTTTGTCTGGAGTGTGATTGGTGCAATTTCACAAGCTACCAAACAAATCCCTTTGAGCACGGGAGTTACCTGCCCCATTATGCGTATTCATCCAGCCATCATTGCACAAGCTGCTGCTACCGCTGCAGCTATGATGCCAGGTCGCTTCTCATTGGGAATTGGCTCTGGCGAGAACTTGAACGAGCATATTCTAGGAGACCATTGGCCACCCACTCCCACTCGCCTGGAAATGATGAAAGAAGCTGTTGAGATCATCCGCGAATTATGGACAGGAAAAGAGATTACACATTATGGCAAATATTTTA
>Ga0265293_10012087_pt1 | contig 11559 bp, 9 predicted proteins | sample Munlanlewell138R_FD_192505 | JGI IMG/M metagenome (GOLD analysis project Ga0265293, IMG submission 192505) | Leachate microbial communities from a municipal landfill in Southern Ontario, Canada - Leachate well 138R | ecosystem: Engineered > Solid waste > Landfill > Unclassified | place: Canada... | reverse complement strand
CATCGGTTTTAATATTTTTAATATTCGTTTCATTAATCAATACTTGGCCTTTTTGTAAATCATATTGTTTTAAAATATGTCTTAAAATCGTTGTTTTACCCGATCCGGTTGTTCCGACAATCCCCAATGTTTTACCGCTCTCTACTTTAAAATTAATCTTTTCAATTGCGGGAAATTTACTTCCGGGATAAGCAAAAGTAACATCTTTAAATTCAAGTGTTTTTAATTTATTTCCGATAATTATCGGATCATTAGGCTCCTTAATCTCTGATGTTTGATGCATAATATTGTCAATGCGGTCATAAGATGCATTTCCCCGGCTCATGATATTGACTAAATCACCTAAAGCAAACATCGGCCATCCCAACATTCCCAAGTATATAACAAAGGATACTAATTGACCCGGTGATAATTGTTGATGAAAAACTAAATAAGCCCCATAACCAAAGGCAATGGTGTTGGCAACTGTAAAAATAGTCCGAAAAACCGGATCAAATAAAGCATTAATTCTTACTAATCCGATATTTTTTTGATAAGTATTTTTACCGCTTTCTCTTAATCTTCTAATCTCATCGAATTCTTGAACATAAGCTCTGACAACCCGAACTCCCGTTACTGATTCCAGAACTTTATTATTCATATCACTAAAGGCAATTTGACTTTTAGAATATGCCGCATGGGTTTTATTGCCCAATATTTTTACTATTAAAATAATAAAAGAAATCGGAATCAAACAAACCATAGTTAGTTTAAAACTGATTGTATACATCATCATGAATAAAATAAGAATTAAGTAAATAACCGCATCAACCAGGGTTAAAATACCATATCCGGCGGTCATTGATACCGCATTTAAATCACTTGTAGCTCTGGCCATTAAGTCCCCGACGCTGTTCTTTTCGAAAAACTTATTATCCATTTTTAATAAATGTTTATAATAGTTTTTCCGAATGGTATATTCTAATTTCATTCCGGCCCCAAATAATAAATAGTTCCATAAAGCTGAGACAAAATAGCCCCCAACCGTGACTATTATCATATACAATAACAATTTTAATAACGATTCTTCGGTTAAGGTTTTATTTACTATCTTGTCGATACCTTGTTCCAATAACTTGGGGGTAATGATACTTACAAAACTAGCTAAGTTTAAAAAAGTGATTGCCAATACATAACGAACCCAATTTGCTTTTATATACCATCCTATTTTTCTAAACATATTTGTTACCTCGTTTACTTCTTTCCATCACAATTATACTACATAAATAAATAAAATCAATATATAACTCTCTTTCCGGGCCAGTCGATATTGTTGAATTGACTGAACTTAATGCTTGGTTCACATTATAAAAATTCTATAATCCTATCGGCAAAAAAGCAATAATCTAATTGTTGAATAATGTAAAAATTAGAAATAATACTGTATAAACAAGTGGATAATCGGCGTGTTTTCTCAGATAATCCTTCTTGAAAACACAATGTAAACAAATGTTTACATTAAATATCCTAATAATATTTGAAGTTTATGGTATTATAATTTGATTATGTTATAATAATCATAAATAAGACAATGATTTGTGATGGAGGAATAAAATGAAATTTGAGGAAAACTTAGTAAAACTAAGAAAAAGCAAAGGTCTCTCGCAGGAAGAATTGGCGGAAAAACTGGATGTATCGCGGCAAACCGTCTATAAATGGGAATCCGGGCAAAGCTATCCCGAACTTGATCGATTGGTGATGATCAGTAAACATTTCGGGTATACAATTGATGAATTATTAAATAAAGATCTCGCAATCAGCGATGACGGTATGAAAATAAAATATGATCGTTTTTATAATCGATATAGTTTTTTCACTGCGTTCGGTGTCTTCTTTATTATTTTGGCCGTTGCCGCAATGTTGGCTTTATTTGCTTTGTATAAAGAAGAAAAATATTATATACCGTTAACGGTTTTCTTTGTATTGCTTTTAATCGGAATAAGCATATTGATTGCTTTTGGTATCCAAGCCGATTATTTCAATAAAACAATTCCGAAAGATACTGATTTTTACACATTAGAAGAACGAGAGATTTTCTCTAAAAAGTATGCTATTGGCATTATTGTCGGTATCGGTTGTTTGTTCTTGGCAATTGTATCGTTGTTTTTCAGTATGGCGGCCTTTCCTGCTTTATATGCCGTTGCTTTAATGTTGGCTATTATTGCCGTCGGGGTATTTTTTTTGGTTTATTTCGGTTGTCTTGATGCGAAATATAAAATGCAGCATCCTGTTCGGAATCGGCATGAAAACGAAAAGGTTGGAAAAATATCATCAGTCGTTATGTTGTCAGCCGTTATAATTTATCTGATTATCGGTTTTGTTTTCGAAAAATGGCATCCCGGTTGGGTAGTCTTTCCGATTGGCGGTATTGCCTGTGGAATCGTTGAGGTTATTGCGAAAAAAGAGCAATAATGGGCTCATGCCTTTTTAAAATAGATAGGATTATTGCAAAATGAATAAGAAAAGTATATAATGATAATATCAACAGAAACGGTAAGAAGAGAAGATGCGTAAAAAATTTTTAGTCGTTATCCTTTTATTATTATTGGTTTTTCTATCGGCTTGCGTAATAAGCCCCCCCGATCCTAACGGTAATAATAACGGCGGTCCGCCCCGGGCCGAAGCCGTATACTTATTTGCTATCAATGATACTCACGGCGCTTTTTATAGTGAAAACAACTATCCGGGATTAGAGAATATCGCCGGTTTACTCGGTATGCTTGAGGCGAAAGGCGATAAATATATTAAAATCGCGGTTGGCGATGTTTTTCAAGGCTCTTATATATCCAATATTCATCATGGCTTACCGATGGTTAAAGCGTTAAATTTAATGGAATTTGATGCTTTTGTTATCGGCAATCACGAATTTGATTGGGGTATAGATAAAATTGCCGTTTATAAAGACGGTAATCCCGAAAACGGCGAAGCGGATTTTCCCTTTTTAGCTGCCAATATTAGATATAAAGGCGAGAAACTTCCCTGGACCGACGATTATCTGATTGTTGAAAGCGAGGGATATAAGGTCGGCATTATCGGTGTTATCGGTTATGGACTGGAAAGCTCCATCGCCGCCGATAAAGTCGAGGGATATGAGTTTTTGGATCCGGTTCCGATTGTCGAAAATCTGGCTTTAAAGTTACGTTCCGAGCATTTATGTGATTTGGTTATCGCCGCCACTCATAATTACTCTTCATATTTTAATCTTAACGTTACTAATTTTTCGGAAGCAAGTTTGGTTGATGCCATCGTTTGTGCTCATACTCATCAGAGGATTAATGAATCGGAAATACGGCTTGACGGTTATGAGGTCCCGATTATTCAAAGTAATGATAAAAACCAAACCGCCGGCGAGATCATTTTTAAATTTAATAAAAGCGGAAAGCTTCTTTCGGCTAAAGCCCGTCATTATTATCCGGATCGTTATCAGGCCGACAGCAAGGTTTTGGCCTTAATTGAAAGTTATGCTGCCGATATTGCCGCCGGCGAACGGATTATCGGTTATACCGTTGAAAAATTATATAGAGATCGCCTTGGTTTGGAAATAACCAAGGCCATGAAAAATAAATATCAGGTTGATGTTGCTTTTATTAATACCGGTGGCGTCCGCGAAACATTATCTCCGGGTCCGATTACGGTTAAGGATGTTTATCAGGTCTTTCCCTTTGATAATGCCGTTATTCTAACCGACATTTCCGGATCTCAGCTTCGAAGTTTATATTACAATCAACGAAGTTATTTATATTATAATGATGATTTTGATTTTGATGCGATTGAGAGTGATACCATATATCGCATCGCTATAATTGATTACATATATTATCGAAGTTATTATACGATGTACTTTGAAGAATATGAACCGGAATTTACATCAAACTTGATGCGCGATGTTTTTATTGAATATTTGGAAGAATATTATCCGCTTTAAAAATAACAGTGGAGAAAAAAATTATCCTCGGACCATGGTCCGGGGATTTTTTAAAAAAACATTAATTAATTACCGATATACGGGAAAAATAAGAAAGTCCCTATTTAAAAAGGAAGCGTTTCATAAAAGAAACGCTTTCGGTTTTGGAATGCTATTTCTGCGATGTTCGGTTGGCAATTTCTATAGCTAGTCTTACCATTCGCCCGCAGTCACGCGATGATACAGAACCCCATCCTTCATTGGTGACGGTGTCAAGAACCCCGAGTTCGCGCGCGATTTCATATTTTAAATTTTCCGACATTACGCCATTATTATTTTTTGCCAATGCAATGACCTCCTTTTAGCACCCGATATTATATTTCCCCGCTTGATAATTACTATTAAATAAATATCTAACAATAAATGTTTATTAATTTTCAATACTATTTTTCGATAACAACCGACATTTAATTCATTATTGAAAACGCTTTAAATCGCTTTTTTCATGGAAATATGCAAAAAGAAAACACTTTCATAAAATATCGCAAATAATTTCATTTTTCGTATCGCATTAATGGTATAAGCAATTATATACAAATATATACAAAAATTTTCGCATAATCAGAAAGATAATAAAAGCAATAGGGCGGTAGCTTTATATTCGGAATTTTATTGGAATATTCGGTTTTTGATTAAAACAGCTGTTATATAAGAAGAGTGAGGTCTTATGGATACGAAATTTGTAAATTATATGGTAAAAAGAATATTGCTGGCCTTGGTAACAATTTTATTTGTAATTACCGTTACTTTTTTTCTGATGCATGCGATTCCGGGCGGTCCTTTCTTGGGTGAGAAGGCGATAACGGAAGAAGTGCAGAGAGCTTTGGAGAAAAAATACGGTCTTGATAAACCGCTTATAACCCAATATTTTACTTATCTTGGCGATCTGCTTCGGTTTGATTTCGGTCTTTCTTTAAAGCAACGAGGAATGACAGTTAAAGAGATTATTTTCAGCGGTTTTGCGGAATCGGCCAAAATCGGCAGTCTGGCGGCCCTGATTGCCATAATTATTGGGATTATTCTCGGTTCAGCGGCGGCGGTCCGGCGTAACAAGACCACCGACAAAGTGACGATGGTGGTATCAACCGCTTTTGTTGCCGTTCCCAGTTTTGTTATCGGAACTTTTATTCTTCTCCTTTTTTTTATTGCAATTCCGAAATTACTGGGCATGCCGGCTCCCGGCGGTTATATTTTCCCGATTTTGACTTTAAGTTTATATCCGATGGCCTATATTACCCGCCTAACCCGTTCTAGTATGCTTGATGTCTTGGGTCAGGATTATATCAGAACGGCCCGGGCAAAAGGCGTAACCAAAAATAAAGTTATATTCAAGCATGCCCTTAAAAATGCCCTTATTCCGGTATTGACTTATGTCGGTCCGATGCTTGCCTATATTTTGACCGGCAGTTTGGTTGTCGAGAAAATATTTAATGTTCCCGGAATCAGTCGGGCTTTCATTAACAGTATAACCAATCGCGATTATCCGCTTATAATGGGAACAACCGTATTTTTGGCATCATTAATCGTTATTATGAATCTGGTAACCGATATTTTATATCGAATTGTTGATCCCAGAATTGATTTCAGTTAGGAGCGTGTGAAAACGTGATTGAAAATAAAATCAATAATATAAAGAAAAACCCCTTAAGTTTTCAACTGAATCTTAATAAATTCAATCCGGCGACCGCCGAGGAAAAGTCTCAACAAGAGGTCAGGCGTGAACCGGTAAGTTTTTTTAAAGACGGAATCAGAAGACTACGAAAAAACAAAATCGCAATGATTTGCTTTTTTGTTATTGTGTTTATTGTTTTGGTTACAATTTTTGTTCCGATGTTTTATCCCTATACATATGAAAAAATGTTGGGACAACAACCCGGTGTTCCGGTTGATCCTACTTACAGCAACCTAAAACCGTTTCAATACGGTGAAACGGAAAAAACGCGAATTGCTGCCGGCGAATTTGTCTTTCCCCATATCTTCGGCACCGATGAGCATGGTCGCGATTATTTTATTCGAGTTATTTATGGGACGAGAATATCATTGTTTGTTGGTTTTTTTGCCAGTATTATCGTTTTGATTATTGGTTTGATTTACGGATCGATTGCCGGTTATGCCGGCGGTAAGACCGATTTGATTATGATGCGTTTTGTTGATATGATATATTCTTTGCCTGATATGCTTATTATAATATTGCTCTCGGTCATTATCAGAAACCAGAAAGATTTAAAATTAACCGGTATCTTCGCCCGGTTGGGCCCCAATATGCTCGGTATTTTTCTTGTATTCGGTCTTCTTTACTGGGTCAGTATGGCCCGACTGATTCGCGGTCAGATATTAAGCGTGAAAAACGAGGATTTTGTCTTGGCGGCCCGTTCAATTGGGGCCTCCCCGGCTCGCATTATTCGTAAGCATTTATTGCCCAACTGTATCAGCGTCATTATCATTTCGACCGCTTTGCAAATTCCCTCCGCCATTTTTACCGAAAGTTTTTTAAGTTTTCTCGGATTGGGTGTGGAGATACCGATGCCGAGTTTAGGTTCGCTTGCTGCCCATGCTTTGGACGGAGTTTTTAGTTATACCTATCGCCTGGTTATCCCCGCTATTTCAATCAGTTTAATTGTTCTATCGCTTAATCTATTCGGTGACGGCTTGCGTGATGCTTTCGATCCGAAACTTAAAAACTAGGAGGAATTATAATGAGCATTTTAGAAATTAAAGATTTGCATACCTCTTTTTATACTCCTTTGGGTGAGGTTAAAGCTCTTGACGGTATTTCGTTTAAGCTTGAAAAAGGAGAAATTTTAGGTATTGTCGGGGAATCGGGAAGCGGCAAATCGGTAACCGCTTATTCGATATTGCAAATATTGGTTCCTCCCGGAAAAATAGTATCCGGCAGTATCAAATTTAACAACCAGGAATTGGTCGGGGCGGATGAAAATGTAATGCAGACGATCCGCGGCAATAAAATAAGTATGATTTTTCAGGACCCGATGACAAGCCTAAATCCGGTATATACCATCGGCAATCAATTAACGGAAGCAATTAAACTTCATACGGAACGCCAAGATGAAGCGGCGAGCCTGCGGGCTCTTGAAATGTTAAGGCTGGTAGGCGTTAATGAACCGGAACGGCGGCTTAAACAGTATCCTTATGAGCTGTCGGGCGGAATGCGGCAGCGGGTTATGATTGCCATGGCGCTTTCTTGCGAACCGGAAATTTTAATTGCCGATGAACCGACAACCGCCCTTGATGTAACAATCCAGGCGCAGATCCTTGACTTAATTCAGGAAATACAACGTAAATTCGAAATGGCGACGATTCTTATTACCCATGACCTTGGAGTTGTCGCCGGTATGTGCGACCGGATTATCGTTATGTACGGAGGAAAGATTGTCGAGACCGGCTCGACCGATCAAATTTTTTATAATCCGAAACATGAATATACCAAAGGACTGATGCGTTCCATTCCGAGTAAGGTCAGAAAAAAAGAAAGACTCGTTCCGATTGAAGGAACACCGATAGATCTCCTTAATATGCCTAAGGGTTGTGCCTTTTGTCCACGTTGTCCCAAGGCAATGAAAATTTGTCTCGAGCGAATCGTGGATCCCATTGAAATTGAATCCGGTCATTATACCACCTGCTGGACGGCGGTAAAAGAAATGATTACCTCCGGCGATGCCGTATTATTGCCTGAGGAGGAGGTGAAGGAACATGACATCCGCAATCAATGATAACAATCAAAAAGAAGAATATTTGCTTGAGGTAAGAAATTTAAAACAATATTTCCCGGTTCGGGTCGGTTTTATGAAGTCTTTGTATTTAAAGGCGGTTGATGATGTTTCGTTTGGAATTAAAAAGGGAGAAACACTCGGACTGGTCGGTGAATCCGGTTGCGGCAAGACGACCGTCGGTCGGGCCCTCCTTCATTTGTATAAACCGACATCCGGAGAAATAATATTCAAAGGTAAAAAAATTCAAGATAAAGAAAGTTTAGTCAAGTTTAGAAAAAAAGCGGCAATGGTTTTTCAAGATCCTTATTCGTCGCTTAATCCGCGTATGACCGTCGGAGATATTATCGGCGAACCGCTCGATGTTCATAAACTATATATCAACAAAGAAGAAAGAAAGGCGCGGATAAATGAGTTAATGAATCTGGTCGGTCTTTCGAGCGAGCATGCGACCCGCTATGTTCACGAGTTTAGCGGCGGTCAACGGCAAAGAATCGGCATAGCCCGGGCTTTAGCCATGAGTCCCGAATTTATTGTTTGTGACGAACCGGTATCGGCCCTTGATGTCTCGATTCAGGCACAAATCATAAATATGTTTGAAGATTTGCAAAAGAAACTGGGACTTACTTACCTGTTTATCGCCCATGACTTACATATTGTTGAACATATTTCGCGCCGAATTGCCGTAATGTATTTGGGAAAGATTGTGGAGCTTGCCGCTGCCGAGGAATTAATGAAGCATCCGCTTCACCCCTATACAGTCTCATTACTATCGGCGATTCCGATTGCCGATCCCAAGCGGGCCCGCACCCGTAAAAGGATTATACTTAAAGGCGATGTCCCCAGCCCCTTAAATATGCCATCCGGTTGTCCGTTCCGGACCAGATGCCCGCGGGCAACTGAAGCCTGCGCCGGCTTTTCGCTGGAGTTTAAAGAAGTAAGCAAAGACCACTTTGTATCATGTATTTTATATTAATCGGATAAACACATGCGAAGGCATGGTTTATATATATAGTGATAAGGAGGAAAAATGAAAAACATTTTTAAAAAAGCTTTTGCTTTTGTAATTTTCTTAGCAACCTTGTTTTTCTTGTCGGCTTGCGGCGGGAAAAAAGCCGAGCTTGTTATTTGTGTCGGCCCTAATCCGGATACGATTGATCCGGCTTTGAACAGTGCGGTCGACGGTGCGACGGTTATTATTCATGCCTTTTCGGGGTTGGTCGGTTATCAATTAGTCGACGGTAAATTGGAACTTGTCCCTGATTGCGTTAAAAAACTTCCCGAACCGGTTACATTAACCGGGGGAAAAGTCAAGTATGTATTTACTATGAAAGACGGTTTGAAATGGTCGGACGGAAGTGCTTTAACCGCTGCTGATTTTGAATATGCTTGGAAACGGGCCGTCGATCCCGCAACCGGTGCGGATTACGAGTATATGTTTGACGTAATTGATGGATATGAAGAAAACAATTTGAATGTAAAGGCCTCCGCCGACGGAAAACAACTGACGGTTGTCCTGAAAAATTTTGTCCCTTATTTCTTTGAACTTTGTGCTTTTCCGACATATATGCCGGTTAAAAAATCTGTTATTGAAGCTAATCCCGATGCCTGGGCAACAAAACCCAAAACCTATATCGGTAACGGGCCTTATAAAATGACATATTGGAAACACAATAGTAAAATGATTTTTGAAAAGAACGAAAATTATCATAATGCTGAACAAGTCAAGATTAAAAGCATTGAATTTGCTTTATCCGATGATGACAATGCCATCCTTACCAATTACATTAACGGCAAATATAAGTTTATTGACACGGTTCCCAATCAGGAAATTGCAAGACTGAAAAAAGACTATCCGAGTGAATTCGTCGTAACCGGTCAGTTGGGTACTTATTATATTTGCTTTAACATTGCCGATGATGTTATTTATGGCGATATTGTAACTGATGAAGTGAAAAAAGCCAATGTTCGCAAAGCTCTCAGTTTATTAATCGATCGTAACCATATTGTTGAGCAAATCGGACAAGCCGGCCAAATTCCGGCCAACAGTTATGTTCCGAGTGGACTTACCGAACCGGACGGTGCCGAATTTGTTTCTAAAAGCGGTGTAAATCGCGACGGACAAGGCTATTATTCGGTTAAGAAAACCGATTATCAACAAAACTGTGCCACGGCGGTTCAACTTCTTAAAGATGCCGGTTACACCTGGAACGAAACCTCCAAAAAGTTTACCAACTTTCCGAGTTTCAATTATATCACTAATCCCAGTACCGGTCATGAAGCCATTGCCACTTATATTAAAGAAGTCTTTGCTGGTTATGGCATTACGATGAATATCAGTACTCAGGAGTGGAACACTTTCCTTAACACCCGGAAAAACGGTGATTATACAATTGCCCGTAATGGTTGGTTAGGTGATTATAACGATCCGATTACTTTCCTCGATATGTGGATCTCGACAAGCGGTAATAATGACTGTCAATTCGGTAAAGGTTCTCACACCAGCGTTGCAATTTACGGTGCCAATAAAGACAAAACTTGGGCTCAAACTTATGATGCCATAATTGGTCAAGTTAAAACATCAACCAATCCGGAAACCAGATTTAATTTAATGCATCAGGCTGAAGATTTATTAATGGAAACCGGCGCTATCTGCCCGGTATACTTCTACACCGATCTTTACATGATTAATCCGAAGCTCAAAGGATTTTTTGCTTCGCCGCTCGGATATAAGTTCTTTATGTATTGTGAATTAGCAACTTAGGGCTAATCCTCCTTTCAAAAGGCCGGACCCGCAAGGCTCCGACTTTTTGTTTTTTTATTGCTATTATAAAAATATATGATATAATCAAATAACGGTGATTAATATGCTTTTTAAGAAAAATCAAACTATTATTTTTGTCGGTGATTCCATAACCGATTGCGGTCGGGTTAAGCCGGCCGGCGAAGGATGCTTACCGGGGAGTCCGTACGGAAACGGTTATGTTGCCCTCAGTTTTGCCTATCTTCATGCCCAATATCCGCATTTACATTTAAGGATTATTAATCAGGGAACCGATGGCGACCGCTCTACCGACCTTTTGCTTCGTTATTCCGATATATTGTTATATAAGCCGGATTGGGTGGTTATGATGATTGGCGTTAATGATGTTTGGCGTTATTTTGATTGTCCGGGAATGAAAGATATTCATGTTGATTGTGCTACTTATCAACAAAATCTTGAAGCGATTGTAGAACAAAACAAAGAAAATAAGATTAAAACCATTTTTCTTTCACCGTTTATCATGGAAGTAAATCCGCAAGATCCGATGCGCCGAAAGTTGGATACATACCGCAGTGCCATGCAAAAACTTTCCGAAAAATACGGCTTACATTATATTGACGTTCAGGAGTCATTTGATTTGTTATTGCACGAAGCTACGAGTTATGAAATATCCCGTGACCGGATTCACCCCAATATTGTCGGTCATATGGTGATTATGAAAACATTGATTGATTATATTGAGACCCGATAAGGATTTGTTATGAAGGTATTGGCTCTTATTGATTCATTTAAAGGAACTCTGACCTCGGCGCAACTTGGTAAAATTATTACCGAAGAATTAAAGAAGAAAAATATAACGGCTGATTATTTGCCGATATCCGACGGCGGTGACGGTTTTTTGGATGTAATCGCGAAAGCGGCTGATGTGATAACGATTCCCGTTCGGGTTCGCGACCCACTCAGCCGGCCGCTTGACAGCTATTATTTATATGATGAAAAACAATCAACTGCCTATTTGGAACTGGCCAAAGCAAGCGGAATTAATTTATTGAAAAAAGAAGAAC
>Ga0265293_10012084_pt1 | contig 11561 bp, 13 predicted proteins | sample Munlanlewell138R_FD_192505 | JGI IMG/M metagenome (GOLD analysis project Ga0265293, IMG submission 192505) | Leachate microbial communities from a municipal landfill in Southern Ontario, Canada - Leachate well 138R | ecosystem: Engineered > Solid waste > Landfill > Unclassified | place: Canada... | reverse complement strand
TTGCTTTTGGCTCTCAATTGGGTGCACCAGGGTGCTCTCTGATGCGCTCTATGAAGGTCAAAACGAAATGGTGCGGATGCTGGCTCTGGCCATGTTCAGAAACATGTTCCAAAGCTCCTCAGATCGGACCCGGACCCAGTCCCGGTCACGGGGCTGAAAACGGTTGAGCAGTCGCTGTGCCACCGGCACCCCGGCGGCATAAGGGGGGATTGCCACACTGGCGAACTCTTTTTCTTCAACGGTCAAAAACTTCATGCTTGCACCTCCTTCAGGTCTCACTATTGAAGTGGATCTCAGCCATGCAGATGGCTGCAGACAGATCGATGTCTTCCTGGGCTGCCAGATGGTGAATGTCTGCCAGCAGATCGATCAGGCTTTCTTCAACACTCTGACGGCTCAACTCGAAGTGGTCTTCGAGGATGGCCAGAATCTTTTCGACTTTGCGTGGGTTGCTCATGGCCCTTCTCCTTTGGGTTGGTTGGTTGAACACGTTCGAGGGCACCAGCAACGCGCTGATGCCCCCTGGCTTGTTCAATCCCGATTAAACCCGTACCAGTTCATCATCTCCGGCAGTGGCCTTTTGGTTGTGAGAAACCGGGTGACGAGTGCCATCAGGACGGCATTGGTGTGTGCACTCGCACGCCAACCCACGGGTGCGACCTCGGCCAAACCGATAAGAAATAGTGTTGTTGTCATATTCCCTCCACTCTGACGAAAGCAAAACGGTAGTATCCCCCAATCGGGGAACTGCCACCGCAATCGATAAACCCAGGCGTGTCCTGGTACTCCCGGCCAACGTAATCAAGGGTGAGGGTGAGGCCCTCCAGCCGGTCCCGGTTTGGATACCACGCATCTCGTGGGTGGATCTCCCGGATCTTCACCTTGTCGCCGACTTTTACTTCCATGATTTCCTCCTTATTCAAGGATGCCCACATATCAATAAGTTCATCCAGGCGACGGGCAAAAGCTGGGCCATGCCCTGTCCCCTTTGGGACAAGCATGTGAGCCATCTCGTGCAAGAAAACCCACACAGAATGCCGATACATGGTTACCCGGCGTTGCGTGGGCCACGCCGTCCCCCAGCGGCGTCTTGTTTTGCGGTTGGACAGGGTCACCCACACGGGTGAGGCCCCGTGCTTCTTGCACGCCACATATACGAAGTGATCAATCTCACCCTGGGTGATCGGTTGGTTGTTGAGCCGGACCATCACCGATTTAGGTGTCCGGCACCCACTATTGCCGGACCCAGGAGTATTAACCAAGGGCAACGCAGGCTTGTGTTTCATGGTTTTACTTCTCCTGTTGGTTTGGGTTGAATCCGTGAGGAAGCACCGGCAAGGGTGCCGATGCCTCCTGGCTGATTCAATCCGAAAGGAAGGCCACCGCGTACTGCTCCAGCAGCAGGTCCTTGTAGTTGGGGCTGGGGTTCTTGCCGAAAGTAAAGTGCAAGGCGTACCCGCTCTTATTGCCAGATGTTACAGGGTGACTGTAGAGGAACGCCCGCTCGTACTTGCGGTATGACTTGCGGATCACCACGTCGGCGCGGTCAGAGCGCTGCAGGATGTAGAGCCACTGGCCTTTTTTGTCCTGCCGGGCGATCACACCGTTGAACTTTGCCTTGTCCTGTAAGGTGATTTCCATTGGTTGCTCTCCTTGTGTTGTGGGTTCAGGTTGTCCCCCAGGTTGCCGGTTCCCCGATCTGGTAGGTGCGTGGGGTTCATTCACGGTGCATGGATTACTACACCGTGTCCGCCGCCGCCCTTGCAGTGGATCGTCAGGTTGCCGATCTGGAAGACAAACTCAGCCCACATCTGGGCTGATCACGGGTTGCACAGCGCAAGCACGCAGAGCGTGCACGGCGCAGGATGCGCGTTGGTTGGGTCTGTTGGTGAGTGGGATGCCGTGTCATCTGCCAGCACCAATCCCCGGTGGTGTTGGCTTGGCGGGCGCTCGGACCCGTTAAAGGTCCACCCGTGGAGTTTTACTTTCGCTTTGATCCCGCGCAACCCCGCTCAGGGGTTGATTTTTGGCTTGCGTGGAAGAGGCTTGGTTCTCGCCTCCGCCGCCCACGTAGTGGCCCGCTTCGATCTGACTTTCGGGGAGCACAGGCGTTTCGCCCATCGTGCCGGTGGCGGTGTTGATGAGATGTTGGTGCTTTGGCTTGCGCCTCTGCTGGGGGTTTACTCACTGGCCCCGTTTCCCCTGGGCCTCTCATCGTCCCGTCCCCCGTTGACCTTCCCTATTTGGGGAGGCGCGGTGGAACGACAACCCCTGTTGCAGTCCACGTGCCAACCCTTACGACCTCGCATATTGCAACACCGTAATGATCGGAAATGACAACGGATAAAAATTTGAACGGGCCTTACTCCAACCCTGGCCGATCAGCCCCAAAAGGTGACAAAAAATGTCACATGTCAGGGCAAACCCGGGCCTCGGGTGAGGCCCATCGGCAATGATATCGATGCTTTGCCAAAAATTGTCACCCCCTGACAAAAATTGTCACCTCGGATGGGTAGTGGACTACACAACCTGTGAAGTGAATTACATAGGTTTTGGGTAAAAAACCCCACACTTGTTCACAAGTAGTGGGTGTTCAGGAAGGGTGAACAGGCGGGCCACACTGAACCCCTTGTGCGCCCAGGGTGAACGGAGGCATCCCTCGCGCTATAATGGATGGGGTGAGGCCCTTCGCTGGGGGTGGGGTGAGGCCCTTTGTGTTCCATCATAGAACAAAGTTGCATTTTGTCTCATAATGAAACACTTTTGTTGCAGTGCAACATAATGAAATTGACAGGATGTGTGTAAAAATTACCCACCTGGGTGGGGAAAAATTCCCCATTTCCTCCACCAGAGGCCTCGGACTGCCAGGATCTGCTGGCATATCCAACACATACGTTCGATAAGGATCCCCCACTGCACGCCTGCTGCGTGCGCCCTGGGTGCAAGGTGACTAACAATGGACTAACAAACGGGACCATGCGTACCGATATAGGCAATGATCCTCGTGCCTTGCCCTGCCTCCCCACAGAATGCCCTCCTCTGGTTGGCCTCTGTGAGGCCCAGGCACTGCCGGGCTTGAGGGGCACCCAGCGGCTCGGCCGCAGGCCTCAGATCGGCACGCGACCCCTGGGGGGGCATGGGGGTGGGGGGTGGCCCGTGGTCCCAGGCTGCCAGGCAAACTCATATATACACCTTCACGCACAAATTTTTTTACAAAAATTTAGCCCAGGGCCACACCCAGGAGGGCCACACCCAAAACCCCCGGGGGTCACACCCGAGGGAAGGTTCCGCGGGAGCCGGGCTTGGCCTCTTGGTGAGGCCCGCCCGGCCGGCCGGGGACCGGAGCCGCGCCGAGAGTACCAGGAGGATCCCCCCTCGGCGCGGCCGGGTGCCCGGCTCTTATATACGCGTGCGCGTGCGTGCGTGCACGCGGTAGGATTAATCCTAAGGATTAAACCTAAGGATTAAACCCAGGGTTAAACCCAGGATTAAACCTTCCCTTTTCCCCCTTAGGGGAAAAGGGGGTTGAAGGGATTAAACCTTAACCAACCTAAGGTTAAACCTATTCAACCCTCCCCTTCCCCCCTCAAGGGGGAAGGGGGGGGAAGGATTAACCCTTGGTTAAACCTATCCAACCTAAGGTTAATCCCTCCCCTTTCCCCCCTCAAAGGGGGAAAGGGGAAGGCTAAAGGACCTAAAGGCCCTTTAGGTTAATCCTGCCAGCTCCGGCAGATTTCGAAGATCTGCCGAAGCGCCGAACGAGCAAAGCGAGTGGAGAACGAACGAAGTGAGTGAGCATCCGGCAGAAAGAGCGAAGCGAGTGGAGCCATCCCGGCAGTTGAGAATCTCGAATTTCGTGCAACAAGATTGGCTCTCCGGCAGATTCACGTTTCGTGGCACGTGCTTTTCCGCTTTTCGCCGCCACAGGCGGCGTTTTACGCCTTCGTAATTTGTATCTCGTAAAATTTTTTTATCGTGGTTTTTCCGGGCCTTACTCCACCCAGACTATTACGTACACTTGACAATACCCAAAAAAGTACATACATTATGGGTATAGGGGGGAGGAAGAGACCTCCCCGATCAACCAAGGAGGGGGAGACCACTTTTGGATCAACAGGAGCTTGATTACGCCGTGATGGAATGGGAAAACCGCGAACGTGCCGAACACGCCCGCGCCTTCGCCGATCAGTTTGACACTTACTGGATAGGCAAAATTTTCAACGAGTTCGAGGCCGACTACATGGCCGGCACCCGCAACACCCGAGTCCTGGCCCGCAAGTACAGCTTGCGCTACGGGCTTTGCGTTCACCTCGAGCGCCTGGTCCGCAAGCGCAACGGATTGGCCCCTCGTTTCCAGTTTCCCGCCCGCCGCCCGGCGGAGCCGGAGCCGGCGATCCGTACGGCGGCGTAACGAAATCATGATCGTCGGAAACCACATCGCCATTGGCGGATGGTACAATCCGCCCCCCGTTGTCCGCGAGGTCATGCGCCTTGTCGGCGAAAACATCACCCGCGTCGTGCCCCCGGCAGACCGGGCCCGCACCCGGATCGTGCGCCTCAAGCGTCGTGTCACCGACACAGCGGGCCACACCCACAAGATCACCGCCTACATCTGGATGGTCGACATCGAAGCACCCCTGCCGACGGCTACTCGCCGCCCGACCGACAGCGAGGTCTTGGAATCGGGTGAGGCCCAGGGTGAGGCCCAGCCCAACTGACCGCGGAGAGGTCAGGTGACCAGCCCGGGCCCATACCCCGGGATCGGGTGGTTCGATACCACCCTCCGCGCCCAACGAAACGAAACCCCGTTCTCATGGGCTTTAAGCAACCTAAAATTTTTAACCCGTACGTTACCCTTCCCCGACCTCCGAATGGTCGTAAAACATACAGCCATTCGGAAAAACTTTTGCGAGACGGGGTAAAAGGAGCACATCCCCGATGGGTATTTTGCTGGATGAACTTGGCAACCCAATCCTCGACGAGTCCGGAAATCAAATTTACGACGAGTTGGGATCCACTGCCGTCATCATCAACACCAACTTTGGGATCGAGACCACCATCGCGTCCCTTTACTCCGTGCCCACCGAGGAAGTGTACCTTGGCTTTGGCAACATGTTTCCCAAGCAGATGCTCGCGGAGGGCGCTCCGCTCACGACGTCCCACATGCAGGCCATCACCCGGGTAGGTATTATCTACAACAAGGTCCTCTACACTTCAGCCAATCATCCGGCTGCCTTCGACTGGGCCACACTGGCCAACCATGGGGTGGTCGTCTTTCGCCTCGGGGTCATCCCCCTTCCTCCGGGGCGCGATCGGCGCACCGAGGTGGTTCTCTTTGCCCCCAGCTTTTTCCCCAACGGGGTCGTGTGGGGCACGATCGACATCAAAGTTACAGAGCTGGGAGTTTAGTTCATTATGAGACAACTTTTCCATCTTTTCTTGGCGATCCTCTTGATTGGGGCCCTGGCAGCAGGGGCAGTTCACGCGGACAAGGGCTCGGCATATACCGAGCTGACCACTCCTGCCGGGGACGATACGGTCATCGTGACCGATGTTGATGACGCGACGATGGCCACCAGTGGGACGACCAAGAAGGCCAAGCTGAGTAATCTCCCGGTCAGCACCGCCGTTCAGAATGCCCTCAACGATAAATTGGCCGACACTCACCCCGCCGCAAGCATCACCGATGCCGGTTCCGGGGCGGTGATCACTTCAACCGAGCGCACCAAGCTCGAGGGCATCGCCGCGGGCGCCCAGGTTAACCCACCGGCCGCTACCGCCCAAGAGATTACCGACGGCACTGAAACCGCTGTGCGATCGATCAGTCCAGCCCAGTTAAAGAGCGCCGCTGAAACTCATGCGCCTGGGGCAGATTACCCAGGGGTAACAGCGGATGGGGCTGACGGTCTTACTATTTTGGGGGGTGGTTCTTTTGGTGCACCCATAATTATAAACGGCACCCATGTACGAGGCAAAGCGGGGGAAGCTGGGACCCTTCAAGTGTCGACTGACGGAATTACATGGTTTGACATATCGCCCGCACAGTTTGCAAATATCGTTGCAACGAACTGCCAGCTTATTATCGATGATTTAGGCAGTTAGGATTGTGTACCGCGGGAAACCGGTTTTGATGAATCCGGCAATTATGCTCCAACTGGCCAGTGGGATTTTAGTGCCGGCGGGCCAGTGATCGTTCCGACACCTACCTTAAACGCGCATGTAGCGACAAAGCAGTATGTTGATGAGTCAGTCGTTGCCGGCGCAACAGGTTTTATTGATCCTCCGCCGGCATATTCCGATCTATCGTGTACCCACGGGCAGTGGTCGTTTGATTCTTCATATTATTATCTCTGCCTTTCTTCAGGCACATGGGATCGTCATGCGATAACTTTAACTGGTTGGAATTCTCCAGCACCTGTTCCTGTTGTGGCCAACAATGGCAGCGATACCATACACAACGGTACTGACGCATTTGTTTTGGTTACAACGGTTGATGCCTATGATTCAGTGGGGTGGAACTGCACCTCTGTTCCGTGTTCTTATGACAATTCAGGTGCCATGTCTTGTACCGGTACCGATTGTACTGCTTCCGTCAGCCCCAACAGTTGTGTGGGGGATATCACCTGTGTTGTTACAGCCACTTTAGGCGAAAAGACAGGCTCCAGTGGCAACATAGTGGTGGCGTACACACCACCTGGAGGGACGGAGTGGCTCGAAACATTTAATGTAAATCCAGGATCGGATAAAACATGGTTAACGATGACTGCCGATCCAGATCATACGACCGGTTGCCTTAGTGGACAGTGTCTGGCTGCAGAGCAGGGAGAGGCCGCTCTTACAGGTGATTTTAATGCCACGAATAACCTGTGGATTACCATACCGTTTAAAACAACAGGTACTGGCCCTGGAGTAAATTCTAATAGCCTTATTCAGCTTTTGGATAGTTCTGATGCACCGTTAGTATCTCTGCAATACCGGACGAGTAACATCTTACGAGTGTATACTGGAGCGAGTGTAACTGGAACGGTGTTAACGGATATTCGACCTGATCCGGTATCTTATATTGTACCTGATCAACAGTACTATATAAAGATGAACCTGATTCAAAGTGCTGTGGGTGACGATGATACATTTAATGCTTGGATGAGCACAGATGGTTCAACGTGGATCCAGATGACTGCTCCTGCCGCATTTAACTGGCCTAACAACAATATGTTTGCCAAACTCTCACTTTTGAACGAAACCTCCTTTGTTGTCATTTCTGACGAAATAAAAATCACAACTGACGGTGTCGAGGTTTCTAACTACTAAGGTTTTGCGGAGGGTGATTTATGAAAAGTATAGCAGTGATAATATTCTGCTGCCTGTGTTTTTTACCCTACGCTTTCGCTTATGCGGCTGAGTGTCCGGCGATAATAGCTCAAGGCACAACTGTATCATGTGGAGTAATAGAGCAATACGGGATTACGTGGACGTTGTCAGAAGATGAAACCGTCGGGCAGTTTGTAACCGGTGATTACTTTGTTGTCGATTCAGGGGGCGGGGTCACCGTTTCATCAGTTACTCCCGCCTTCGCCGCCGGAAGAAACGGCTCTATGAAAAATCCAGTAGCGGGGGGTTCTCATGGACTTGATTCAACGGCATTGGGTTATGATGCCGGGAAAGTCCTCACGTTTCCAACTGTACTTTATGCAGGAGACTCTTTACTATCTTCGATCGGCCGGCAGGAAGGTGATGTGAGTTGGACAGGGGCAACTGTGCATTCAGCAGTAGTAATTAAAACGGTTGCTGTTTTAACAATCCTCGATGCTCAACCTCCCAGCAACTCTTTTAGGCCTGCGACCACTGACAGATCACACACAATATATACCACTTCCCAGATAAATACTGCGTTGCTCCCCAATCTCGATACCTCAAGTATTTCACTTCCTAACAAATCTGGGTGGGTCAACCCTCTTGGATATTACGAACGCGGGACACAGCGCCCATGGATAGTGTGGGGCAATGATTGGCTGGCTCGTACTATTCATCCCATCCACAATATGTTGGATTTCCATGAATACATCGGACAGTTTTTATCCGAAACACTGCTTTTGTTGTTAACTGATGTTGAAGGCAAAACGACACTATTAAACCAGGTTTTGCAAATTGCAATTGATTACTATTATGCCGATGGGTTTGATTCAGCTTCGTGGGCTGCAACCATAGTATTTGGTGGGCTTTTGCTCAATGATTCGTCCATGTATGATTACTGGATCGATAATCCAAGTCGTCGAGACAGTCGTGGTCACGAAAAGTTGTATTATATCGGCGATAGGACCACTTCATCCTCAACTGTTGTGCCTCCCGGTGAAACGTGGGTTAAGTGGGTGAGTCCAGAAGGAAAGTATGTTGCTTTTGCCAAACAGGTTGGTGAAGAGCATGAGCATCTGCACCCTTCTGAGTGGATATGCTACGAGCCACATTGTAAAAACGAAGTATATCGAACGCAACATGATGTGTACAATCTGGTTGGAATGACGCTTGCTTTAATGATTATGGATGCACATGCAAGCGAGATAGCTGTTATTGCGAAGTTAAATCATCCTCCTCAAAAAGATTATGTATATCGGTGGATGACAGAAAATTTTATGACCGATGAGTATCTTTCCACAGGAAGAACATATTATGAAGAAATGATGTATTATCGTCCTTTCACAATATATGATATAAATTACGGGTCGGGAGGCTCATCTTTTGTTGATTCGATGTGGAACACATATGCGACTTACGATCCCGGTGATCCTCCTGCTCCCTCCTGTGGTCCTGTTAATCTTGAACTCTGCTTGACTTCTGGCGATTGCACTGGTGCGGGCGGTTATTGGTGTGATACAGTGTGCCAGGCGACCCCTTGTGATGAACCCCTTCCTTCCGGTATTCGTACCTCACCAGTAGCGGCGGATGGCACCACTCCAATAGCAGGAGGAGTGCGTCTTAATCTTTTTCAACCGTAATCCTCTCCCCCACAGAAGCAAACGTGCAGTCGGCACGACAAGGAATTTACTTCTGTGGAAGAATCCCCAAGGCACGGTCCCTCCCCCTTACTGGCCTTGGGGGTTTACCCTCCTTTAAGGACGAACACCGATGGCTGTTATATTAGACCAGGCAGGCAACCCCATTGCCGACATGTCGGGCGAGTTCATAGAAGATCTTGGGTCAGTTTTCCCGAAAGTTATCTTTAATACTTCTTTCAGCAATACAACCAATCTTCACAGCCTCAGCAACACCACCAAGATCGAAATGGTGTATCTTGGTCGGGACAATAGTATTGTGAAAGAACTACGTTACAACGAAGTTCTTCTTGATTCCATTCAGATGGCAGACATTACTGGGGTTGGGGTGGTCTACAAAGGGGTCCTTTACACTTCGGCACAATACAGTGATGCTTTCGGATGGTCCACTACTACCGGTCGCATCAACTTAATTTTGGGAAGAATTCCCTCCCTGCCCCTTGGCCGCGACAGCAAGGCAGAGGTTGTTATTTATACCCAGACACATCCGCTCGGGATCATCTGGGCCCCACTCGACATCCGTGTCGTGGATCCGGAGTCCTGAAGTGGCCACCGATCGCAAGCCCAAGCCAAATCAGACCTGGAGCCAGTATCTCGCCGAGGGCATCCCTCCCGGGGATCTTTGCATCAGTTGCGATTGGTACAACGAGGAGACCGGAATGTGCCAGGTTTTTGATGAAAGCTGCGAGCACGGGAAGGTATCCTGGTGCAAGCAAAATAAATGGCTGCGAAGGTAAAATAATGAAGAAGTATATTTTAATCCTATTTTTGGTCCTGTTTTGCGCGGCCCTGGCAATCGCGGCCAGACAGGATCTCTACAGTTTTGTCACCAGCCCTGTCCTCGATGACTACGTTCTGGGTGTTGACATTTCAAACACCGCCCAGGATCCTGCTGGATCCACCGCGAACTTTCGCTTGCGGGATCTTCCGGTCAGCACACCCACCCAGACAGCCCTGTCTGCAAAAATGAACACCAGTCACCCGGCAAATAGCATCACCGATGCCGGCTCGGGTACGGTGATCAGTGCGACCGAGCGCACCAAGCTCGAGGGCATCGCAGCCGGCGCCCAGGTTAACCCACCCCTGGCCACAGATCTGGAGATCACGACCGGCACCTTGACGGAAGGTCGTGTTGTCAGCCCCGCGCAGTTAAAGCTATCCGCCGAAACTTTCGGAGGCAGTGGCACAGGCGACGACCTCGGCAACGCGACCGCGGCCGACATTGTCTCTCTTTTCAGTGGCACCAGCGGTTACCTCACAAGCGATGGCACCCTCGATGGTGACTTCGCAGACCTCGACGACCTGGGCGTGCCCAGTGCCATCACCCTTGATGGTACAAATACTTTTGATCTCGTTCCACTGTCTACTTTAGGCGGAACTGGGGCCAGTGGCTATGTGTCGTTGCCGGATCCGCTGTACGAGGACACCCCATGCACGCCGGGTACATACACCCATTCTGCCGATGGACTGAGTAAATATGAGTGTACTACTCTTGGCTGGCGCGTTATCGCGATGGCCAATTCTCTTCCTCTTATGCCGGTCCAGCCGACCTATGTTTCTGGTCTGATCGGCACGGGCGGGTTGACTTCGGCGCTGACTTTCTCCGAAAATGTGGTGGTCACGGGCTACGCGCAAGATTTGACCATGACTTGTGCTTCGGCTAACGGTGGGTCGCCATTTTACTTACTCAATCCTTCGGCAGTTAACGAGGTTGTCACCTTCGACCATTATGACGATGCCCTTGCGACCAACCCCGTCACAGTCTACCAGGGCGACACCTGTACGGTTTCTTTTGCCGGTACTGTCGGGTCTATTGTTGACACGGACTTGCTGGATATGGCGGCGTTCGGGCCGTCAGCGATTACGAATAGTAGCGCGGAACCAGAACCTGTTACTCCTACCTGCACTTCGGCGCTGACCAACACGCCGGTCGACACGGGCACCTCGGTTTTGCTGTCGTCGATTTCCAACTATCAGCCGGTGCCCAACAGCCTGGCGGGCACGGCGTGTCAGGCTGATCTTTATCTTTCTTCGGCAGATGGCACCAATGTGCATGTCGAGATCTGGGACGCGGACGGCACGGCGCAGATCGGCCCGGACTCGGGCACTGTGGCCGTATCGGGATCCACGCCGACCAAGTACACGTTCACTTGGGCCGGTACCAAGCCGGTTTTGCCGGCGGCCAATTTTCGCTTGTACGTTTTTAAAGCCGACGACGGTCACAACGCGCTGATCTACATGGGCTCCGACGTGCTCGGCGACGGCACGGGCAACGATTTCATGGCCAACACCAACAACCAATGGTCGAACGACGCCTTTTATGACATTTATGCGGAACCAGAACCGTCTTCAACAGTCTGGTTCGAGGACTTTGAAGACGCTGTGGTGTGGAGCGGTGATTCGGGAACGCTCACCCTTAATTGTGCTACCAACCTTTCGATTGACGGTGAATACTGCGATCAGGACACCACCTATTACAAAAACGGATTGCAGGGACTAAGCATTTACGGA
>Ga0265293_10012083_pt1 | contig 11563 bp, 16 predicted proteins | sample Munlanlewell138R_FD_192505 | JGI IMG/M metagenome (GOLD analysis project Ga0265293, IMG submission 192505) | Leachate microbial communities from a municipal landfill in Southern Ontario, Canada - Leachate well 138R | ecosystem: Engineered > Solid waste > Landfill > Unclassified | place: Canada... | reverse complement strand
GGCGAGGCATGGCCGATGGACAGGCCCGAGGTGCCGCCGGAGAAGCGGCCGTCGGTGATGAGGGCGCAGGCCTTGCCCAGGCCCTTGGACTTCAGATACGAGGTGGGATACAGCATCTCCTGCATGCCCGGCCCGCCGCGCGGGCCCTCGTAGCGGATGATGACCACGTCGCCGGCCTTCACCTTGTCGCCCAGGATGCCCTCCACCGCCGCGTCCTGGCTCTCGAAGAGGCGCGCGGGGCCGGAGAACTTGAGGATGGATGCGTCCACGCCCGCGGTCTTCACCACACAGCCGTCCAGGGCGATGTTGCCGTACAACACGGCCAAGCCGCCGTCCTTCGAATAGGCGTGTTCCAGGTCGCGGATGCAGCCGCCGGCGCGGTCCAGGTCCAGGGCCGGCCAGCGCTTGTCCTGGCTGAAGGCCACCTGGGTGGGCACGTTGCCGGGGCCCGCCCTATAGAAGGTCTTTACCGTCTCTTCCTGTGTGCGGCGCACGTCGTATTTTTCCAGCGCCGCGCCGAGGCTGGGCGAATGCACGGTGGACGCCTCCAGGTTCAGCAGATTGCCGCGCGCCAGCTCGCCCAGGATGGCCATGACGCCGCCGGCGCGGTGCACGTCTTCCATGTGGTACTGCTGGGTGGACGGCGCCACCTTGGCCAGGTGCGGCACGCGCCGGGACAGGCGGTCGATGTCGGCCATGGTGAAGGGCACGCCCGCCTCCTGGGCCGCCGCCAGCAGGTGCAGGATGGTGTTGGTGGAGCCGCCCATGGCGATATCCAGGCTCATGGCGTTTTCGAAGGCCGCCATGGTGGCGATGGCGCGCGGCAGCACGGACTCGTCGTTCTGCTCGTAATAACGCTTGGTGATCTCGACGATGCGCCGGCCCGCCCCCAGGAACAGTTCCTTGCGATCGGCATGGGTGGCCAACAGCGAACCGTTGCCCGGCAGGGACAGGCCCAGGGCCTCGGTGAGGCAGTTCATGGAATTGGCCGTGAACATGCCCGAGCAGGAGCCGCAGGTGGGACAGGCGGAGCGTTCCATCGCGGCCACGTCGGCGTCGGTCTCCTGGGGATTGGCTGCGGAGATCATGGCGTCAATGAGGTCCAGGTGGACCTCCTGGCCGTGCAGCACCGCCTTGCCGGATTCCATGGGACCACCGGAGACGAAGATGGTGGGGATGTTCAGGCGCAGGGACGCGTTGAGCATGCCCGGGGTGATCTTGTCGCAGTTGGAGATGCACACCAGCGCGTCCGCGCAGTGGGCGTTCACCATGTATTCCACCGCGTCGGCAATGAGCTCGCGCGAGGGCAGCGAATAGAGCATGCCGCCGTGGCCCATGGCGATGCCGTCGTCAATGGCGATGGTGTTGAACTCCTTGGCCACACCGCCCGCCTTCTCGATCTCCCGCGCCACCAGCTGGCCCAGGTCCTTCAGATGCACGTGCCCGGGCACGAACTGCGTAAAGGAATTGGCGATGGCGATGATGGGCTTCTGGAAGTCCTCATCCTTCATGCCCGTGGCGCGCCACAGGGAACGGGCGCCAGCCATGTTGCGGCCTGAGGTGGAGGTGCGGGAGCGGTAGACAGGCATGCGGAATACCTCGAATGCGGGGTCCGGGAAAGCTCCGTAGGATACCAAAAAGGGCTTGGGAAAAAGCGTCAACACGGGGGACACGGGGAATACAGGGAATACAAAGGATTAGGTGGGGTAGTCGCCTGCACCGCGGCTGGATTCAGCGGCGCCTCGATCTTGCTGGATTGACTGTACAGCCGGTCCGCCCGGTGGCTTCCAAAAACACACACCCGTGTCCCGCGTGTTCAGGCTCTTCTCTTCACCTCACCCAAACCTCCACGCGGCGGTTCTTGTGGCGGCTGTGAGGCGTGTCGTTGCCGGCGACCGGGAGGGCGCTGCCGTAGCCGCGCACGCGCAGAGGACCGATACCACGGGCGACCAGCAGGTCCGCCACGGTGTCGACGCGATGCACGGAAAGTTCCAGGCTGTGCAGCGGAATGCCTTCGTTGCTGTCGGCAAACCCCATGAGCAGCAGACGGCGGCCGGCATTTTCCGCTCGCTGCATGAAGGCCACCAGCCGGTCGATGTCGCGCACGGCCTTGGTATCCGGAATGGCCGAGCCCTCGCGAAAACGGAAATTGAGTGACAGACGCCGGGCGCCGCGGGTGAACGCCACGTATTCCGCCGGCGCCACAGGCGTATGGTCCTGCTCGTCTTCGATGATGTCCTGCGCGATGAAACCCTCCCGTGTCACCAGCGCCTGCCCGGCCGGACTCACGGCAAATTCCGCAAAGGCCCGGGCCGGGGCACTCGCCTTCTCCGGCACATACAGGAATAGGCGGCGCGCCAGGGCATAGTCCTCGGTGGCCACGCTGAAGGGCTGCGGTACGATCGGCCGGGTTTCGCTCTCGGACACGCCCAGCGCCTTGGCGCGCAACACGTAAGGCAGACCGATGAAACCGATGCCCTGAGGGTCGGAAGCCACGGCATCTGACAAGAGCCTCGCTGGATTCGTAACGCGTCGCGCCGCTCACCAAAGGAGCCTTGCCGAGCACCAGCGATTTGAAGGTATCCCAGGTGCCCGACTTGTGGTCGCGGGCATGGACGTGCACCGGGCCGGGCCGCCCGCCCACATCGGCCCAATCGCGCACCTCACCGGCGAACAGGCGCGCGATGCTGTGTTTGTCCAAATGGGCGATCGGGTTGGACGCATGGACGATCACGGCGATGCCGTCGAGTCTGAGCACGAACTCCGCACCTGGCCGATCCAGCGCGCCCAAACCAGCCAGTGCGATCACCTCATCGCGCTTTATCGGGCGTGAGGCCATGCCGATATCCGCCGTGCCCGCCGCCAGCCCGCTGAAGGCGGTGCTGGAACCGTGGGCATGGATGTCCACCTGGGCCGCTTCGCCATCGGCCGCGCGTCCCGTGATACGCAACGCCTCCGCAGCGAGCCGGCTACGCCGTACATCCGTAACTCCCAACGCCCCAGCCACGCCTCGACCAGTGCCGGCGCCAGCGTGGCGCCGATGGTATTGGAACCGTGCAGGCGCAACGTCAGCGGTTCGGCAACGGCAGCGCCGCCGGCGGTGAGCAGCAAAAGAACAGAAAGAAGGCGCTTCGGCATATGTCAGGGCATCTTCGAACAAGAAAAGGGCCATCCATGTCGAGCGCGAGCATCCAAGCCATCCGACCAAACTACCAGCGCGCCATGACACTTTCGTGACCACCAGTGGGGTCAGAGGACCACCAGTGGGGTCAGAGTAAATTGAAACAACACCAGTGGGGTCAGAGTAAATCAACACCAGTGGGGTCAGAGTAAATTGAAACAACGGTGGTGAAAGGGCCCGTCGGGCCGGGGTAAACTGCCACCCCCAACGCAAAGGATTGCGCCATGGCACGACATCCCAGAATCATCCTTCCCGGACAGCCTCACCACGTCATTCAACGCGGCAACAACCGCGCGCCCATATTCTTCGCCGACAAGGACTACTGGCGATACCTGGACTGGCTTGGCGGGGAAAGCGAAAAGCATGACTGTGCCATCCACGCCTATGTGTTGATGACCAACCATGTCCACTTGCTGGTTACGCCCGCGCGCGCTGACAGCATCAGCAACATGATGCAATCGCTCGGCCGCTTGTATGTCCGGTACATCAATCACAAGTACCAACGCAGCGGAACACTATGGGAGGGCCGTTTCAAATCGGTCCTCATCGACAGCGAGCAATACTTGCTTGTCTGCCAGCGCTACATCGAACTGAATCCGGTTCGCGCAGGCATGGTGAACAGCCCAAGCGCCTATCGGTGGTCGAGCTATCAAGCGAACGCCACGGGGAAGGCGAATCCGTTGCTGACGCCGCATCCGCTGTACTTGAGTCTCGGCAAGCAAAGCCACAACCGGCAGGCGGCTTACCGGGCACTTTTCCGCTCGCACCTCAAGGACGCCACACTGACATCCATCCGGACGGCCACCAATGGTGATTGGCCGTTAGGTGATGAGCGGTTCAAGACCGCCATCGAAAACGCCCTGAAGCGACCAGCAACCCAGGGGCCGAGGGGAGGTGACCGCCGCAGCAGGGCTTTTCGCGAGCGGAAGAATGGTGGGGTTGAGAATTCAAACGACTCTGACCCCACTGGTCCTCGGTGATGGGTGGTTCAAGACTGGGCTCGAAACAATCTGAGAGGCCGGTAACCAAGGGACCTAAGGGAGGGGACCGCCGCAGCAGGAGGTTCCGTGAGCATAAAAGTGGTGGGGCCGACCAAAGGACTCTGACCCCCACCTGGATTTCAATTGACGCTGACCCCACGATGCGCCTGAGGCGCGCTGCCGCGCACTGCCCTCGCCCATGGCGACGCTCGCACCCTGTTTCATCGAGTCTCGCAGCAGATTGGGTAGGCATGCGCAAGCAGCCCGTTGCCGTCCACCATCAATCCACTGATTCAGGCGGAGAGCGGCTCTGCGGCGGAATGTGCCGGACCACGGTTGTGGCGCCTTGCCCAAACCTTCTCGTGGAAGTGGTAGGCGACCGTATTCACCGCCGGCTCGACGAGCGCAACGGCACCGCCCACGATGATGTCGCCGCTCAAGGCCCAGGCCACACCGAAGGCGACGCCGAAATGCATCACAGCAAAAGAAATGGTCTTGGTCATGGCGGCTCTCCTTGAATTGCTTGCAGGTAAATGATAATGATTCTCGCCTGACCATCAAATCGAATGTTCCAATTGGCTGCATAGGTTCCACCAATCGAACCGGCTGGGGGTTTCAACCTATCGATCCGAACGAAACAAACGATTTGCCGCTACACTCCACTGCCGGATAATTTTGCAGCGTCGGCTAAAGAAAAAAGGAAAACTCCATGAACGCTATCGACATCGGTATCCCCGACCAGCAGCGCGAAGCCATCGGTGCAGGACTCTCACGGCTGCTCGCGGACACCTACACCCTGTATCTCAAGACTCACAACTTTCATTGGAACGTCACGGGCCCCATGTTCAACACCCTGCACCTGATGTTCGAGGCGCAGTACAACGAACTGGCCCTGGCCGTGGACCTCATCGCCGAGCGCATCCGCGCCTTGGGCATGCATGCGCCTGGCAGTTACAAGCAGTTCGCGGAACTCACGTCGCTCAAGGAAGAAACGGGCGTCCCCACTGCGGAGGACATGATTCGTCAGCTGGTCAAGGACCAAGAGGCCGTCGTGCGTACCGCACGCTCTATCTTCCCGCTGGTGGACGAGGCGCATGACGAACCCACCGCCGACCTGCTCACGCAGCGCATGCAGGTGCACGAAAAGACCGCCTGGATGCTGCGCAGCCTGCTGGGCTGAGTTTGGATGTCCCGGCACCGCGCCAACAACCGGTGCGGTGCCGGGGTGTTTCGACACCCTGTAAATCGGGCCTGTCGGAATCGTGCAGGTATTTGTCCGGTTCATTTGTTTTTCTTGGGTGCCCAACCACAAGCCGCTGGGCTTTGGCGATTTCGCGCCAAGGACAACTGAATCCGGTGCCGCAACGTCCTGACGAGCCCGGCAACGTCGGCTTCTTTCCCGCTCCAGCTATCCTCGCATTCTCCGAGGTAGCCTTTCCTTGCGAGTTCGAGAAGGGACGCTTCCCTGCCATGTAAGCGGAGAATCGCCCGGTTCGCTGCAACGTCCTTGGATGAGATTTTCCCCTCCACCGCCGTGTACCACATGCGCGCAAGCGTCAGCAGCACATTTCTCTCGTCACCTGCGACGCCGTCGAGCAAATGGGACAGAGAATCCTGCATTGCCCTGTGCATGTCAGCGGGCGGCACCGCTTCCAGGATTTTTGTGGCCTCGGGGCATACAAGAGGGATGCTGTTGAGGAGCGCCTGTTCGGCCTGGTGGAAGCGTCGGTGAAGCCGCTGGCGCAGCGCCACCCGCGCCGCGAAGTGGCCCAGGCCGCCCGTGTGTTGTGGGGCGCAGTGCACGGGTTCTGCATGCTCAAGCTCACCAACAAACTGAACGTGGCCGGCGAGGACTCGGCCCACGAATTGGTGGAAGTGCTGTTCCGACGCTTCCTGCAGGGTGATCTTGCCCCGCTTTCCCAGACACCCGGTTAAGCCGCAGGTCGTGCCTCATAGGCCTCGGGTGAGAGATACCCGATGCGGGAGTGCAGACGGCATCGATTGTAATATGCCTCAGTGTAATCGAATACGTGCGCTTTGACGGTTTCACGGCTGGCAAAGCGCTCACCATGAATCGCCTCGACCTTGAAGCTGTGATTCCAGCTTTCCATGGCGGCGTTGTCGTAGCATTCGCCCTTCTTGCTCATGCTGCACACCAGGCCGTTGTCCCGCAGAAGGCGTTGATAATCGCCTGAGCAGTATTGGCTCCCACGGTCCGAGTGGACGATGACGCCAGCGGGCTTCTTGCGACGCCAAGCGCCATTTGGAGTGCATCGCATACGAGTTGGGCGGTCATGCGCTCTGACATCGCCCAGCCCACCACGAGGCGAGAGTACAGATCGAGCACCACAGCCAGGTACAGCCAACCTTCATCGGTCGCCACATAGGTGATGTCGCTCACCCACTTGCGATTCGATGCGTCCGCCGAGAAGTCCTGCTCCAGCAGGTTGGGAGCAACCGGGAGGCTGTGATTGGAGTTGGTCGTCGCCTTGTATTTACGTGCCGCCTTGGCGCGCAACTGCTCGGTTCGCATCAGCCGCGCTACCCGGTTCTTTCCCACGGGCTGGCCTTCCTGGCGCAACTGCTTCGTGATGCGCGGCGCGCCGGCACGACCTTTGTGTTCCGCGTACACCCGCTGCACGTGCTCCGTGAGGGCGGTATTCGCCTGCGTGCGGTCAGAGGGTGGTCGGCTCCGCCATTCGTAGTAGCCGCTGCGCGAGACTTTGAGCGAGCGGCACATCAATGCAACCGGGTGTGTTCTCCTTCGTAGCGTCGGATCATGGCGTACCTCATTTCGGTTGCTTCGCGAAGTACGCCGCCGCTTATTTTAGGAAGGCGATTTCCTCTTCCAGTCTCGCCACTTCCCGTTTCAGCCTGGCTGTCTCGGCTTGCTGGAGCTTTTCCTCCTCGGTGGTCAGCCCTTCCAGTCGCCGCCGCTGCCGCCAGGCATAGAGCTGCGAATCCTTCAGCCCCAAATCCCGGGCCGCTGCCGCCACACCATCTTTTTCCGCTCGGTCCAGCGCCTGCTTCTTGAACTCCGCGCTGTACCGATTCCGAGTCTTCTTCACTGCCTGTTTCGCTTTCATTTACCCACCACTGGTCAAGAGTTTATTCTCTTAACCGGGTGTCCGGACAGGCGGGGCAGGTTCACGGTTCACGGCTCTGGAGAAGTTAAAGGTGGCTTTGCCCCGGACAACCGAGAAGCGGGTGAGCATGTGGCCTTTGTATAACAAAGCGCTCGTCGCGAAGGCGAGTACAACCGAGGAACCGGATGCGGGAAAACCGCACGTCCCGGTCTGTGCGGGGGGCGCCCGGTAACGGGCGTTCCTACCGCGAGAGCGCAGCAACAAGGAAACTACAGAGGAGGTAGAAACAATGCAGTTGCAAGATCTATTTTTGGCACCGGAAGACCTGTTTCGGCTTGGGAATGCGAGCGATCCACGCCTTACACACGTTCGGCGGCCGAAAGATGTAGATACGATGGAGGTAAATGGAATCACCGTTGTGATCGCCAATGGAAAGGGAATCTTTTTGTCGACCAAGGATAGAATTGAGAAGAGCCAATGGCTGGCTGGGTGTGGAAGATTGCCAAGGGAACACAGATGCCGCTTGGTCTGAAACTGCTTAACGACAGGCCAGGGCATTACAGTATTTGTCCCAAGAGCAACATGCCGCTCGATGAGTTTGTAGGGCTGTTGTCGAGATTAGCGATGAAGTGTCAGAAAGTCTTTAAGAAGCAGGTGGTGTGATGACAACTTTGAGGGAACTGAATATCAGCTTGCTCGACTGGGAAGCTCGATACATTCTTGAGGCTTTGTCGCGAGAACTAGAGCGCTTAAGGGTTGTGTCGGAGAACGCTGCTGATGAAGATGCGGCCGCAGATGCGGGGAACGACTACCTCGAACTGATTGGGCTAAAGGAGCGATTTGAGAGCGAAGCGAAGGCTGTCTTCGGCGATCAAATCGTCAACTTTAGCAGGGATGGCGGTTAGCCATTGCGCTAACAACCGCTTTGAGTCCGACGGCTTACCCTTCCGCGGTGCTCCAGGGCAAGCCATGGCTCAAGCGGAACGTTATCGCGCCGAGCAAAGCTCGGCGTATCTAGCGGGTGAAAGTCCCCGTCGGGAAAGGGCTAGCCACCCACCCGTATCGAGTCTTGCATCCGTGGCGGAGTTGAAGGAGCAGCGAACAAGGCGGATGAAGCGTTAACAAAAGGGGACAGATTTATTTACCCAGTTGGAGCGCTCGGCAGATCCACTGGTGTGCCCATAATCGGGGACGTACCACGATTTCTCCGGAAATGTGGACGTCCCCGTTTCCCGTTGCGTTACCAACTCCCGCTGCAGCGCAAAAACCTCTACATGCAGAGATGAGCCTCAACGCCGCAGGAGGGAGCCGGCCCGAACGGTAGCAGTGCCTTTTACCGCTTCCGCTTTGCCAACCTCTTAACCCCTTCCCATTGCGTCGTATGCGCCTCGTACGCCTCATGGATGAGCTCGGCGATGACTGCCGTGGTTTCGGCCAGCGCGTTCTCCGGGTAGTCCTTCGCATCGTGCAACACCCAGCACACTGCTTCGGCTTTGAGCAGCTTGTCGATTATGCGATCGGTGAGATCCAGCAGGTCGGTGAAGCCGGCGGTGTAGGTTTCTTTGTCCTCGCCTACGTACCAGATGGAGTTCTGGGCGGAACAGACTGCTGGCGCGGTTTGCGGATAAACGAATTGCGTGTGTGACATGCTGTCGGCTCCTTGTGATGACCGGCATAGGCCGGTGTTCCGTTGAGCTCAAGCAAAAGCGGCCCCGATGTCGTGAAGACAATAGGGCCGCAAAGTCACACCGCGATGGCACGATGTGCCTCTGTTGTATACTCGGCGCAGCCCTAAGGTCTGCTACTCCAGTCTTAGGGTTAGCCGGGCGGGTGATGTTGGTAGCATCTCCGTCCGGCGCTTTTCATTGAGCGACACCGCGAAATTATGTGGTTATACGTGGTGAGTCAAGTGGAAGAGCCTGGACAAGAGGTAAAGAACAAAAGGGGACAGATTTATTAGAAAAGGGGACAGATTCTGAGGAATCCGCACGAATTCTTTCCCTAACCCATTTGCTAACGAGAATTCATGGGATGGACATGCATCGCCCGATGTGATCTTCTTGCGTTGTCTAGGCGCAAAGGAGAACCGACAATGCATGCCACCGAAATCATTGATAAGACCATTGGCGAAGCCTGTCAATCGATTCACAAGGTGCGCTTCGCGGCCCTGAAGGATGCGACGGCTGCGGCTTCGGTAGGGCGCTGTGTATCGGTGACGGCGCTGGGGCGAGCGGGTGCCAGTTTGAAATCAGTTACACAGATTATTTGACACCCTCACCTGAGCTCGTTTGTTCCTGTGGTTCATATCACGGTCTTCCCGGTTTATACTGCCGCCCAAATGGATATCACCGGGTTTACAGGAACCCCGGTCAAGGATGTACACCAATGTGCGAAGCCGCATTCCTTCCCCGTCCCTTCCCAAGGCGACTCCGCCTTTTTGATGCCACCCGCGGCACATTGGCTTCCCTGTCCAAACCATTCCCACATCGGTGCGAGTACGCGGGCTAAGCGTCCGTCAACGCACAAAAGGAACCATCAGGAACGTTTCCCATTATTCCGGCACGATTAAGGAACGACCATGCCAGAAGTCCTTTTCCCCTCACGCAACCTGTCCGCCAAAGAGCTCCTCGGAAGTGAACGAGTGGGCAACCTCGCCCACTACAACATTTTGGGCTGCAGCGCCTTTACCGCGAACATGCCCTACTGCCTGGAAGAACATCCCGAAGGACGCCTCATCACCGGCACCTTCGCTCGCCTGCCCCCGGCATCCCGCGAACGCTTGATGTGCACGGTGGACACCTTCGGCGACTTCACAAGTGCACTGGCGGGCTTCTATGACAAGCATCTGGCCGGGCTGACGCTACAGGACGGCGCCGGCTTGGTCGGTGCGGGTGCGACCGTCGCCGAAGCCCGGCTCACGGGATTGCAGAAGGCACTGTTCGACTACCAAAAAGCGCTGCTGGAATTGAGGAAGCTGAAAGGTAGCGGACAGACCGCGAACGTCGCGAAGGCGAAGCACGCTGTGCGTGTGAAACACCAACTGCTGCAGATGCGCTACCGTGCCGAGATAACCCGCTTCATCAATCCGGCCGACATCGGAAAGAACCGTGGCGGCCCCCTCACCAGCGCCGAGCGCGGCGTCACCCTGGCGACACGCCGTCACGCAGGCCGCCGCCTGTATGTCGGCAACAGTGCCCAGGCGACAAAGCTCGCCCAACTCGCCACCGCCACCCGCTACGCCGGCAATGGCCTGATTGTGCTCGACGCCGGGCTGCGCGCGTGCAGAAGGTACGCGGCATGTATAACAGTGGAGGGGATTGGCAGCGGCAAGCGGTGTTGGAGACGACGGGGTTTGGGATGGGCGGCGCTGCCGGCTTGGTCGTAGGCAACACCGTTGTTTCCGGGTTGACAGCACTCGGACTTGCTGTGACGCCTGTGGGCTGGGTGGTGATGATTGGGTTGGCTGCCGCAGCAGGATTTGGCGCCGGTTATGTCATGGACAGAGTAGGAAAGGACACTGCTTCCTGGATCTACGACAGGAGTGCCCGGTGATGTTTGAAACACCCCGCGATTGGTTTTATCTCTCGGTTCTCATCCTGTTCATCACAATGACGATCGCCTGGATATCCTTCGCCCGGCTGTCGATGGCACGGATCGAGCGGGAGATCATTCGGGATGGATTCCCGCGACCTAGCCCGTGGGACGGGCCAGGTGCGCGAATTTTGTGGTATGCCACCGCTATTTCATTACCCATCGGGCGTTTCAATCGAGCTGACAACCCTTTGATCGATGTCCCTCTTGTGAGGAGATATGCGACACGTGCGGACATCATCCGAGGACGAATTCTGCTGATTACGGGCAATTTATTTGCTGCCGTGGGCGTCGCAGGCGGGCTGATGCTGGATTAATGCTCGTCTTCGGCTAACAGTCGCTGTGTACAAGACTGGCGGGTTCTATGACAAGCATCTGGCCGGATTGACGCTACAGGACGGCGCAGCGGGCATCAACGGGGTCACCCATTAGGGAAGCTCTGAAATAGTAGCGACCAATGGCGCCACAACTCCAAAATGAGCGCATTTCCCGGGAAATGTGGGCCGTTTGGCCGGTTAATCCTGGCCCACGGGGCCGTTTTCGGCCCGGCGGGCGCTTTTTGCTGCGCGACATGGCGAGATTCAATCCCAGTCCAAATCGCTCGCTCTTTGTATCTCGAAACCCTTCCTCGATCTGCATGCGCTTGCGGTATGCATTTATCACGGCGTTTGTCAGGGCATTGCCCTCGGGCAGCGACGTCGCAATCAGCCAAGGCTCGGTGTGTG
>Ga0265293_10012082_pt1 | contig 11564 bp, 8 predicted proteins | sample Munlanlewell138R_FD_192505 | JGI IMG/M metagenome (GOLD analysis project Ga0265293, IMG submission 192505) | Leachate microbial communities from a municipal landfill in Southern Ontario, Canada - Leachate well 138R | ecosystem: Engineered > Solid waste > Landfill > Unclassified | place: Canada... | reverse complement strand
CGATCGCCTTTGAAGCCGACGGCAAGACGATTTCCCGCGATATCCACGGCAATGCGAAAGGCGGGGTGCGGCTGCCTGAACTCGAAGTACCGATCGCCAGCTATCGGGGGCAGGGGACGAAGCATTTCCTCGCGGGCGAGACGCATCCTTTCGCGCCTGAGCAGTTGCGGCGGCTTTATCCCGATCATCGCGCTTATGTCACGAAAGTGGCGGCGGCGGCGAAAGCGGCGGTGGCGGCGGGCGTCATCCTGCCCGAACGCGAGCGATTCTATGTCGAACGTGCCGAAGTGGCCGCGATTCCTCCCGCCTGATCTCGAAAGGACGATCACTCCATGATGTCACGCCGTGAATTTGCCTTGCGCGCCGCCGTCACCTCCGCCGCGCTTGCCGCCGCGCCGGTGCTCGCAAAGGCGCCCCCCACGGGCACGAAGGTCGAGGGGCCGGTAAAAGGGGGCAAGCGCGGTTCCATCCATGGCGCCTTTTTCGGCGACCTTGCGGAGCACGGCTATATCGAAGAGGAGTATTTCGTGGCGGGAACCGCCCGTGGTTTCAGGCCGGTCGGCGAGTTGACGAATGACGGGCGGTGGAACGTGGTGCCCGATGCGCGGGCGCCCTACAAGACGCGGGTGGTGGTCCATCGCCCCAAAGACCCCGCGCGCTTCAACGGCGTTGTCATGTGCGAATGGACGAACGTTTCGTCGTTCAACGATCTGTCCAACGCGGTCAACGAATGCTTCTGGCAGGACGGCTATGCCTACGCGGCGATCTCCGCCCAGAAGGTGGGGATCGACGGGTTGGACACCGTGCCCGGATCGGGGCTGAAAAGCTGGGATGCTGAACGCTATGGGTCGCTGTCCCATCCCGGCGACGCTTTTTCCTATGACATCTTCACGCAAGTCGCGCTGGCTCTCGTCCAGTTGCGCGGGCCGCTGGCCGGGCTGGGTGTGAAGCATGTCATCGCCACCGGAGAATCGCAATCGGCGGCGCGGCTGGCGACTTACATCAATGCGGTGCATCCGCTTGCGAACTTCTTTTCCGGCTTCATCCCTTGCGTGCTGGTGGGCGGCGGCAGTGAACTGTCCAATCCCGAGATCATTCCCGGTGAAAGCGCGGCGGATTACAACAAGCGCTTTTTCGCGCGCATCGTTGCCACGACCATCCGCGACGATCTGGACGTTCCCGTGCTCATCATGCTGTCCGAAACGGAAGCGCGCATGCATCGCGTGACGCCGCAACTCGATGGGCCGAAACTGCGCGTATGGGAAATGGCGGGGACGGTGCATGGGTCGGCCTGCGATACCGGCTATCGCCCCAGCGTGGCCGAGCGCGACGGTATCCGCGACCTGGTCGGCGGATCGGATCAGCGCATGGTGCGATTCATGCCGACCATGGCCGCGGCGGGGCTGGCCATGGTCCGCTGGAAGGAAGGGGGCGTGCCGCTTGCGCGCCATCCACGGCTGCTACGCGGCGCGACGCAACGCGACATCGTCACAGACCCTCTGGGTAATGCGCTGGGCGGCGCGCGACTGCCTGAAATCGTGGCTCCCACGGCGGTTTTCGATACTAGCACTTCACTGGCGCGCGGCACGCGCACGGCGCTGGCCGAAGATGTGCTGCGCCGCCTCTATCCCACGGATCAGGCTTATGTGGATGCCGTGCGGGCAGCAGCCGATGCCGCGCTGCTCGGCGATCTCATCCTTCCTCACCGGGCCGGGGAATATCTTGCCGAGGCAAGGAAGGGCCCCGTCGCGGCGGGTTGACCTTACGGCTTCACTCGGTCGCGGACCTGCGTCATATGGCGGTCGAGGATGCTCACGAGATCGAGCTCCGGGTCCATGAAGTGGATCAGTGCCGACCCACGGCGGAACAGCAGCAGCGCCTGGGCCTCGAACTCGACGTCGATGTCCTCACGGACATCGCCGCGCGCGATTGCTTCGCGCAGGCTGTCGGCGATCCGGGCAACCGTGGCGCGGTTGTAGCGCGCCATGATCTTCGCAAGCTGGGGATCGAACATCGCGCCCAGGAAAAGCGCGTAGAGCGCACGGGTGCGATAGGATTCCACGCCTTGCGCCGACAGCGATCGCGTCCAGCGCGCCCGCATGGATTCGATGCCGGGATCAGCATCGGGATCAGCGAAAGCGTCGAGCGATTCCTGCGTGATATGTTCGACGACGCGGGCGAGCAGTTGTTCCTTCGTCTCGAAATAATGGCCGGGCAGGCTGCGGCTGTATCCGGCCTCCCGCCCGATTTCGGCGAGAGTGAAGCCGTTGGCGCCTTTTTCGGCGATGAGCTTGACCGCCGCCGCGAGCAGCCGGCGTTCCGATTCCTGCCGTCTTTCCTCTTGCGTCCGGCGCACCTAACCCCCTGAACGGATACCGCTTGGCTGCCTTCCTATGGTCTCTCGTTCGGTGACTGACAAGCCTCTGACTGATCGCCGCCAAGAAACTTGCTTGACAACCAGCCAATAAATTATAATCAATAGCCACATGCCCGAATCCGGGAAGGCAGAGGGAGGGAAAGAAATGACTGGGATGCGTGAAGGCGCATATGGCGCGTTGAATGTCCGTTCTGTCCTGCTGGCTGCGGTCAGTTTGGCGGCTTTTGCTCCCCAGACGGCGATGGCGCAGGAGTCAGCGTCCGACGATCAGGACAGCCAGTTGATTGTCGTGACCGCGCAGCGCCGTGAGCAATCAATTATCGAAACGCCCATCGCGGTCAGCATCGCTTCCGGTGAGCAATTACGGAACAACGATGTGACGGTGGCGTCTGATCTCACCAAAATGACGCCGGGTCTGACGGCCCAGATCGGTGCTTCAAGTGGGGTCGGCTTGTCTCGCCGCACATCGCGTTTTGCCATTCGCGGTCAGGGCGGCGGCACGGGTGTCGTCAACTATTTTGCTGATGTTCCCGGTTTCGGCTCCGGCTTGACTTTCTACGACCTGGAGAATGTTCAGGTCATCAAGGGACCGGTAGGCACTCTTTTCGGCCGTGTGACGACGGGCGGGGCGGTACTTTTTGCGCCCAATAAGCCGAGTGATGAGTTCGAGGGCTACGTCAATCTCAAGATCGGTCAATATGGACGGCGCGATGTGGAATTCGCGGTCGGTGGCCCGTTGATCGACGATGTTCTGGCACTTCGTGTCGCGGGGCAAACCCTGAAGAGCAACGGATTTGCCCGTAACCGCTATGACGGTGGCCGCATGGATGGGCGGGATGGCCAGTCCTTCCGCGCTATCCTTGAGTTCACGCCCACGGACCGCATCACGAATACGACGATTGCAGCGCTTGACAATATCGAAGACCCCGTTCGTTCGGGCATTGCCACAGTCGCGCGGGAATTCGGTGCGACTGTGGCATTTCCGCCTCCCTACAATGTGTTGGGGACCATTGAACGTGGTAACCTCCAGCGGATCGCTCCAACCCTTGCCCAGCTTAACGGTATTAGCTGTCCCGGTGGCGTTTGCCCGACATGGTATGATCTGGCAGTTGATTTCGTGGCGGACCAGCAGGGAAGATCCGTTTACGACGTGAACGAGAACAACGTCACATTTCCCAGCATCAACCGTCGTGACTGGGGTGTCATCAATACGACTGTCTTTGAAGTTTCTGACGCGATCACGTTGAAGAATATCTTCAGCTACCAGAATGGAAAGGACAAGGGTTCGCACGCGCAAAATGTTGACGGCATGTCGCTGCCAATGCTTGAGGTCATAGGTCTTGCAAATCCGGGTGCGCGCGCGCTGACGGAAGAACTTCAGGTTCAGGCCAATCTTCTCGATAACCGGCTGGAAGTGACCGGTGGATTCTTTTATGAAAAGAACTGGACGCCATACTATCTGCAGGGAAGTACCATTCTCTATGGCGGCTATCTTGGCCAAGCGCAGACAGCTACGGCTTGTGCGCTGGCAGGGGCGCGTGCTGATGCGGGTGCCGATGGTAGCTTCTATTGCTACCAAGGTGCTAATACCACGCTGTCCAAATCCCGCACTACCGATCATGCGGTCTATACTCAGGCGACTTTCCACCTGACGGATGCGTTCTCTCTTACGGCCGGATATCGCTACACATGGAGCAAGCGCGGAACTATCCAGCAGAGATACACGTCTGTTTCACCGGCGCTTTTGAACGGAACGATTCCAACGCGGACGGTGACTATCAATGGCATGCTGCCGTTCCTGATGCCTGGCGTGATCAAGTCTCTTCCCGGCGAAACTTACGAGACGCTCAAATTCAAAAAAGGAACGTGGGCGTTTGCCGGGCAGTATCAGTTCAACCCCAACTTTATGGTCTATGCGACTACACGACGCGGATATAATCCTGGGGGCTTTAACTCGGCAAACGCTCCTGCTGGGTTTAGGCAATATGGGGCGGAGATCGTTACAGATTATGAGATTGGTGCAAAATATAGTTGGAGAAGCGGCCCTCTGAGTGGTTTGGTTTCTTTTGATATATATCGTGACGACTTCAACAATGCCCAGCGTAACGTCACGCAACCTGTCAACGGCACGCCCGTATCGTATGTCGCCAATGTCGCCAAGATTCGGATACAAGGTTTCGATCTTGACGGGACGGTGCGTTACGACTGGTTCACGCTTTCGGGTTTCGTGACGCTGACCGATGCGAAATACCGCGAATATCCCAATACCGGTCAGTTCAATGCCTTCCCGATCCCGTTCGACCTGACGACTTTCCGTCCCGCCAACGTTTCGAAGTGGTTATATGGCATTCGCCCACAGGTTGACTTCGGGAGGATGATTGATGGCGCGCCGAATATCTCGCTGTCAGGCAACATCTATTATCGTGGCAGTTTCTCTTCGAGCGAGCCGAACGTCGGGCCTGAAGCCAACCGTCAGATTCCCGGCTTTACCACCGCCGATGTCCGCCTCGACTGGCGTAACATTTCCGGCAGCGGACTCAGCGCCGCGTTTGCGATCACCAACGTCACGGATTTCAACGGTAAGGTGGGCGGCAACGAACTGCGCGGCACCAACGGCATAAACATCGACGTATTCTCGCCACCCCGGCAGTACTATTTCGAGCTGAACTACAAGTTCTGACGCAACGCGGCTGGCTCGATGAACAGTGACAGGGGAGGGGAGATGACATTGCCGCCACTATTTCCGCCGGCCTTGTTCCTGGAGCGCAGGCGCTTCATCGCGGGCGCGGCGGGCCTTGCCGCCGCCGTGATGGCTCCGCGCGCCCTTGCGATGGGTGGAGAGATGGACGTCGTCGACACGACATCGGGCACCGTTCGCGGCGTTCGCGATCGCGATGTCCGCGTGTTCAAAGGCATCCCCTATGGCGAGCCGACCGGGGGCGGCGCGCGTTTCCTGCCGCCCACGCCGTTCAAGCCGCGCAAGGAAGGCATCGACGCCACGCGATACGGCGCCCGGTGTCCTCAACTCACCTCTCGCGGTATCGTGGGTGGCGAGGATTGCCTTGTGCTCAATATCTGGGCGCCTGCCGCAGCCTCCGAACGCAAGCGGCCGGTGATGGTCTATCTTCACGGCGGCGGTTTCCGCACGGGAGCCGGTTCCCTGCCGTCGAGCGACGGCACGCGCCTTGCCGTGACCGAAGACGTGGTGGTGGTTTCGCTGAACCACAGGCTCGGGCCGCTCGGCTATCTCTATCTGGGGGATATTCTGGGCGGGGCCTATGCGGCGGGGAACGCAGGCAATCTCGATCTGGTCCTCGCTCTCGAATGGGTGCGCGACAATATCGCGGCGTTCGGCGGCGATCCGGGCTGTGTCACGGTTTTCGGCGTTTCGGGTGGCGGCAAAAAGATCAGCCATCTGCTGGCAATGCCTGCCGCGAGCGGCCTGTTCCACCGCGCCATCGTGATGAGCGGCGCGCTGTCGGTCGCCATCGAGCGTCCGGCGGCGAGTGCCTATAGCGAACGTCTGCTGGGAAGGCTGGGCCTTGATCGCGCCCGCGCGGGCGAACTGCTGACGATGCCGGTCGAATCCATCCTTCGGACCGTGGACGCGCTGTCGAAAGCAGGGGAAGATCCTGATGGCGGTTATGGCGGCGGTGGCGGACCGCAGCCGCTTGTCGATGGCGTGACGTTGCCCCGGCATCCCGACGAAGCCGTGGCGGGCGGCATGTCCGGTTCGGTGCCGGTGATGATCGGCAGCACGCTCGACGAGCCGATCGCGGGTTATCAGGGACCGGAGGGGCTGAAGCAACTCGAAACGATGGACATGGCCGAAGTGCGCGCCCGGCTGGCCGACGGCCCGTTCGTCCAGCTTGGCCAGCGCACTGATGCCGTCCTTGCTCATTATCGCAAGGTCTGGCCCGATATTTCGCCGGGCGCCCTGATGGTGCGGATCGAGACCGCCGGAAGCTGGCGCTATCTTTCGAACAGGCTTGCCGATGCCAAGGCGTCCGCGGGCGCGGCACCGGCGTGGGTCTATATCCTGACTTTCCCGGGCGGCACCGCCGGCGGTCCGCGTGGCGCGGGCCACGCGACCGATGTGCCGCTGGTCATGGGCAATTACGAAAATCTCACGGAAATGAGCCGAACACCGTGGTTTGCCGATTCCCCCGGTGTCGAGCAGGTCAGCCGGATGATGATGCGCACCTGGGCCGCCTTCGCCCGCACCGGTGATCCGGGCAATGCGCTGTTGCCGCAATGGCCGGCTTATACCGCCGCCCGGCGCGACACCATGATGCTCGACGTGGAGCCGCATGTCGTCTCCGACCCGTTCGGCGACAGCGCGATGTTCGGAGCAGACGCATGACGAGTGCCACGCCTTCGCCTCAGGGACGCTTCGACAGGCCTGGCCTTGCCTGGGCGCTGTTCGAGGGTGGACGCATTCCCTATGTCATCATGCTGTCCGTCGTCTTCATGCCCTATTTCGCCAAGACAGTGGTCGGTGATGCCGTCATGGGGCAGGCGGCCGTAGCCGATTTCGCCAAATACGCCGGTTTCGTCGCGGCCTGCACCGCGCCCTTGCTCGGCGCTCTGCTCGATCAGCGGGGACGGCGAAAGCCGTGGATATTCGCATTCATGGCGGTGCTGGTGACTGTTGTGGCATCGCTCTGGTTCGCGCTGCCGGATGAAGCGGGATTGCCGATAACGGCGATCATCCTGCTGCTGGTTCTGGGCAAGCTGTTCTACACCTATACGGAGATGCTCCATAATTCGCTGCTCGCCGTAGCGGCGGCGGGCGGCTCCATGTCGCGGCTGTCCGGCCTGTCGATCACCATCGGCTCGTCCAGCGGTTTCCTGTTCCTGATCTTCATCCTGTTGACGCTGGTGTTGCCCGCGCAAGGCGAGGCCGATTTCGTCGCCTGGCAGCCCTTGTTCGGACTTGATACCGAAAGCTATCAGCATCTGCGCGTCGTTCCGGTTCTTTCCGCCGTCCTGCTCATCGCGGCAAGCCTGCCGCTGCTGCTTCTGGCGCGCGACTATCCCGCGATCCGGCAGACGTGGGCCGCCTCGATGCGCGGCGCGGCGGCTTATCTTCGCGGGTTGACGGCGCATCTGCGGGAACGTCCGAACGCCGCGAAGTTTCTGCTGGCGCGGATGATCTATGCCGACGGCATCACGGCCATCTCGATCTTCACAGGGGTGCTTGCGGGCGGCGTGATGGGGTGGAGTGCAACCGAACTGCTCCTGCTCGGCATCGGCCAGCTTGCGGCGGCGGCGATCGGGGCCTTCGTGCTTGCGCGGCTCGATATGCGCGTGGGATCGAAGCGCGCGCTGCAACTCATGCTTTCGGGCATGATCGTCTCGCTGCTGGTGATCGTGGGCACCGCGCCGGATCGGATCGCGTTCCTTTCACTGTCCGGCGAGGCCGTGCAGTGGAATTCCGCCGTATTTCCGCGCGTCACCGATGTCGTGTTTCTCGCTTTGCTCCTCGTCATGACGGGGCTGACATCGGGCACGACCGCGTCGAGCCGCGCGCTGCTCGCGTCCCTCAGCCCGGCGGAGGAGGCAGGTGCCTATTTCGGCCTCTATGCGATGGCGGGCACGGTCACGGCCTGGCTCGCGCCGCTCGCGATTGGCTGGACGACAAGCGCGACAGGTTCGCAACAGGCCGGTTTTGTGCCGGTGATTGTCCTGCTGGCCATCGGGCTGGCACTGCTCGGGGCGGTCAGACCGTTCCCGACCCCGGAGAAGCATGCATGAATATCGAACGACCCATCCAGGAGCACACGAGCATGACCAACGCAAAGGAACGGGCGTTCAGCGACATCGTGCCGATTGTCGAGCCCGCCCCCAAGCCGCGCGCGGTCGGCCTCACCGAGATCCGCTCGCCAGCCTATTCGCTTCATCAGTTGACCGGCATCGTCGAATCGCTGGGCGACTTCATCGACAGCGTGAAATGGACTTGCGGCACGCAAAGGCTGGTAAGCCGGGACAAGGTGAAGGAAATCAACGATTACCTTCATGCCAACGGTATCGAAGTTTCGACCGGCGGGCTGATCGAGACCGTTCTGCCGCTGGGAGAAGCGGCCGTTCACGGTTATCTCGAACAGTCGAAGGAACTGGGGTTCGATATCGTTGAGCTGTCCTCGGCGATGATCGCGGTTTCGCTGGAGGACAAGGCGAATCTGGTGAGGGCCGTCAACGCGCTGGGACTGAAGGCCAAGCCGGAAGTGACCGGATGGACGCCGGGCGATCGCGGGAAGGTCAGCGCGGAAAAGATGATCCGTGAGGCCGAAGCCATGCTGGAAGCGGGCGCCTGGACGATCATGATCGAAGAGGACGGCTTGTTCAGCAGCGGCAATTCGGCCAACGAAGAGAGTGACTGGGACCGCGATGCCGTCTGGCGTCTCGCTTCGCGCCTGCCTGAAGACAGGCTCTATTGGGAGGCCAGTTCGGTCAGCATTGTCCGCTGGCTGCTCAACAGTTTCGGCCCGCAAGTGAATATTTTCAGCGGGGCGGAGGAACTCGGCTATATCGCCGCGTTCCGCGCGGGGACATTCGCGATGCACATCGCGGCGTTCCGCGAATAACCTGAATGGATTGAGCACCATCTACCGCCTGGTTGCAAAGCGGCGACGTGCGGCGCCGGTCCGCTGCGGGTATCTCACGCGGTCTGGCGCCTGTCTCCCGGGATCAACAGGTCGAGAGCTCGATAAACCGAGGTGAGGGTGCGGTCCGGATCGCAACGGGAAAGACACCCATCTGGCAGACCGACGGAACCTGATCCTTTGAATATCTGCCCATCTTGTGGGATGCTGCCTGAACCACAGGGAAAAGGGCGATATGCGGCCTCAGCCATTCACGATCGATATTCCGGTCTCCGCCATCGAGAACCTCAAATCGCGTATCCGGGCGACTGCCTGGCCGGATGATCTCGACAACGGGGACTGGAACTATGGTTTTCCCCGCGGCTATCTGAAGTCGCTCGCCGAAAGCTGGGCCGAGGATTACGACTGGTACGATGCCCAGGCCCGGATGAACGCCTATCCTCACTTCAAGGTGACGGTGGACGACGTTCCGATCCATTTCATGCGGGTCGCCGGGAAAGGCCCCGATCCTGTCCCGCTGATCCTGTCGCATGGCTGGCCTTGGACGTTCTGGGACATGCAGCGCGTGATCGGGCCGCTGACGGACCCTGCGGCCTTCGGCGGCGATCCGGCGGATGCTTTCGAACTCATCGTTCCGTCACTGCCGGGCTTCGCCTTTTCCACGCCGCTGCGACGGGCGGGGATGAACTTCTGGAAGACGGCCGATCTCTGGCAGAAACTGATGACGCAGGTGCTCGGCTTCGATCGCTATGCCGCCGCCGGTGGCGACTGGGGCCAGTTCATCACCCAGCAACTGGGGCACAAATACGCCGAAAGCCTCCTTGGCATCATGCTGACCGGGACGGCGCCGTTGGCATTGTTCAATGCTCCCCGCTTCTGGGATATTTCGTCGGGTTTTCTTCCCGCCGATCTTCCCGAAGAAGCACAGCGCCCGCTGCTCGATCACTTCCGCAAACGGGTTCCGCATGTCGCCGTCCAGACAATCGAGCCGCAGACGCTCGCTTATGCCATGCACGATTCGCCGGTCGGGCTGCTGGCCTGGCTCGTACAGCCGAGGCGGGATTGGGGCGAGTGCGGCGGCGACCCGGAAACGGCTTTCCCGCGCGAGCATTTGCTGACGACGGCGACGATCTACTGGCTGACCGGTTCCTACGTGAATTCGGCGCGGTTCTATGCCGATGCGGTGCGATCGCCCTGGGCGCCTTCGCACAGCCGCGAACCTCTGGTCGAAGCGCCGACCGCGATCACCTTCCTGGGCGGCGAGTTCCTGCCGGGAATGACTACCGCGAACCGGCTCGACGCCTTCCACCGTTCGCCCTGGTCCATTCAATACAACCTGCATTTCACCGGTGTGCACGAGAAAGGCGGGCACTTCAGCTTCTACGAGGCGCCCGATGCCTGCGTTCACGATTTGCGGGCGCACTTCCGTCCGCTTCGCGCCTGACGCCTCGACATCTGACTCCGGCGTGCCTGTCCCTGGCGCCGATGCATTCCTTGCCCGTGCATCCGGTAGAGGTTAGGCTGCCGCAAAGGCCCGAGGAAACGATCCGTTTTGACGGCGCGGGAAAGGCGTCGTCCAGCGAGAGGAGACATCATGCCCCATTCCTCCCTGTCCCGGCGCGAGGTCATGAGCGCCGCCGCCATCGGCTCCGTGGGTCTTGCGCTCGCGCCGATCATCCCGGCCTTCGCGAAGAAGGCCGCCGCGAAGAGTGGTGCGGCGCCGGCTCCCATTACCAAACCCGTCCCCTCCACGGGCGAGATGCTGCCGGTCATCGGCCTTGGCACCAATCAATACGGCGTGGATACGGCGGAAGCCATGGCGCCGCTCCAGCAGGTTCTGGAAACCATGGTCGAACTGGGCGGGTCGGTCGTGGATACGGCCCGCGCCTATGGCCGGTCGGAAGAAGTGATCGGCGACCTGGTGCGGCGCATGGGAAACCGGGATCGCCTGTTCATTTCGACCAAGACGCCCATGCGCGGCGATCTCGATTCTCCCGAAAGCGAGATTCAGGCATCGTTCGACCGCCTGAAAGTGGACCGCATCGACCTCATGCTCATCCATAATCTCTTCGGGCTGGATCAGTTCATGCCCGTGCTGCTCAAGGAGAAGGAAAAGGGCCGCATCCGCTATGTCGGCATGAGCACCTCGACGGATGAGCAATACGCCGCGCAGATGGACGGCATGCGGCGCTATCCGCTCGATTTCATCCAGGTGGATTACTCTATCGCCAACCGCAACGCGGCGGACGCCATTCTCCCCCTGGCGCGGGAGCGCAAGATGGCGGTGCTGGTGAATGTTCCGTTCGGGGGGCGAAGAGGGGCGGCGGCCGTGTTCGGCCGTGTCGCGAACCGTCCGCTGCCGGACTTCGCCGCCGATATCGACGCCACAAGTTGGGCGCAGTTTTTCCTGAAATACGTGGTGTCTCACCCGGCGGTCACTGCCGCCATTCCGGGCACTACCAAAGTGGCGAACCTGATCGACAATCAGGGCGCGGGGAGGGGACGGCTCCCGGATGCGGCCATGCGTCAGGAGATGGAGCGGTATTGGGACGCGCTGTGAAGGCGGATATGTGACTTGAGTT
>Ga0265293_10012080_pt1 | contig 11565 bp, 15 predicted proteins | sample Munlanlewell138R_FD_192505 | JGI IMG/M metagenome (GOLD analysis project Ga0265293, IMG submission 192505) | Leachate microbial communities from a municipal landfill in Southern Ontario, Canada - Leachate well 138R | ecosystem: Engineered > Solid waste > Landfill > Unclassified | place: Canada... | reverse complement strand
TTTAGATACCGTAGTAACTACACTTTCCTATTACACCTACTTCAACTTCTACAGTTGAGCCAATCTTGTCTTTATATAGACTAAGCTTTTCTTTTGGGATAGAAATATCTATCAACTCATTTTTAATCTCGCCATTTCGCAAAGTTACTACTTCTAATAGTTGTAGCTTCACTTTACCTACTGTGACTTCTTGTGTCTCAGGATTTTTATAATCCGAACTCGTGAAGATATGTAACAGTTTTGCTTTTTTATATGTCGCCATAATAAAGCCTTTGTTTTGAGTTAAACTCAACTAGTTAAGTGCATTTCGAATTAACGAATTTCAAATTTGATTTTGTATTGTTTCATAAGTGAAGTGGAGAAGTGAAGAGTAATTTTACGGCTTTAAAAAGAAGTTTATATTTTTCTCTGAAATAATCCGAATAAAGTTGTAAATACCGTCATATGGTAATATGATAGTGGTGTCTTAAGCATTTTATTTAAAAATAATTTACGAATAAACTTTGGTATATATTTTGGAACTAGATTGTTTTTACCTATAAAGTAAAACTTAAATCTTCTTATTTGTTTCTCCGATAGTTTTGTATTGCACTCAAAGAGTGGAAAATTATAAATAATATTTTTAACATATGCTTCTTGCTCAATATTATTGAAATTACTAAAAACTTTATCAGTATGTAATGTAAAGTCAATGAGTTTTCCAATATGTGTTTTTAGCTCTTCATTTGTAGTATTTGATTGTTTATTTATTTTAGAAATATTTACTTCGTATATTTTATATAGTTGAATTGCAACACTTTTATATATTTGATTTTTTGTAGCATGTCCAATGCGAAAAAACTCAAAAAGATCTTGGAATAGTTCTAAGTCTTCTTTATCTTTTTCTTTAGTCATAATATTTTCCATTGGGAAAATAGTATAAAGCATGAGGTAAAAATTTATAAATAGAGGGTCATGCTTTTTAAGTTTAACAATAAATTTGCGTAATCGAATTTCATTTTTTGCAATTTTTGTTAAAAGTTTATCTTCATTTTTCGCGTTTAATTTATTTATATAATGTTGAATTAATGTATCTAAAGAAGCATTACTATTTGATTCATAATAAGCAACTTTTTTATCATCAGCTGTAACTTTTTCTAAGTGTTTCATAGCTTCTTTAGCAAGGTATACAATATGAAACATATATTGAATGTTAATATTTTGTGGATTATTTTTCTCAATATCAAAAATTATTTTTTTATCAAATGTAGCAAAATATTCTAACGTTTCTATACAATCGTTTTGGTATTCTTCTAGAACATTATGTTCTTTGATAAAAGATTGCCAGCTATCTTTAATTTCTTTATCTTCCTCTTCACTAATATTTTCTTTTGCTTTGTAGTATTTATTTTTAAAAAATAGTTTATACAAGTAAGGAGATATGATTTTAATAGGTAAAAATATAAACAGCCATAACAATATTCCATAAAAGATATTAAATATAAAAGTTGTTTTATTCATTTATACTTATTCTTAAAAGTCATATATAAAAACCTATTTTATTTTTATTGGAAGAAGCTCTTTAATTATATCTTTACTATATTTTTCTTCTAAATTTTTTATATATGTTGGCTCTATAGAATATAAATAAGATAGGTATCCTTTAAGATATTTTTCATCATTTAATTCAATTTTTTTGTTAATATATTTAAAAATAAGGCTTTTAATATATCTCTTTTTTTTCCTACCAACAGTAATATTATTATCTGTAGTTAAAGTGAGTCCTGTTATTCGTTGAGATTGCTTTTTAGAGGTACTTATTGTTTTTTTATTATTTATTAATAATTTTATAAAAAAAGATTCCTTAAGAAAAGTTCTCAGAATAGGTAATATTTTTTCTAAAACAGTATGTTCTGAAGTTGAAAAATATAAATCATCTGCATAGCGAGTATACTTTATTCCTAGTTCTTTTGATTTTGTATATAAGAACTCATCTAAGTCATATAAAATAAAATTACTTATTATTGGTGATGATGGTGCTCCTATAGTCAATTTATTTGCTTTAAAAACTAGTAAGTTTATTAAAGTTATATCATTCATTGTTAGTTCTTTATTATTTGAAAAATAATGCCGTAAATGCTTATCTTGAATAGATGGAAAGAAGTCAGTGAAGTCAATTCTTAATAAAAACTTCGCTCCTTTGTGTTCCAAAGCCATTTTATGAATATTTTTCTGTTCTCTGTAAGAATATACAGCCTTATGTATTTTGAGTTTTGAAAATATTTTAGTTTTTATAAAGTTTTGATATTTTTTCAATTCAGCTGATGGCTGCGATATTTGACGAAAACCACCTGTACGCTTAGGAATAAGATATGTTTTGTATCTTCTAGATGCATAACGAGCAAATTTTAAAATATCTACTAATGGTTTATCAAAATGTCGAGATAGTTCATCCTGAAAACTAGTCAATTTTAATCCTTGTAATATCTTCTAGATATTTTACATCTAAATCTAATTGTTCTTTATATTGTGTTTCACTTAGATTATATTTTATTAAAGAAAAGTTTTTAGAAGTTGGTATAAAATATATCCCACCTTCATACTTTTCTCTTCTAATCAACCCTGCTACTGCCAACATAGAAATATTGACTGTGAAAACTTCATTATCAAAGTTTATTTCGTGCTTTTTTAAAATATATTTTGTTGCATAACTAAGATATGTAAATGTGAGGTATGGAAATATTTTAATTAATTCATAAGTAATTGCTAATGGGAATAAATCATTCTTTTTATAGTTTTCTGTATGTAAAGTAGATTGATAATCTTGAGATAACTTATTTAATAAACTTTTAAATGCATCGTTTGGACTTGGATTATTCCAATCATATAAAAATGGTCTTAACTCTCGTGTATTGTGTACAACATCAATGAGGTGGTTCAAATAGGAGTTTTCATTAGAAAAAGAAAAATGATTAGCAACACATATTTTATGTTGCGTTTCTTCTATTGCGGTAAAATAACCTAATTCGGCATATGAACCGACACTTTCAGGAAAGATAACCAATGAATAAGCTTGCTTAATTGCTCTTAGCTCTAAATCTACTAAAGCTGTTCTTTTAGCACTTATACCATTGCGACCACTAAACATTTTTAAATCATCATAAAGTGTTTCTATTGTTAAAAAAGTAAAAGGTGTATCTTGTTGTTGAGCAAAGTTTAAAAACTTAGCCCTATGTGAATCACTTGGATTAGTACCTTCTTTTCTGAAAACAAAGTTTTTAAACTTAGCCCAATTTGAATCACTTGGATTAGTACCAGCTTTTCCAAAAACAAAGATGACTTCTAAGTGCTTTTGCATTTCCTTAACATTCTTAAAAATAAATTCATATTCTTCCAAACGTTCTTTAAAATCTTTAAATTCTATAATTGCCATTCATGCTCATTTGGGAAAGGTTTAGTTTCCCATTTTTATTCCTACTTTTATGATGCGAATACTTCTTCGTGAATTTTGGAACGAATGTTACAATGTTCTCGAAGAAGTATTCGCAGACCAATGTAACACAATGTATGTCGACCAGGCTATACACCTGGCACTCTAGCAGAAAACTAAGGTTTTAAGCCAAACTAGGAATGATGGATTATAACACAAAAATCTTCTATTAAACAATGTAATAGTTAAGCATGTATTCATGTTTAATAGAAAAGAGAGTTGAATTGTGTCCATAATGTGTCTATACATAACTATAAATATTAAATATTAAACTTGACTAGAGTTGCAAAAGCATGCTTTTATGGGTATCTTTAGTTTTTAATTGCTATATTACTTTAATAAATAGTTAGACATACAAAGGAGCTTAGGCTATGAAAAAAACACTAATAGTATTAATATTTTCAACAATATTATTTGCAGATAAGGGTGTTGTTGTAAAAGAAGATGTGTGCGGAACAGGTAATGCAATTATTGAGACAACAGATGGCTGGTTTATTGCCGCAGAGCATTATTCTGGAGTATACTTATATGAAGGTGATATTGTTGTAGGAAAAATGAAAACTTATGGTTCACAAACTCTTGTAAGAATTAGTGATGGATCAGAAGGAAACTTTTATATTGAAGATTATGAAAGTGATATTGGAGATGCATATGAAGAACTATGTGATTAAGGCTAAAAAATGGATTTAGCTACACTAGGAGCTGGAGGATTAATTGGATTTTTATCAGCAATTGGCAAAGACTTTATTCTTGAAAACAATAAAAAGAAAGCTAAAATAAAAGATTTCAAAAGACAAAAACTTGAAGAAATTTTTATATTAATGGATAAAGTAAGTCAAGAAACAATAAAACCATTAAAATATAAAAACTCACTTGATGGAGTTGGTGCAAAGCTTGGTATGATTATAAGATTTTATTTCCCTGAGTTAAATAATGATTACCATATTTTTTTAAAAATTTTTCAAAAAATATCTCAAAAGACAATAACATTGGATGAAAATACATCTTTAACAACAGAAGAAATAGCAACATACTATAAGGCTCATCAAGTTTTTATAAATAAAATTGTTGAAGAATCTAAAAAATATGTCTAACAAATCATTGGAGAGAAATATTTGACCCTAGCGGCTCAAATATTTCTCAACTCAGTCGTTGTCTGGACGCTTCGCATCCAGACAACGGGGGCGCGGGTTGAACACCCGCTTGTAATCTGTTGCATTCGCACCAGACAACAAGCGGGAGGAGCAAGCAACCATTGAAAAACCTAAAGGTTTTCCAACGGCAGTTACTCACCCGCGCCCCCGTTATACATCAATATAGATATTAAAAGCTTTTTATATTATTTATGTTAAAATCAAAAGATAAAAGAGGAATTATATGGCTAAAAAGAACCAATCAGAAAGATTAACAAATCAACATAAAAAGTCTCAAGGTGTAGTTGGTATATTTGGGGATGAAGCAAAATCACATGATATTACAGTTGGGGAAATCTCAAATCTTGTAGTTCAGCAACTTGAAAAAGAGTTTCCTCAATTATCTTTTCAATGCAGAACAAGCATAACAAAAGAAGAAATAAACAAAGCCTTAAAAAAAATTGACTCAGATTTAGGACAGACTCTTTTTGTTTCAAATTCTAGTATTAAACCAGATGGTGGAATAATAGAAGTTAAAGACGATTATAATAATTGGAGAATAGTTTTAGTATCGGAAGCTAAACACCAAGGAAAAGACATTGAAAATATAAAAGCAGGAAAACTTGTGGGAGCAAAAAATAATCAAGATTTGATGGCTGCTGGTAATGCGATAGAAAGGTCACATAAAAACATATCTGAAATCGCTAATTTCATGTTATCAGAATCTTATTTTCCCTATGTTCTATTTCTTGAAGGTTCAAACTTTTTAACAGAAACTATTTCCATTACAAGACCCGATGGAAGGGCTGTGACGTTGGAATACAATTCAGGTATGTTAAACAGATTGGATAGATTGACCTCTGCAAATTATGGAATGCCAATTAATACCAATTTATGTAAAAACAAATTTGTTAAGCACAAAGATAAAACAATAATGCTTCAGGCAACTTCTATTTACACGCAAGGAAATGGAGAAAAATGGGACACTAAAAATATGTTTGATATTATGCTTGAGGTTTCTAAAACTTCTCTTCAAGTATTAGGTAGTGACTTATTTAATCAGATAACAAAAAATAAATAGCAAAAACCCAAAGGTTTATTAAAATAATATAGGTTAAAAATGGCAAGAAATGCAACAAATAAATTATTACAAAAAGCTAAAAAATCAAAAAGTGATGAGTTTTACACTCAACTTTCAGATATAGAAAGTGAATTGCAACATTACAAAAGTCATTTTAAAGACAAGGTTGTTTTTTGTAATTGTGATGATCCGAGAGTTAGTAACTTTTTCAACTATTTTGCTTCTAATTTTAAAGAATTAGGTCTTAAAAAACTAATAACAGCTTGCTATAGAGAACAAACAAAAGATTTATTTAATACACAAGAAAATGAAAATGGTTTTTTCTTTGAATTTACAAATACAAAGGGTAAAAAAAACGAACCAGATTCAACTGATATTGTTTACTTTAAAGGAGATGGAGATTTTCGTAGTACGGAAAGTATTAAACTATTAAAACAGTCTGATATTGTTATTACTAATCCTCCATTTTCACTATTCAGAGAGTATGTAGCTCAATTAGTTAAATACGATAAAAAGTTTTTGATAATTGGCAATATTAATGCAATAACCTATAAAGAAATTTTTAAACTAATTAAAGAAAATAAAGCATGGTTAGGAATAAACCTGGGTAGAGGTATTTCTGGTTTCATTGTTCCAGAACACTATGAACTTTATGGAACAGAGGCTCGTATTGATAGTTCTGGAAATAGAGTAGTTTCTCCAAACAATTGTTTATGGCTAACTAATTTAGATAATTTTAAACGACATGAAGATATTCAACTTACAAAAAGATATTTTGGAAATGAAATTGAGTATCCAAAATATGACAACTATAATGGTATTAATGTTAATAAAACAAAAGATATACCATTAGACTACAAAGGTGTTATGGGGGTTCCTATAACATTTTTACATAAGTTTAATCCTGACCAATTTGAAATAATTAAATTTAGAAAAGGTGATGATGAAAAGGATTTATCGATAAATGGCAAATGTCCATATTTTAGGATTCTAATTAAAAATAAACGAGTACAAACTGAATATACAGACAAAATGTATAACAAATCGCAGGAATTAACAAGTGTACCTATGGTAAGTAATTCAAATCATTATGAAAAAAAATATATTTCTGACACTCTAACTTCACCTTCTCAAACGGTACACTTGTAATTCAGTTCAACCGTTATGCTTACATTTCAAACACTACTGAAGTTTGAACACAGCTATTTTAAAAAATAGTTAGTTTAATTTTTGGAGATATAAATGAAAACATTTAACTTAAGTGATAAGGTAAAACTAAAATCAGGAAGTCCTAATATGGTAATTGAAAATTTCATTAATGATGACAGAGTAACTTGTGTTTGGCTGAACGACAAGCAAAGTCAAGAAATAGGAAGTTTTAATACATGCACATTAGAACTAGTAAAGGATAAAAAATCATGAAGTATATTTTAGTATTTATGGTAAGTTTTTTTTTCAATCAAAATATGTATGCTGATGAACTTTCAGTTGGAGTATACAAAATAGCTCAAGCATCTACATGTGGTTTATATACAGAGAAGAAAATGGCTGTATACAAAAGTTATGATAACATTGATTATCATATGCATAAATTTAAATTATATGGTTCGTATGAAATGAAAAAACTTATTGAATTAGGTTACAATAAAAATGAAATACTTAAGCTAGTAGTTAAGAAAATTGACTATGTAAATGAAAATATGAAAAATTATTCATGGCGTGTAAGTAAACGATATGAAAAATTTTGTATGCCAATTGTTGAAAATTGAAACTTAATAAATATTTGGAAATTTTAGCTTGTGCTACTATCATTCAAGTCATACTATTTTCAATATATTTAAAAAAAGGTAAAATATAACAAGATATCCAAGAGTAGCTAGAAGCTCCTAGTGTTAAATATGCCTATTTATTAAATCAAATGGCAAATAAATTCAAGGGACATTTATGTCAGAAAATCAAGTTAAAGAGAAAAAAGGTTGGAGCTGGTTAGGCTTCTTTTTTACATCAATTTATTATGCAGGATATGGAAAAGTTGGAAAAGGAATTATTTTAGCTATTATTGGTTTAATCCCACTTGGACTATTAATAGTCGGTATTTATGGTGGGCTTAAAGCAAAAAGTGAACTACCAATAGAAGAACAAAATTTCAATTGGATGTATGGACTCATTTTAATTGTATTGAATATCATTTTATATATTATTGGTACTGCTATTTATAGTAGCTAGATGTAACAAAATGAGTAAAGCGAATGAAATATTTCACAAACTTGATGGAATAGATATAGATATTGCCCTTAAAACAGGCTTATTAGTGGAATGCGAGTTTCACGCAAGTGAATATTATGATTCATGTGATAATGATTTTGAAATGGAAGAAGACAATATAATAAAATTATTAAAAGAATACAGTTTATCACCTGGTGAGTTTGAAATCATATTAAATTCTGTAAAATCTATACAAAATATGCATCAAAATTCATGTGTAATTTGTTCTAAACATATATAACTTAGATAAAAGCATAACAAGTACGAGGAGACCAATAGTTTACCCTAGCGGGAAAATTATTGCTCACGACAACCGTTAGATGACGAAAAGGATTTTATAAAAAATGATAGACTATTCAGCCGTAATATCTTCTGTATTGTCAAATGTACTACATTTCTGGTACTTAATACCAATTATCTTAATTGTAATGTTTTTCAAAACACCTGCCGGAAAAGGTATTATCGGTGAGTTCCTTGTTAACATAGCAATTAATATAAGGTTAGATAAAAAGAAATATCACCTTTTAAAAAATGTGACACTTCCAACAGAAGATGGAACTACACAAATTGACCATATTATTGTTTCACAATATGGAATATTTGTCATTGAAACAAAAAATATGAAGGGTTGGATTTTTGGTGATGAACACCAGAAAACATGGACACAAAAAATCTACAAACATACAAGTAAGTTTCAAAACCCTTTATATCAAAACTATAAACATACAAAAACAATTGAATCTTTATTGGAACTAGAGACAGATAAAGTATTTTCAATAGTTACTTTTGTAGGTGAAAGTACCTTTAAAACCAAGATGCCTAAAAATGTCACTCATGGAGGAAAGTTTATTAGTTTTATAAAGTCACAAACCAATAAACTTCTTTCTGAAAAAGAAGTTCAAAAAATTGTATCTCTGATTGAAAATGGACAATTATCAAAGACAAGGAAAACAAATAAAGAGCATGTTGAACATGTTAAGAAAATTGTTAAAGAAAAAGAAAGTACAAGCATTTGTCCAAAATGTGGAAGTGATTTAGTTTTAAGAGTTTCAAAGCAAGGTGTAAATAAAGGAAACAAGTTTTATGGTTGTAGCAATTATCCTAAATGTAGGCATACTGCACAGACCATCTAACAAAACGCAGGAGCCAATAATTTACCCTATCGGGAAAATTATTGCTCTCCTCAAACGTTAGACATCATTACAATAGGATTCTTTTTGATTAGCAAACTTTCGAACTTCATTAAAACTCATAAATCTATTTCTAATGCTTTAGGAATGTTTGAAATTAAAGAGCAACTCGGTCAAGGAGGCACTTCTATTGTAAGACGAGTTATCTTTGAAGATGATCATGAATTTGCTATAAAATTCCTTTTAGAAAATATTACAGAACCATATTCAAAAGCCTACAAAAGATTTAAACAAGCTCACATTAATATGCTCTCTATTCAACATACAGGTGCGATTCTTCCGCAAATCCATCTGGATCATCTAGTCATTGATGAGGACTCAACAATTCCATATATCATAATGCTAAAAGCAGACAAAACATTAAAGGATTTCAAAAATGAGAATGAAATCTCTTTTGAACTGTTTGAAAGATTATTTGGATTGATGATGAACATCTTAAATACAATTCACGATCATGGAATTATTCATCGTGATCTAAAACCTGAGAACATCTTTATTTTAGAGGAAAAACTTGTTTTAGGAGATTTTGATATTGCCAAATTTGATGCCGCTCGTTACATAAAACTTCATGATACAGAAACTAAAGAACGGCTTGCAAATTATTATTTTTCAGCACCAGAACAGTCTGAAAAAAGTTTTGATGAAATCAAAATATCAGCAGATCTCTATGCGTTTGGTCAAATACTGTATTGGTTAATTACGGGAAAAACACTAAGGGGCCAATCTCTTATCAATCTAACTAGTTATGATGAAAAATACCGTAAATATCAAGACGTAATAAGCAAATTACTGCAACATGAGGCCGAAGGAAGGTTCCAAAGTACTACTGAAATAGTAGAACATTTAAAAAATGTTGATAAAACACGTCAAGAGGCGATAGTAAGAGAACAACGATTTAAAACTCTTAGATTATTTGATGAAATTATTGACAAATACACTCCTGACATTTGGTGGCAACAATTTAAAGGCTTTCAAGACAAAAAAATAATTAATGAGATTATGACTGATTTAGCAAGCAATGTAAATGAATTAAGTCTATGGTGGAGTCAAGGCAGTTCAGATAATAAAGTTGAATCTATTAAAAAAGATAATGGTATCTCAACTGTCAGTCAATTTACTAGTAAATTTGTTCAAAACCGAAAATGGCTACTTGATAGCTTTGAAATTGATATAAACTCGATATGGATATATAAATACGGTGATATTGGTGGAAGTATTATCATCATCGAGTCTAATCCTATGCCTTCTTTTGGAATTTTCAATAATGATTATGAAATAGAAGAAGTCGCTTTATTCAAAAATAGATACATAAGTCGAAGTAACTACGATAATGGTTGGACAGAATACAAAGGAAAAAAAATAAAAGTTGACAATGCAGAAATTCGGATTCGATTTTTGACCGAAACAATCTTTTTCATTTCACCTTGGGCTGGCCCTATTATTGGGAACGACAGGTCGAATGCCGAAGAAATCACTAGTCAGATATATCGTAAATACAACGAGAATAAAATGTTGAGTGAAGATTTATTAGCACCCTTAAAAAAATTAAAAAGAAAGCCTGAAGTGGCAACGTGGAGCTAAGTCTAACAACCCAAAGGAGAGCTTACATAGGATTATTGTGAAAAAAGAAGATATAAAACGCCATTTAACAACTTATTCAGTCTACAATAAAAGACGAACGACAATCAATCACGCGTTTGCATCTGCAATTGCGCCAAGTGATGACTTCAATGAAGAAAAAATGAATGAAGCATTGATATTTTTAGGTCAAAATCCTAATGAAGATTTAAAGTGTGTATTTTGTAACGATGAAGCAGAAACATGGGATCATCTCGTGGGTCTAGTCAAAAATGGAGAATTAAGAGGCTATGGTCATCAAGTTGGTAATTTAGTTCCATGTTGTAAAAAATGTAGCTCAAAAAAAGGTAGTAAAGGATTTGATAGATTTATTGATGAATATGACAAAATATATTTTGATAAAAATGAGTTAACCGAATTGCTATCGCAATATCAAACAAAATTTGCTAAAAAAATTAACTTAGACCTTTTAAAAGAAAAAACACCAGATGATTACAAAGATTTTTTAAAAGTAAAACAAGAGATTTTTACATTAATGCAAAAGGCAGATGTATTAGCTGAAAAGTTAAGAAAAAACATACTTGACTAACAAAGCTAACAAGTACTTGGAGAGAAATATGAAGCCAAAGAGCGGCTTCATATTTCTCAAGACAGTCGTTGTTCGAACGCTTCGCATTCGAACAACGGGCGTGCGGGTGAGTAACGCCCGTTGTATCAACAGAAAGGAATAAAATGGCAGAGCATTCAATAAAATTACCACATAAAGAATTTTCAACTAAAAAAGAAGCTACACAGTTTTTTAAAGAAATGCTTGAAAACTATACTAGCGGAGATAAAGTATCATCAGTT
>Ga0265293_10012079_pt1 | contig 11566 bp, 8 predicted proteins | sample Munlanlewell138R_FD_192505 | JGI IMG/M metagenome (GOLD analysis project Ga0265293, IMG submission 192505) | Leachate microbial communities from a municipal landfill in Southern Ontario, Canada - Leachate well 138R | ecosystem: Engineered > Solid waste > Landfill > Unclassified | place: Canada... | reverse complement strand
ATACCACCTGCTATTGTCAATGCATTTTCTTCAACATATTCAAAGTATTTCTTAAGTCTCTCATGATAATTTGTTCCGTGTGCTTCGTCAACTTCTTGAGTAACTGCCCAAAGAACGTTTAATCCTGTCCAACCTGCGCATGTAGCACCTTGACATGTACCAGTTGTTCTGTATTGATCTCTTTTCATGTCAGAGTTACCGATTTGAGCTTCCATAGTTTGGTTTAAAGTATTCCATCTATGAGCTTTTTTGCCTGATAGATGTGATGTAGCAGTATACAAAGCTTCTTTAGCCGGATCATTGGATGCATCATAAGCTAATGATACTGAGTCGATGTGTAATTTTGTAGCTGGATGAGTAGTTACGTCCTCGATTAATTTGCCCCACTTGTATACGTTTGGACGCATTTTTTTAATACTAGCACGATATTGTTCCCCGTTCATTATTGTCATAATAACTTTCTCCTTAATATAATATAGTAGTATTTTATGATATTGCATTAAGTAGCATTTTATATATCTATAATAATGCTCTATGCGATATCAACAATTTATAATTGCAACAAATATGCCAATTGCTTAAAAAACATCAATAAACCTATTTTAATTCCCCTTAAGCCTGATGTCCTCAACATCTTCGACAAATATAGCTTTTAATTTACAAAAACTAAATGGGATTATAATAAATATTACCAAAAATATGGAGCGGAATATGGATGCGATATTGCATCTGTGGCGTTCTCAATTGCTATAGATAATGAGATTGTAGAAGTCGAAGATAGATGCAATATTGCATCCTCCGATGTTGCCCTGCAACTATCTCGTGGAAAACTCAATCTTTACAAGGAAATGCAAAGTACTACATCCTAAATTAAAAAATTCAAGTTTATCAAAACATGAATTTTTTGATTGGCGCTCCCGAGACGATTCGAACGTCCGACGCACGGTTTAGGAAACCGACGCTCTATCCCCTGAGCTACGGGAGCATGAAATTTCAATATAATTGTAAGGTTGTTTCTATCTTTGGATACACATTCATAGGTTTTTATTATAACCTAAATCAGAAAAAAGAACAATATAAAATTTAAAGAGGTGAGTCAATGTTATTAAAGGATAAAAAAACTTTCCCCTATGCAGAAGAACTTCATGAAGGCTATCTTATCCTTGGAAAGGATTTAAACATTATCTACTCTGCAAATAAACTTTCTGTTTCAGAAATAAAACACTCCATCAGCGGTACCTTTCAATGGCAAAATAATGTTTGCAGTATTTTAATTAAAGATGGTATTCCCCTTGGGCGGACTTCTTCCCATAAATATACCATGAATGCTCCTGAATCCTTAATTGCACGGCTAATCGATGGTAGCCTCGTTTACAGATCAGAAGACTATCTTGATAATGAAAAATTAAAAGAATATGAGTGGGCCGTGGGCGGATTAGGGTTAGTAGATTATAATCCGGTCAAAGAAGGTTTTGTAGGAAAATACTCTGAAGTATTGGACGATATCGGTCACACCGGATTGGGCATCACTCACGATGACGATATTGTGTGTTTATACAAGAAATGCTCAGCTGCTGAATTTAGGGATTGGGCTATGAATAAGCTGGAACTCAAGTATGCCATTATGCTAGACAGTGGTACCATTGCCGCTATCAACACCGGTGAAAAGGTAATTAACGGAAATCAAAAACAAAATAATATATTACAGGTTATTGGATAAAATAAGGGAGATTTATTTCTCTCTTATTTTATTTAACAATTGTTTGTTTGTAGAATTTCAGGGGTATATGATAAACTAAATACATAGCACTTATCAAGGAGGATTATATTATGAAGAACGCAAAATATGAATCAAACGAAAAGGTTTTATCCGGCTATAATACTGATGATTTAATTGCACATGTTCAAAAAAACCATCATGACTATTTAAAAAAAGAATTACCTATTACTTTGAGTCTTATGTTAGATGTCATCTTAGTACATTGTAAAAATCATCCTGAGTTGTTTAAAATCCATTCTACCTTTGGTACTTTAAAGACAGGACTTGAAGGGCATCTCATTCAAGAAGAAGTAAACCTCTTCCCAAACATGAAAGAAGGAAAAGACGGAATAAAAGCCTTGATTGAAAAATTAGAAAAGGAACATGATGGTGCGGAAATTGCCCTAGCTAAATTGACAGAACTGACCAACAATTTTACGCCTCCTGAAGATGCTTGTTCAAATTATAGTTTATTATTTGAAAAGCTCGAGGATTTTGTAGATAATATGCATAATCATATTCAAACAGAAAATAATATTTTATTTAAAAGAGCTTTATAGGAGGGAGTGTATTATGTTTAAGATTAACGAACGGATAACTTGGGTTGGAAAAATAGATTGGCAATTGGAAAAATTTCACGGCGAAGAATATTCGACCCACAGAGGCTCTTCTTATAATTCCTATTTGGTGCAGGATGAAAGGATAGCCTTGATTGATACCGTATGGAAGCCCTTTGACGAGGAATTCGTTGAACACTTGAAAAAAGTGATTGACCTTCATAAAATTGACTACATTATTGCAAATCATGCAGAAATTGATCACAGCGGTGCACTTCCTAAACTTATGAAGGAAATACCTAACACACCTATTTATTGTACGGCTAATGGAGTAAAATCCTTAAAAGGCCATTACCATGAAGATTGGAACTTTGTAACTGTGAAGACTGGCGACACTCTTGATCTCGGACAAGGCAAGCTTGTTTTTATTGAAGCACCTATGCTGCATTGGCCGGATAGTATGTTTACCTATTATACGAAAGATGCTACCCTCTTTAGCAATGATGCTTTCGGGGAACACTATGCATCCGAATTAATGTACAATGACCTTGTGGACCAAGGAGAATTGTATCAAGAAGCCATAAAATATTATGCTAATATCCTGACGCCTTTTAGTCCATTGGTTACTCGGAAGATTAATGAGGTCTTGGGGCTAAATGTCCCAGTGAACATGATATGCCCTTCTCACGGAATTCTATGGAGGGATAACCCTACTCAAATCGTAGAACAATATCTAAAATGGGCGGATAATTATCAAGAACATCAGGTTACGATTATCTACGATACCATGTGGAATGCTACAAAATTAATGGCAGAGGCCATAGCAAAGGGTGTAAAATCTGTGGACCCAACGCTCAATATAAAATTGTACAATGTTGGAAAAACCGATAAAAATGATATCGTAACTGAAATATTTAAATCCAAGCTGATTATCGCCGGCTCCTCAACGATCAATAAAGGTATTTTATCAGGCATGGCTTCCATTTTGGAGTTAACAAAAGGTCTCAAGTTTAAAAATAAAAAAGCTGCAGGTTTTGGCAGCTATGGGTGGAGTGGGGAATCACCAAAACTCATGACAGAAGCCCTCAAAGGTTGTGGTTTTGACGTTATTGAAGAAGGTCTGGGGATTTTATGGCAACCCGATGAAGAAGCCCTTCATCTTTGTGAAGATTATGGAGAAAAATTAGCATTACAATTATAGCCAAAGCTTAAAAGATATTGCTTCTTTTAAAATCATTGAGCCACAGCTCCTTGGCCTTCTTGTAAGTAATTCGAAGTTTGGTGAGCAAAATTTCAACCAATGTGTGGTTTTATTGCAAAACCGAAGTAATTATGCATAATATTCATGTAATATACACACAATTATGTATATTTACACATTTATCCCACACACTACTTGAAATTTTGCTCCTTTATCTCATATTTACTGGTTATGTCCGTATAATGGTGAAGAACCATAAATTCAGGCGCTTCAATTATTTGCCGTACCCAAATTAGTACTTACAATGCAAAATAGAACCCTACAAGATTCAAGGCCATTTTCAAAGACTTTATTCTTGAGGGTTCTACTCATTTTTATATTATTGGGGCAAAATTAGCTATTTCCCGACAGCTCCCTTTTTGCATAAGATTCTATTATTCTTAAGGCTTTGTGATCGCCTCTAATCCACCGCAATATCTTTGCAATGCCTTGGGTATTGCTACACTTCCATCAGCCTGTTGATAGTTTTCTAAGATAGCTGCAAATGTTCTGCCAACTGCTAATCCCGATCCATTTAGCGTATGAACAAACTCCAGCTTTCCTTTTGGCTCAGGGCGATACCTTATAGAAGCCCTTCTTGCCTGATAATCCTCAAAATTACTACAGGATGAAATTTCAACATAGCGATTATAGCTTGGCATCCATACTTCAATATCAAAAGTCATGGCAGAACTAAATCCTAAATCACCGGTACACAATTTAACAATCCTATAAGGCAACTCTAATAATTGAAGTACCTCTTCTGCTGCATGTAAAAGGCTATCCAATTCCTCATAGGAGGTTTCAGGTTTAACAAATTTTACTAACTCTACCTTGTTAAACTGATGCTGTCTTATGAGACCTCGCGTATCTCTTCCGGCAGAACCAGCCTCTTTTCTAAAACAGGGTGTATAAGCTGTAAGGTAGGTAGGTAAACTGTCCGATTCAAGTATTTCATTCATAAAGAGATTGGTTAAAGGAACTTCTGCCGTTGGCACAAGGAAAAAATCCTTTGCCGGGACATGGAACATATCCTCTTCAAATTTTGGAAGCTGGCCAGTTCCAGTCATGGCCTCTCTGTTAACCATAAACGGAGGCAGGATTTCCTGATACCCATGCTCTGATGTATGTAAATCGAGCATAAAATTAATGATAGATCTTTCCAATTTAGCACCTAGCCCTTTATACACAGAAAACCGGGTTCCGGAAATTTTTACAGCTCTTTCAAAATCCAAAATATCTAAATCGTTACCTATATCCCAATGAGGTTTATGCTCAAAATCAAATTCTCTCGGTTCTCCCCATTTTTTTACTTCAATGTTTTCTTCATCCGAGTCCCCTTTTGGTACGCTATCATGAGGGGTGTTGGGTATCCCTAAGAGGCATTCCCTGATATTTTCCTCTAATATTTTAACCTTCTCATCGTCATCTTTAATCTCGGTAGAAAGTTTTTTCATATCTTCTAACAAATCATTGGAATCTTGTCCCGCTTTTTTCAGCTTTGCAATTTCCTTTGACACAAGGTTCTGTCTGTTTTTCTTTTGCTCGACATCAACTAAAATCAGTCTTCTCTTTTCATCTAACGTCAGAACTTCATCAATTTTGCTGATGTCAAAATTTCTTTTTAGCAAAGCAGCCTTCACCGCTTCACTTTCTGTTCTTATTCTCTTCATATCTAACATTTTTCTACCTCCCTTGGATAAAAAAAACCTTGCGTCCAATTGGGACGAAAGATTTTGTTCCGCCAACTCTTACAATACATGTAATATAGCACATCCCTGTAGTAATTTCAATTTCTTTTGCTATTATTTAATTCATGAATTTTTTCTATTAGTGCGTAATAAATCTCCTCCTCCTTGAGCACACTCGGCTTATTCACATCCCATATAAAAAGTCCTTCTTTAATAGGTTTGTTTTCAAAAATATAGACCCATAGGTTTTTATTTTTCAACCATATCTCCACATATTGTTGCCGAACTACTTTACCCTTTATTCTGATCCCCCTAAATAATTCAATCCCATTAATCGTTAATTCTTCTTCTTCATCGTACATGGAGATTAATTCTATTAATTCTAAAATTATTTCTTTTCTTTTATGGGACTTTTCCAATTCATTGAAATATTCGTCCATATACTGGTCATAAAGCTTCAAGGTATCTAAATAGATATTTTGTATCGTGTCTTCATCCTTTCTATAATTAGCTCCAATGAACTTTATGAATAACTTCGTATTTTTATAAAAATATGTAAAAGGTGTTATATCCTCAATGCTCATCTTATCATCCTTTCTATTAAAGCTGTCATAATGTTATCTTATGTATTTATTAGTTTTTTGCTCATATATAGTGTTCTCATTTTTAACAACATCTATAAGTGTTTTTTGATTTTTTATAAAAAAAGTGATAGGTCCTATAAAACCTATCACTCAACTTGTATTGCATTTTTATTTAAATACTTCAATTTTATTGTATTGTATATAATTCTTGGAGTGCCTCTAAATAGGATTCTAATTGATTTAAATATTGACCATAAGCTGTCCAGTTTCCATTTCTTTGGGCTTCCTCCATGTTCATGTAAGCCTCATTGGCTAAGTTGATGAGTTCATCCAGACTCATGTCTTCTCCTGAACCCGGTCTTTCAATATCCGGGCTTGGTGATGCTGTATCCTCATCCCCAAACAACTCTTCCAAGGCTTTATCCAAAGTCGGTTGATAAGCTATCATATCGCCGTAGGCTACAATAACCCTTCTAACCTCAGGAAGACCACTTGTATTATCAGCTTGAAGATATATTGGCTCGACGTAAATAAGGGATTCTTCTATGGGTATTGTTAAGATATTTCCCCTTATGACAGTTGATCCTCTTTGCCCCCACAAAGCTAATTCTTTGGCTATTTCTGAATCCTGTGTAATACGCGCCTCTACTTGCATTGGCCCGTAGACCGCTTTTTCTTTAGGCATTTTATACACAACCAATTTTCCATAGTCTTCTCCATCATTTCGAGCTATAAATAAAGCTGTTAAATTCTCTCTATTCGTAGGTGTGTAAGGTATGGATAATATAAACTCTTCCCTTTCCTCTCCAGGTAGCTTCATAATGAAATAATGGGGTTCCATCTGGGTTACGGCATTTCCGTATGTTTCTCTGGAAATATCCCATCTATCTTCTTTCATATAGAATACACTCGTATTGGTCATATGATAATCTCTATACATAAATGCTTGTATATTAAAAAGTTGCTCCGGATATCTTAAATGCCTTCTTAGGCCTTCAGGCATTTCGTCGAGAGATTTAAACAGCTCAGGGAATATCTTGCTAAGGGTCATAGCCATCGGCTCTTCTTCTACAATATAATAATCTACTGTGCCGTTATAAGCATCGATGACAACCTTTATCGGATTTCTTATATAATTCGTTCTATACGAATCAAATGGTTGAGCATAAGGATAATAGTTACTTGTTGTATAACCATCAACAATCCAATAAAGCTTACCCTCCGATACGACGACATAGGGATCTTCATCATAGGAGATAAACGGTGCTATCGTTTGTACCCTATCCATAATATTACGATTGATTATTATCTTGGATTCACTCGTAATGTTGCTTGAAATAAGTATCTTAAAGCTTTGCTCTCTTATGGCAAACAATATCCTGTTTAATCCTTTTAAAGGGATTCCTCCTGTCCCTTCATAAAAGGTGTAAACATTATCATCACCACTTGGGTAGTCAAATTCTTCCTCATCCGTATTGATTACAATATAGTTGTTCGTTAATTCCCCAAAATAAAGCTCCGGTCTTTCAATTTGAATTTCCGGTATGGATGATATAGGTGGTATATTTTGTATCAATAGCTGCGGTTGACCGGTAGCTGTTATCGCGTTAACAGGCGATAGGGCAACCCCATAGCCATGTGTGTATTTTAAATGCTGACTAATCCACTGGTCATTAATCAAGTTTTCATCAATTTCTCTGGCTGATAAAAATACCTGTGTATAAGCTCCGTTGATGATATATCTGTCGATATCAATATCATTAAACCGATAGTAGCGTCTCATGCTTTGTCTTTGATTGTAAAATTGATTTGTTGGTCTATAGTCATTGATTCTGATATTATCAATGGTCTCCTTATTTATATCTAAATCCTCCCTTGTGAGGTTGAGGTTTGCCGGGAATTCCTTTTCTTCCACCTGATCTAGGTTATAAGCAAGCTGTGTATATTCAATATTATAACCTAGGTATTCGCTTTCTTTGGAAATCTCATCAGGAACAACTATAAAGTTCTGCACTCCCAATGCGATACCGTTTCCTGCAATAGAAATAACAATAAGCAGAACAGGACCGATAAAAGCAGTCTTTAATTTCTTGGACCGAAGACCAATCGCAAAGGTAATGGCAGATATAAAGGAAAAGACCATCATAGCCCTGTATAGCCATAAAGTTACTTTGATGTCTGCATAGCTGGCTCCAAACGCAATTCCCCTTGAAGAGTATAAAAGTTCGAATTGCTTAAGAATATAACCTGATCCAAGAACAAGAAAAAAGATTACTCCCAAGATTGAAAGCTGCTTCACACCAACATTCAATACTTCTTTTATATTGACTGTATCAATATTTGGAATGTAATTGCCAAATAACCCGCCTCGTCTATAACCTTGATCTTCCCCTACTTCTCTAATACTTGGCCGTCTCGCTCCTATTAAGAATAGATAAAAGACGATTGTTGCTATAATCAAAAATAGGACAAAAGTCACCAACATACTATAGATTTTGGCCATGAGAGGCAGCTGGAATATATAAAAGGATATGTCCTTAAAAAATATTGGGTCTAGGATATTAAAGTCCGTGCCATTGAATGCTTTAAGGATGTCATACCAAATTGCAGATGTGACTGCCAGTACAGATAATAGCGATACCAGTACCGAAACTCCTAGGGTAATTTGATTCATTCTTTTCTCTGAAATACCAAGACTGTTTGAGTTAACCTTTTTATAATAATCATTCTTTATGCTTCTTAAATAGAAAAACAATATAAGCGTGAAAATTATAAACATCGGTATAGCTATTTTAACTTGGGTCATCAATTTTGTTAAAAAGACTCCCGTATAACCCAGTTCTTTAAACCATAAGTAATCTGTAATAAATTTAAGAATACTTCCAAAAGCTGTAAGCACAATTAAGCCTATCGCTATAAGTGCTATTAACATGCCTCTTTGTTTGCTCACTAAATCACCTCTCTTTATCATAAATCTTCAAAGGGCTTTACCCCTTCACCATTCCAAAAATGCATTCTTACTTATTATACATGAATCATTCTAGTGTTACCATTATTTTTTTGGAATTAATAACCTTGTCAAAACATGACTCTTCATTTTTACAGCTATAACGGCATTCCCATCAATTTTGGTAGGAATAAAGAAATGATAGGAATATAAGTAAGGATAATAATATCGATAATCATCACGAGTACAAATGGCCAGATTGCCCTCGTTATATCTTCCAGTTTAATCTTGGAAATACCGCAACCTACAAACAAGCAGACCCCCAGAGGCGGGGTAATCATACCCATTGCTAGGTTTACTACCACTATAATTCCAAAATGAATAGGATTTATGCCTAATTGATCAATTATAGGCATAAGGACAGGAACTACTATGATTATTGCAGCGGTAGTCTCCATAAAGGTCCCTATAATTAGAAGTAGTAAATTGATTAAAGCAAGAATAACAATTGGATTTTCCGAAATGGAAAGTATACTTGCAGCGACAACTTGGGGTATCTGCTCGGAGGCTAATACCCATCCAAATATTGCTGCTGTACATATAATGAACATGACTGTACCCGTCGTCACAGCAGTAGAAGCTAATACCTCTTTTAGCCTATTGGGCTTCAATTCCTTATAAACAAAGATACCAATGATTATACCATAGACAACCGCCACAACGGCCGCCTCTGTCGGTGTAAAAACACTTCCATAAATACCTCCAAGAATAATAACCGGCATTAACAATGCAAATATAGCATCTTTATAGGCTTTAATAATCTCAGCCTTAGAAGCCTTGGCTTCTCCTGTGTAACCCCTTCTTTTAGCTATGACATAAGCTACGAGCATCAATGAGAAACCTACCAAAATTCCGGGCATGATGCCAGCTATAAAGAGAGTACCTATGGATGCTCCTGTCAAAACACCATATACAACCATTGGAATACTTGGCGGTATCATGACACCTAATGTTCCCGCGGAAGCTTGAACTGCCGTAGCATAATCTACATCATAACCACGTTTAATCATCGCAGGAATAAGGATGCCTCCAATAGCCGCAACTGTTGCTGCCGCTGAACCGGATATGGCTCCAAAGAACAAGCTTGCTATAATAGCAACTAAGGCTAAACCGCCGGTAAATTGACCTGCTATGACATTTGCACATCTAATTAATCGACTGGAGATGCCTCCATGCTCCATAATCGATCCGGCTAATATAAAAAAGGGTACCGCCATCAAGGGAAAAGAATCTGCTGCTATAATCATCTTTTGTACGACTACCACTAAGGGTATGTTCCCATTAAACAGGATAGCTGCAACAGATGCCAAAGCAATCGAAAGAGCAATAGGAATATTAAGTAAAATAAGTATCAAGAGACTTACAAATAGAATGATAGTCATAGAATTCACCTCTTCATCTATTGAAGCCCTTTCTTTTTATTTCGGATTTCAATTATATCTAATAAGATATTATAAAGTATATAAAGGGCCATTAAAGCAGAACTGACTACAATGGCTGTATAAGGAATGGCCATGGATATTTCCATAGCTGGGGATCTTTGTTGGCTAACAATAGCTAGGAGCCTTTGACTCCATATAATAACAGCCACAAGGAAAACCATCATTATCATATTTGTAATTATCCTTATAAATACTTGAATTCTTTCGCTGAACAAATTAACCACTACTTCTACCCCTATGTGACTCTTTCTTTTCATACCTATACTTGCACCGAGAAATGTTACCCATATCAGCAGATATCTGGCCATTTCTTCAGACCATGCTAAGGATCTTTCTATGATAAACCTAAAAATAACCTGTAAGAAAACTACGATGACCATAACAGCAATGAGTACAATAGTGACATATTCAACACACTGATTGATTTTATCTATTGCATTTTTAAACTTCTTCATAGGCCTGACTCCTTTTGCATTAAAAGAGCTTGCAGGCTACAGCAGAGCTTGCAAGCTTAAGACTATTGCATATTTATAATTTGTTCAAGATACTCGGCATCTTGGCCCAGTTCCGTCTTATATTGATCATAAACAGGTTTAGTTTTTTGCAAGAAGAGAGCCTTATCAGGATGTGTGATTATCATCCCTGCATCTTCCAATAACCCTAATTGTTCTTCTTCCATTTCAGTGATCTTTGCTCTTTGTAGTGTTCCTGATTCAAGAGCGGCATGAATAAAAATTTCTTTGTATTCTTCAGATAAGGCATCATACTTCGCTTTGCTCATCATAATAAGGGCTGGCGAATAAACATGACCTGTTAAAGTAAGATATTCTTGTGCCTCATAAACCTTTTGCGTGTAAATAATAGGTATTGGATTTTCCTGGCCGTGTACCGTTCCTTGCTGTAATGCTGTAAAGATCTCTCCCCAAGCCATTGGTGTTGGTAAGGCCCCAAGAACTTCCCATATAGACATGTGCAATTTGTTTTCCATGGTTCTGATTTTTAATCCTTTAACATCCTCCGGTGTCATTATTTCTCTCTTTGAGTTTGTCAGATGTCTAAAGCCATTTTCATACCAGGCTAAACCTTTGATACCTTGCGGTTCTAATAGGCTCAATACATAACTTCCTATCTCACCGTCTAATACTTTATTAGCATGATCTTTATCCCTAAATAAGAAAGGAAAGTCAAATAACATAAAACTCTTTTCAAAACCACTTAAAGGGCCTGATGAAGATACTACTAAATCCACAGTTCCAAGTTGCATACCTTCGATTAAGTCTCTCTCT
>Ga0265293_10012078_pt1 | contig 11566 bp, 10 predicted proteins | sample Munlanlewell138R_FD_192505 | JGI IMG/M metagenome (GOLD analysis project Ga0265293, IMG submission 192505) | Leachate microbial communities from a municipal landfill in Southern Ontario, Canada - Leachate well 138R | ecosystem: Engineered > Solid waste > Landfill > Unclassified | place: Canada... | reverse complement strand
AATGTGCCGATCGATAAATTGCGTGAAGAGCTGACACGTTTATTGCACAGCTCACCGCTTTGGGACAAAAGAGTGAACGTGTTGCAAGTTACCGATGCCAAAGAACGAACCCTGGAGATACGCGCATTGATGAGTGCTAAAGATTCAGGAATTGCTTTTGATCTACGGGTTTATGTACGCGAAGGGCTGATTGCTTTTCTTCAAAAAAACTATCCGGAAAGTTTGCCGAGAACGCGGGTCGTGATGGAAGATAGTGGTATCACAAAAAATAAGGAGTAATGAGCATATTCCGAAAAGCAGCTTTATCTTCAACATAAAACATTATCAGTGCTTTATGTTACTTTTGAGCTATTGACCGCAGTAAAAGAAAAAGATCAATTATATTCACAAAGCGTATCTTTAATGCCGTAATTTGGGATAATACCATTAGTTTTTGTACGCCAACAACCTCAATGCATTAAATACCACAACAAGGGTTGAACCTTCGTGGATGACTACGGCAACGCCAATACTGGCCAGGCTAAGGATAGTTAAAGGAATAAGTATTGCTACCACACCCAAACTAATCCAAACATTCTGTTTTATTATTGCCTTTGCCTTTCTGCTCAGGCCGATAGCAAATGGAAGGGTTTCCAGTTTATCGCCCATTAGGGCAATATCAGCGGTTTCGAGTGCCACGTCCGAGCCGGCCGCGCCCATGGCAATGCCGACGGTGCTGTGGGCCATAGCGGGAGCGTCATTCACCCCATCGCCTACCATTGCTACCCTCGTTTCATTCACTTTCAATTGCTTTATTGAATCTACTTTTTCCTCCGGCAACAGGCTGCCCCAGGCTTCGGTTAACCCTATTTTTTTTGCCACCGCATCGGCTACGTTTTGGTTGTCGCCCGTGAGCATAATCATCCGTCTGATTCCGAGTTTCTTTAATTGTAGCAGTGTGTCTTTCGCTTCTGCCCTCGGTGTGTCCATCAAGGCGATGATGCCCACGTAGTCGCTGTTCCGGCGGACAAGCATGGTGGTATTCCCTTCAGATTCAAGGGCTTTTATTTTTTCAATAATTTTTTCCGAAGGCTTTTTATCATCTAAGGCTGCATATAATTCCAGGTTGCCAATGTATATTTTATCCTGCCCCAGCCTTGCCTTAATGCCTTTTCCTAAAATGGCTTCCAGTTCTTTAGCCTCGGGAATATTATTGTCTCCCAAACGCCTTTTGCCATACTTAACCACCGCCTTTGCAAGCGGGTGGTCACTCAGGGTTTCTACGGCAATAACAATTTTCAGCAATTCATTCTCACTGGTGTTGTTGAGCGTAATTACCTCAGTAAGTTTTGGTTTGCCTTCGGTAAGGGTTCCTGTTTTATCGAAAGCGATGGCGGTTAAAACGCCCAGGTCTTCTAACGGTCGTCCTCCTTTAATAAGTACCCCGCTTTTCGCAGCCCTGGCAATCCCGCTCAGCACCGCGCTGGGTGTGGAAATAGCCAGTGCACAAGGGCTGGAAGCTACCAGAACAGCCATTGCTCTGTAGAAGCTGTCGCTAAAGTTTTCATCAATCACCAGAAAAGCCCCAAGCAATACCACCACCAATCCCAAAACAGCGGGCACGAAGTATTTCTCGAACTTATCGGTAAACCGCTGAGTGGGTGATTTCTGAGTTTGAGCTTCATGCACAAGCTTCACCAATCGGGAAAGGGTAGAATCTTTGGCTTCCTTGATGACTTTGACATCTAAAGTGTTGTTGCCATTGATTGTGCCCGAATAGACCCTGTTTTCGTCACTGATATTTTTTTCGATAGAATAATCTTTTTCGGGGTCTTTCACTGCTATTTTATCCACAGGAATACTTTCGCCAGTGATAGGAGCCTGATTCACGCTGCCTTCGCCGCTAACCACAACGCCGTCAGACGGGATTTTGCTGTGGGGCTTAACCACGATGATATCGCCTATACTCAGTTTTTCGATGCCTACCTCTTCAATCTTCCCGTTCTTTTTTAGAAAGGCGGTTTTGGGAGCGAGCTTGGACAAAGCAGCAATAGATTTGCGGGCTTTGTTCATGGCATAATGTTCGAGTGCATGCCCCATGCTGAAGAGAAACAAGAGCAAAGCACCTTCGGTCCATTTGCCCAAAGAGGCCGCACCAATAGCGGCAACCAGCATCAAAAAGTCAATTTCAAACCCACCTTTAAGTAAGGCTTCAACCGCTTCTTTGGCGGTGTAGTAGCCTCCAAAGAAATAAGCCCCGATGTAGAGAGACATGCTCACCCACGATGGGACAGCACCAACGAATGAGAGACCAAAACCAATAGCCAGCAATATTCCCGAAAAGATAGAGAAAATCAACTCCGTATTTTTGCCAAAAATGCCGCCATGGGCATGTTCATGTTCTGCGCCATCTTCTTCATAATCAGGCTTCTTTTCAGGCTTTTGGTCTTTCTGTGGTTTCTCTGTTTCTCTGATGCTGCGCAGGTATTTTTCGGCATTTACGGCGGTATCCGATATGCCAAGACCTTCTTTCTGCAAAGCTTTAATTATTGTCGCTTCATCAAGCTGACTTTTGTCGAATTCAACCCGAACCATTCCCGAGGCGGAAACTGATACTTCAATCATACCGTTTAAGTCCCGAAGATTGCGCTCAATACCGCGCGCACTGCGCGTATGGCGGATGCCTTCTACTTCAATGAGTTTGTGTGCAATTTTTTCGGTAATGGACGCGCCGGTTTGCCGGGCTATTGAACGTATTTTTTCAATGGAAATTAAATCCGGGTCATAATGAAAACAAAGCTGAGGTACGCCATTCTCGGTAACTTCTGAAACGTGCACTTTTTCCAGACCTTCTTGCTCCTGAAGCAATGAGATAAGCTTCTGCACGCATTGGTCCTTTTCGTCAGGCACTCCGGGCAAAATGAGGGGTATTTCTAACTTTAGTTTTTTCATATTCTTTGAAAATTATCACAATCCGTTGTCAAATCCGGTTTTATCCGGAAAATCTTTTCGACAAAGAAAACAAAAAATAACCCGTCGCAGGGGCTTAATGTTCATGTATTGATTTCACAGCTTTTTCGATGCGGGCTTTACACATGCCGCAATTGCCATACACTATTTTTTAACGATTAAGCAATAACATTATTCTTAACGGTGAAAACCCGTTTGTTCACGCAACGATCAACGGAAGATGTCATCATCGGATTGAAACCTGAAAACATAGTCGATAAGGATATCGTCGTTAACTTTTACAATTCCAAAAAATTTATGTGGTGGATCAATCCCGAAATCAGTTAATTTCACGTTAAGTTTTCCTCTGAGCACGTAACCCGAATTTTCACAGGAATCAAGTTTGCATGGAACAATATAACTGTTGGAAACTGCGGCAATGGTGATTGTTGTATTGAAATTATGTACACCCTTTTCTCTCATGCATCTTCCCAAATCCCGGGGCTCAATAGCCAAATTTATCAATGGGTGTTCGGAAGCATTGATCATTTCAAGGAAATCTTTGAGCATCCGGCTGTTGTCGCCCTTAAATTCATTCACGGGAACCTCAATGCGTTGGTATCGTTTTTTATCAACAACATCACCTGAATGCCTTACAATTCTCAAGTTATAGTTTATCAATTGAAATTGATTGACATTCGAGGAACCGTAAATGGAAATGAGGCTTGCGCAATCACTTTCTGCTCCGGGAGTCTCTTGTCCCGATACATAATTATGTTGCAATAAAATGACTGCTGCCAAAAAAAAGGTGAGTTGCAAAAGTTTCAATTTTACCTGGTTTTATTTTTTCAATTTGCGTTTTAATAATTGTGCGTTGATGGCAACGATGATTGTGCTCAAACTCATAAAGACTGCTCCCATTGCGGGACTAATTAATATTCCTGAACTATATAAAACCCCCGCTGCAAGTGGTATAGCCGCAACGTTGTAACCTGTAGCCCACACAAAGTTTTGAATCATTTTTCGATAAGTTGCTTTTCCAAAGAGTACCAGCGTAGTAATGTCTTGCGGGTTGCTGTTCACCAATATTATATCGGCAGTTTCGGCTGCCACATCCGTTCCGCTACCCACAGCAATACCTACATCGGCTATTGCAAGTGCGGGTGCATCGTTGATTCCGTCTCCGGTCATGGCAACAAACTCACCTTGTTGTTGAAACTCTTTTATTTTCTCCAATTTCTGATCGGGCAACAAGCCAGCATAATAGCCGTCAAGCTGTAGTTCATCACTCACACTTTTGGCGACTACTTCGTTATCACCAGTCATCATAATGCATTTGATACCATTCTCTTTCAATGTTTTAATTGCATCAAAAGACTCTTCTCTAATCTCATCTGACATAGCTATAAAACCGGCAAGTTTATCGTCTATCAATACAAAAACAACGGTTTCAGCTTCACTTTTGAAAGCCTCTTCAGGTATATCTAAATTCTCATCTCTGACAAAGCCCGGACTTACAACCTTAATGTGTTTGTTTTCAACATCTCCTTCAATTCCCTTACCTGTAATAGCATTAAAATTTTCAATTGGAGGAAGATCAATTTCACTCTCTTTTACTTTATGCATAATACCCATAGCGAGAGGATGTTCCGATCTTGATTCAAGAGCACCTGCATATTTAAGAATTTCATTGTCATCAAATTCATCTATGAAGCTACCAAGACGTGTAACGCCAAAATTACCTTTTGTAAGCGTTCCGGTTTTATCGAAAACCATCATCGTTATTTTTCGGGAATTCTCAAAAGCGGTTCGGTTGCGAATAAGCAATCCGCGCTGAGCGGAAATAGAGGTGGATATTGCAACCACCAATGGCACCGCAAGACCTAAGGCATGCGGACAGGTTATAACCATTACAGTTGCCATGCGCTCCATTGCAAAACTGAATTCTTTTCCTAACACCAGCCATGTTGCAAGCGTTCCAAACCCAATGGTTAAAGCAATTATGGTAAGCCAGAATGCAATTCTATCAGCCAGATTTTGAGTTCTGGATTTCACGCTTTGCGCATCACGCACCATATTGATAACCTTGTTGAGATAGGCGTTCTCTCCCACTTGCTCTACCTTAACAGTGAGCGAGCCGTTACCATTGATAGTGCCGCCAATGACCTTGCTATTCTTCTCTTTCATCACCGGTTTTGCTTCACCCGTAACCATAGATTCATTTACAGTACTTTGACCATCAGTAATTATACCGTCAACAGGTATTTTTTCACCGGGAAGAACAACTACGAGATCGTTTTCTTTCAGTTCATCCAGCTTAACATCAACAGTGTTACCATTTTTAAGAAGATGCGCTTCTGAAGGCATCAGCTTCACCAACTCTTCCAATGAACGTGATGCACCCAACACCGATTTCATCTCAATCCAGTGGCCTAACAACATAATATCAACAAGCGTTGCCAGTTCCCAGAAGAAAGATGAACCTTCCAAACCAAAGGTTGTAGCAGTACTATAACCCCAGGCTACTGTAATTGCAACAGCAATAAGTGTCATCATGCCGGGTTGCTTCTCCTTTAGCTCATCAACAATACCTTTAAGAAAAGGCCAGCCACCATAAAAGAAAACAATAGTGGAAAGTCCAAAAAGAATGTATTTATCTGTTTCTCCGAGAAACGAAAATTCGAAACCAAACAGATCCTGAACCATTGGCGAGAGCGCCAATATAGGAAGTGTGAAAAAGAGAGAAATCCAAAAGCGATGCCTAAAATCTTTTATCATCATTCTATGATGATCTGTGTGATCATGGTGATCATGGTGTTCGTGACCATGATCGTGATTTTGCTTTGTATGATGATGGCTTTCGTGACCGGTTTGATTCACATCACTATAAGCACTGTTTTTCTTTAAATGATTGTGCTCTTTGTTCAATTTGTTTTTATCTGCCATGTTTGTTGTTATTTAAAAAATTCATTTCACTTTTCACTTTTTGAACCACATAGGCATATAGGTCACATAGTATTTTTTAAAACTTTACTATTGTGTTCTCATCTCTCACTCAACCACCTCATAATTACGCATCATCCCCATATCCTCGTGCTCCAGATTATGGCAATGATAAATAAATATTCCGGTAAAATCCTCGAATCTAAGAGCAACTTTTACACGCATATCGGGTAAAAGAAGAAAAGTATCCTGCCAACCTTCATCAATAAAACCATCTTTCATGGAGTTCCAAACATCGGGAGAGACCTGCGAAAAATCACGCTCTATTATCTGAAACTGCAAACCATGAATGTGTACCGGATGAGACATACTCATCATGCCTCCCATTCCACCCATCCTTCCTCTTCCTCGCCCACTTCCACTATTTATAAACTCCCAAAATTCTGTGGTATTAAGTTTTACTTTCTCCCAATCTGCCACTTCATTCATTTCAAATGTTTTACCATTAATGAGCCATTGCATGCGTTGAAAATGAAAATTAAATTGGCGTGGTGAGTTTCGATTAACGACTTCCAACAGATCAAATTGCTCAATGGGTTCAAACTCTGTGGGTAATGGAATCACTTCACCTTGTTTGTCTGAAACAACAAAGTTGTATAATGTGAGAGCTTCGCCATTATCGACATACGAGTCGAATCGATCGTCGCTACTTTGCATGCGCCCCATGCCTCCTCTGCCTCTCATCATACCTCCGCCTCTGCCCATCATTCCCATAAAAGTTCCACTATTGAAGGCAAGACTATTGAGTGAAATTTGTTCACCGGAGTTTGTGTTAGAAAAATCGCGCCACACATCAATACGTTCTCCCGGACCCAATATTATGTAAGGTCTGTCTGTTGGTTTAGAAAGTAAACCACCATCGTTACCTATTACCGTTAAATCAGCACCATCGCTCCAGGCAAGTTTATAAATTCTGGAGTTGGAACCATTCAACACACGAAATCGATAGGTAGCTTTATCCACTTCCATGGAAGTGTTGCTTTGGCCGTTAATTAAAATTTCATTACCCAAGAAACCAACCATTCTGTCCATCATATTGTTTTCTAAATAGACAAACTGGTTGGAAGAATCAAATCTTCTGTCCTGAATAACAAGGGGAACTTCATATTCTTCTGAAGGTAAATCATCTTTATCATCCTCCACTATGAAAAGTCCTGCCAATCCTTTATACACCTGATAACCTGTTATACCATGCGGATGTGGATGAAACCAGTAGGTGCCGGGTCGATTGTCTACCACAAATTCATAAACAAACTGCTCACCCCTATTGATAACATACATCGGGTGACCGTCCATTTCGTGTGGAACATGCAGTCCATGCCAATGAATGATGCTTTCGTCGGGAAGTTCATTGGTGAAACGAACACGGATTTTTTGTTGTGGTTTCAGACGAATTATAGGACCGAGGTATGAATTTGGAATCTGTTGAAGCGATCTGCTTTCACCTTTTATTAACTCGGAGCGATACGTGTAAACAGCTGTTTTATCTCCTTCAAAAAGTTGTATTTCAGCTGGTGTGGCAGTTAATGAAATATCTATGTCGGGGTCAAACGATTCTGTAATTGTAAATTGACTACCTGATCGTTTTTGTTGTTTGCTGTTTTGACAAAAAGCAAACGAGGGTATGATGACCAATAAGGTCAACACCCTCGTTATCTGTTTTAATCTGTTTTTTTTCATTTTTATTAGAAGTATGTAATTCAACTTCTTTACTCAAATATAGATCAAGAATATTATATCATGTCGCTTCACTTTCATTTCCATCAACTTGTCACGGCTTGCACCGGTGGACACTTTACTGTTCCATAACTACAATAAACACAGCAATCGCCCTGATTCGGCTTTAATACTCTCTTGCAACTTTCACACTCGTAAAAGTATCGACAAGAGTCTGTAGGCATTGTTTCTTCTTTCCTATGCCCACATTCCGGACAAGTAATTGTTGATTGAAGAATTATCATTTGCGGTTCTCCATATTTTCGAAGATCATTTTCTTCCAATTTCCATAATCTGAATATTTATAATGCATGAACAACCCGTTGCAATTTTTCTTTTATTTCAGTGGCTATTTCAGTCAATTTTGAGTTATCAACAGCCATCATAGAAGCCACCGGATCAACAGCGGCAACTTCTGTTTTGCCATCGTCCAACTCCTGCACGATAACATTGCAGGGCAACATGGTTCCTATTCTGTTTTCAAACTGAAGAGCTTTATAGGCATTGGCAGGGCTGCAGGCACCCAGTATTTTATACTTTCTGAAGTCAACGTCTAACTTTTCTTTTAGTTGTTCGTGGATGTTGATTTCTGACAATACGCCAAAACCCTCTTTTTTTAGCTCTTCGATAACTTTTTCTATAGCTTCGTCAAAAGCGTATTCTGTTGTTTTTTCAATGTAATACTTCATGATAATCTTTTTTAAATATTAACGGCTAAAGCCTTGTTTTATATATTGTTACACACTCGCCAGGCTAAAGCCTGCCCATCGGTCAGGCTGGCATGGCGTAAACGTTTGAAACGTTTGCCCTGTTCCTGTTTCCCCTCCTTGGAGGGGTTAGGGGAGGCTCCTATAAATCTTTTTTCCGTTCGTCAAACTCCTGTTTGTCGATTTCTCCCTTTGCATAACGCTCTTTTAAAATGTCGAGCGCCGACTTTTTTCCCGGTTGGTTGCCGGGACTGTTGCTTTGGTTCATTCCTTTAACAACCGCCCACACAACGACAATTATAATAATGAGCCCGATAATCCACCACCAACCCATTCCCATTCCCCAGCCGTGTTCACCAAATCTGTGCATCATAATAAGCTCCTTTCTTTTTACTTATTTTGGTTTTGCATCATTCCGCCCTGGCCCTGATTTTGGTTCATCATTCCACCGCGGTTTTGCATCATACCACCCGGGTTCATCATTCCGCCAGTACCTTGCATCATTCCGCCCTGTTGCATCATCATGCTTTTCAATTCCTCTTTTTGATCGCTGTTCAACACGGCTTTCATTTTACCCGCGGTTTCGTAAGCGGCTATCCCCATGTTGATGCGGGCTTCCGAGCATGCTTTCATCTGATTTTTCACCTCGCCGGCAGGGGCCATATCGTTTAGCAGACCTTTCAGTTTCATCTGCTTTTTGCGCAATTCTGCCTGATAATCGATTTGCTGCTTTTTGAAATCTGCCTGTAAATCATACAGTTGATCCACCTGGTCATCGGTAAGCGACAGCTGTTGCTGCATGTTGGGCAGGCGGTTCACCATCATGCCGTACTTTTGTATGGGCATATCCTGGTTCATCATATGACCAAACATGGGGCACATACCGTTGTTCATCATGCCCTGCATCATTCCGCCGCCTTGCATCATTCCACCTTGCATCATACCCTGATTTTGTCCCTGTTGGCTCTGCCCTGTCATCTGGGCGCTTGCTGTGTACCCCGCCATAAAAAGGAGGGCTGTTGCGATAATCATTAACTTTTTCATTTCACTAACTTTTAAATTATTATACAAATTACGTGATAATTAATTGCTTATGTGTTACATAATTTTTAGAAAATGTTACATCATTCACATATTTTTGAGGTTAACCCAAACTGAGCGATTACTAAAGTTGGATGAGAATTTCATTTTAAAAACGATTTTATTCTTTTCTGTTGTTGATCCGGATAAGTTTTACAATATCGAGCCACAAATTTTCAACTTTAATTTGTTCAGGTTTGAACCCGGCGTTTAGCAGGTTTTGGTACGTTTCGCGGTTGATGTTTGCCCCGTAAATGTTCAGCGGGATAAAGTTGAAGGCATCCATCAACGGGCCAATTATTTTTTTATGGCTGCGCACATGTTCGAGCATGAAAATTTTGCCGCCGTTCTTACATACCCTCCTAATTTCCTTTAGTCCCTGAATAGGGTCGGGAACCGAGCAAAACACGCACGAGGTAACTACCGTGTCGAAACTGTTGTCGTCAAATTTCATGTTTTCGGCATCCATTTCCATCAGTTTAATATTTTTGCCTCCTGCAACTTTTTCTTTGGCTTTTGAAATCATTTTTTCACTGAAGTCGATTCCGGTTAAATCAACATCAGCAGGATAATAGGGGATATTTTTCCCCGTTCCGATGCCTACTTCCAATGTTTTGCCCGATGCGTTTTCTAGCAATTTTTTGCGCCACTTTGAAAACATATTTTCCATTGGCGCTTCCATCATGTCGTACATTCCTGCAATGCGGTTGTACCGTTTTTTAATTTTATTTGTCATGGTATTGCTTCATAGTTTCGCATAATTCCCATATCCTCGTGCTCAGTAAATTGCAATCCCACCAAGACAACCAATAGCACTAAGCCTGTGATTTTCAAGAATTTCACTTTACTGAAATTTCCTGTTGAACAGTGCCGCACTTCAACATTCTATTCCCGAAATAGGGATTTTTAATCTCCTTTGATGCACTCAACCATGCTCCACCTTTGTTGTTGTTATACATCGGGCAAAAAGCCTGATACAACGTTCTGTCGGAACCGGTGATGATAACCAGGTCTTTAACATCTTTGCTTAAAAATTCAAAGTGTTCCCTTTGATGAGCTATGTCTTTGCTGTTTTCGGAAATATGCTTAGCATGTTCCGAAGCATCCTCAATGATTTCAGCTACTTCTTTTTTCTGTTGCTCTGCTACTCTTGAAGCATCGAATTTCGCAAAATCGTCGAAGAGCTTTTTACCGAAACTTGCCGCATTTTTACTATCCTCCTGAACCAGTGCATCTTTCAATGCCATATAATTATCGATAATAGCAGATGCCAATTTTGAATGTTTTACTTTAACAGCAGCTTCAACCTTGCTTTTGTTAGTCATCATTGAATGATTGTGTTGTGCAAAAGCTCCCCAGCTTACTAAAGCCAGACTGAGCAAAATAATTGTCTTTTTCATTGTACTTACATTTTAAATTAATTATAATCTTTCTTTTATTTCACTTTATCGTTTCCATCGTCTCGCCACATTTCATCATCGCATCGCCAAAATAGGGATTGCGTATCTCTTCGGTTTCGCTCAGCCAATATGCACCCTTGTCATTGTTGGCCATGGGGCAGAATTGGTAGTAAGCAGTTATATTTTCTAAGCCGAACATTTTTACACTTTTGTAGAAAGCAAGATTAAACTGCACAAACTCCTGACGTTGCTTTTCAATATCATTTGATTTGCTGATTGCATTTATTGTGCTGTTCAATGTCTCTAATTGCTCCATCCACATCATGTGTGCATCACCTTTAACCAACCCCATATCCACCGATTTTAAAGCTGTGATTACATTTTTTGCTTCATCGGCTACTTTTTTGGCATCGGTTTCTACAAAAGCATTTTTCATCACCAGATAAGCATTATACACTTTTGTGAGTTGCGCCTTAAAAGCCGGTGGGGTTGTTTCAGTGAGCGACTCAACCGGAGCGAAGCCCTCGTTCTCACTGCCCATGTCCGTTCCGCCGTGATCGTGCCCGATCATGGCGGAACCGCCTTCGGGGTGCATCATGCTCGGTTTTCCGGCAAGTTGCGCAGCTGCATCGATGCTGAATGTACCGCTCACGGCAATTTCTTCCCCTTCATCCAGACCGCTTTCAACCAGATAGCTGCTGCCCAAATCCGGGCCGAGGGTAACTTAGCGCA
>Ga0265293_10012076_pt1 | contig 11567 bp, 6 predicted proteins | sample Munlanlewell138R_FD_192505 | JGI IMG/M metagenome (GOLD analysis project Ga0265293, IMG submission 192505) | Leachate microbial communities from a municipal landfill in Southern Ontario, Canada - Leachate well 138R | ecosystem: Engineered > Solid waste > Landfill > Unclassified | place: Canada... | reverse complement strand
GTGCTCCATTTCAATCAATTCTTCTGTTCTGGTCATGATTAATATTAATTTTTAGTGAATAAATTTGGTTTTAATAATTCAATTTTGTAATGTGCAAATATAGCAATATAAATGAATCTACCAAAGACTTTTTGTTTTAAAATTTAAAGACATTATCAAAACACAAACTCTTTTGAAATTTATTTGTTTGTAAGTTTTCTATATGTAATATAGTCGGAGAGATTCCATTCTAATAGGTTTTGGGACTTATATTTATTGATAAAATTATGCTTCTTTAATTCTATTTCTTCAAAATAAGTTTCCTTGCTCCAATAATATGGATGGTTTTTAATGCTTGGAAGAGCTTTGTTTTGTAAGGAATCGATTATTTTTAGTTCATTCTCTGTCTTGATAGTGTATGGTAGGGAGGAATCCTCAAGCTTAGCCATAAATCTATACTCTATAAAGGATTTATCATAGTTTGCGAAATTATACTTGGCTATAATAATATTCCAATCAATAAAACTTGAAATTGAAATTATAATAATTGCTACCATGCTGTTAATTCTAAGTAAATAGAACGATGTTTTACTTTTGGTTATCTTTATAATAATAGTAATTAAACCAAAGATGGCTAATAGTAGGAAGAACAATACTGCTATTCTCTTATATGCTAATCCAAAATAAGTCATATACCAATAGTTACGAATTATTACCGAAAGTGCAAGGACTATGTTTTGAGACAACCAGATTAGAGTTAATTGTTTAATATGTTTATTCTTTGAATAGAAATTCAAGTTATCTTTAAAAAGAAATAAGGAAATAAGTGCAGAGAAAAGAATAGCAAATATCAATATCCATGTCCCTTGATGAACAAATTCTTTTAAAAACTCTCCATCCCATTTAAAAAACCACACTGTCTTTATATCAATTATATTAAACAGAAGTAGAAGAAGATTTAATGCAATAAGTGTAATTATACCCATAATATTTTGGGTTTTAAGCCCCATTGTACTAAAGCTCATGATGTGTCTAAGCCTTTTCCTCTCAAGCTTATCCTGAGATTTATTATCTATGGCAAGCAAACCTATTGACTTAGACTTTCTTAATAATATGTTTATTATTATAACTCCTAATGCAAAGACCCAAAACAAGGTTGTATTTATGTTATCAAACCAATTGCTAAATATGCTAAAGAATGGCTGTAATGTATTAGCAAACTTAGAGCTTGCACTTAAATATAGAATTAAAAAAAGAAATAGAATAGAAAATGGTATAATTCCAAAAAGGAGTATTTTAGTAAAAACATTAGTTAGTTTGAGTTTCTCTTTATTTGTATTGATATAGTTTTGAGAGGAAAAATGGGTTGTAAATAGACGAATTATTGTTTCAATAAATGAATGAATATAAGACCTAAATTCCTTGAAGACTAATAGCGTACTAAAGGAGAACATAAGAACAAAATTCATAAATATTGTCCAAGGAGTATTAATTACGACAACCATTAGAGAGCTAATAATTAGTAATATGAGAATTGTTTTACTCAGAGGGTTAAGCCTCACAGGTTTATGTGTATAAAACATTGTTGGGATAATAATCCATTCAAAAATTATTAGATTAATTCCTAATGAATTACGGTAAAATAATAAAGAAAAAACACTTGCAAGAATAAGTGTTAAGGCAATAAACTCTCTTCTTTTCATAATTAAATATTTTAAATATATTATATCGTTGATAACGTAATATGAAATAAAATATTATAACCTTAGAATGAACTAATTATATGTTGGGGTCATTATTTTTTTGGATGTCTTGGTATTATTACTTTAAATTGTTCTCCATCTATATCATTAATTAACTCAATATTTGGCTGTTCTTTTAAAGCTCTTTTAATCCCTGATCCTAATCCGCTAAAAGGTAATGTATGAGTGCTAAAGGAAACCAATTGGTTGTTTCTTATTACCGGATTTCCGTATTTTATATCTTCAACAGTTAAGCTGTTTGGCAACTTTCCAGGACTTATTATTTCAATACGGTTGTCAAATATGAGTAGCCTTATGGGTGAATTTTTAAAATAATCTCTGTGAACGAAAGCATTCTGTAATAATTCTTCAAGTGCAATACTTGAAATTTCCAGTTTACCCTGTACATTGAAACTTTCTCCTGACTGAATAAAATCTAAGTTGTTGTTCAAAAAATCAATACCTTTTTCAAAAAGCTCTGGAATTGTTCCAGACAAATCTTTAGGCTTACTTCTGTATTGATTACCTTCAATATCATTTCCGAAATAAGAAACAGCTTTTATTGTAAATGCTGGTTTAATAGCTTGAGGATCTTTGCCGAAAAATAGTAAACCTGCAAGTGTTAATTGATTATTCCTTAATACTCTTTTTGCCCTAAGAGCCTGTTCAAATGTAAGGTTTTTTTCTTCGTAGGATTTTTCAAACTCCTTTTTGAAATAATCAGAAAACCTCCTTTCATCTACATCATCAATAGAAGTTCCATGTACTTCCATTTCATCTGCCAGGAGGTTTCCACTGTGCTGAAACAATCGCATGATTTCTGCATTATCAGTTAAAAGACGCTTGTTTGACCCTTGCTTTACATAAATTTCACCTTTAGATGTTTTATATGGTTTATTAATACCTTCTTGTATATGGACAATAAGTACATTGCGAGATGCTTCTTCCTGCTCAATTTTAATTACTTCCGTTGCTATATAAACTGGGGGTTTTAGGTTATCTGCTACTTGAGAAACCACACGGTCATATTCTTCAACTTGCGTAGATGTCAATCCAGTAATTTCTCCTGTTACATCTTTGACGCCAATTAAAATAACTCCACCCAAAGAATTAGACATTGCAACAATTTCTTGTGCAACACTATCACGATGAGGAAGTTCTTCTTTAAACTGCACCTTACTTGTCTCCCCTGTGCTAATTATATCTAGTAATTCTATTGCGTTCATATTGATTTTATTTTTTCAATGTTCCAGATGCTGTAAATGTTTTTCCTACGATTAAATGCCTCGTCTCCACCTTCCATTATATCAACAATAAACCGTTGTGTTTGGTGATTATCAATAGTGCCAGAATGTACTGTAATTTTCTTTTCATCATAGCTACACGAAACAACTTTTTCACTATCACCAAGCACTGGGATATTGGCGTTATGGGTTGCAAAGATAAATTGCATATTACCCTTTATTTTCTTTAGTTCTTTTATTACTTCATCATAGATGGTTTGATTATCTAAATCATCTTCTGGTTGGTCAATAATCAATACATCATTTTCCCTTTGAGCCAATAAGAAAAGAATTAATGCTGATGCTCTTTGCCCAAGAGAGTGTTTGTCTAATGATTTTCCATTATATTGAATAACTATTCTATTTTCTATTTTGAAAGTGAGCAATTCTTCCAGATGTTCAGAAAACCTTCTTTTAAAATCAACTACATGATTTTCATTCAAAATGTCATCCAATTTACTGCTGTCTCTGTAAATCTGAATGAAGTCTTTGTAGTTAGCTTCAATCTCCAGATAAGCTGTTTCTCGTATACCTGTGCCTCTAAAAACCTGTTTCATCTTGTCAGTGAGTTTATCTCTTCTGCCTTTGAATTCAACTTCAATTGAAATTTTACTTTCTGCTTCATTGATTCTTTTTACTTCTTTATTAAGAACACTATATTCTTCAAGCCAAAGGTTATCAAGTTCAGTAAGACGTTCTAATAAATTAATTAGTAAATCGCTTCTTATCTTTTCTGATTTTTCGATTTCTTTTAATTTCAAAAGTGCTGTTTCAATTTGCCTGTTCAGATTTAGAAAATTATCGGGGTTAATAGTGTCAGTATTTATTTCTCGTTTAATCTTAGCAAACTCTTCTTTTAATCCTTCTTTCTTAGTATTGATTTTCGCGATAACCTCTTTTAATTTTTGCTGACTAAGTATAGAATTCTTTTGTATCGTTTTTAGTTTTTCAAACTCAATTTTTAATTCTTGAATGATTGTTTTTGCTTCTTCAAATAATTCTTTATTAATTTCTGAACCTGTAATTTCTTGTTGAAAAAAATAATCATGATTATAAATTACAGATGCCAGTTCGCTTAAATAACTTCTGACAGTTGATTCATTTTGAACCAGTTTAGAAATATCCGAATCAAATAGTGTTTGTTGTTTCAACTTATCTTCAACGCCTTTTTCTTTAAAGAAATTAAGCTGATGCTTCGAGTTTTGAATTTGAGCTTCTGTCTCTTTTTTTAGGTCCTTTAAATTTTGAAGTTTTTTTAATTCTGATATTATGTTTTCAACCTCTCTTTTCTTTTGCTCAATTTCAACTTGAACTGATTTTAATCTTGTTCCAATTAACCGTTGAATTAAATCACCTTCAAAATCTTTTCCCTTATTCGATAGGTCTTTTTGTCCAAAATAAATTGGGGAATTAAATCCTGTGGCATCTATAGAAATTTCTGGTTGAAGTAGGTTGTTTTTGTAAATATCCTCTTTTTGACCATACAGTTTTTCTATTCTATATTCTTCATTTTGCTTGTTGACTATGGTAACTATGGCCTTTCCACCACTACCCATTGAACGGGTTACTAATGAATTTTTATAATCTGGGTCGGCGGCATTAATAGGCAGCGAGATTCCAAGAACATAGCGTAAAACTTCCAATAACGATGATTTTCCACTTCCCCTGATTCCGATTAAATTGTTGAGTTCAGGTGAAAAATCAATTCTGGTCCCTTCTAATAAACCACCTTCAAATGCAATTGATTTGATGTAAGCATTTTTTATTTCAGGTTTGTCTTTGGGTGAAACTCTGTATTCACTATCTGTCAATGCAAAAGTTAGTGCTTCAAAATTAAAATCCCCTATTTTTATATAAGTAACCTTGCCTTTCCCAATAGCATCAATGCCTCCATGAGCATTATCTGAACCTTCAACACAAGCGATTTTACTCTTTCTATTTAGCCACAGACAAAGTTTGTTGTAATTTTCAAGATTTGCGCTTTTCTGAACAGCCAATACCCTATTAAATGATTCTTGCCTTACAAAATCCTCTTGCGTTCTGCCTCTCAACTCCGCAAATAATCCGTTGGTGTCGTCAATGTGAGCCAAAACAATAAAGTAATCGTATCCGATTTTGTCTAATGCGTCTACCGTTTCCTTTAGATTGAAGTTTGAATTTGGGTAATTAGGCTTGTCATAATTAGCAATGCCATAAAAAGCATTATCCAAAAATCTATTGATATTGTCTGTTTCACCCTGATACCACTTATCCTCAAAAACAACTAAAATGTGAATTCCTTCTCTTAATGAGAATTCAACTCCTGCAAACAATCCAATACCTTCTTTTATTGCTTTTTTTCTTAAAGCAACAAATTCATTTTTATCAAACTTATTGTGATTAGTTATGACTCCAGTATTGATATTTTGTTCTTTAAGTTTTTCAACATAAAGTCGGCAAAAATCATTCTCGTTACCCGTATACGAAAATTCTTTATCTGCTTTTGTATGCAAATGGAAATCAGCCCGAATCCATGTCGCTCCATTTTTAAAAAAATCATTGGTTTCATTTTCCATATTATTCATGTATTAAGCTTTAAAATAACGCTAGTAAACAGATAATTAAGTTTGTAAAAAATCAATTATTTCAGAATAACTAACTAGTATAACGAAATCAAATAAAAATTTATATTATAAATTGTATCAGGCAAAAATACAACAAAAAAACGATTTGAGAAGACATGCATTTATTTTGCAATCCAAAAAATAAATATTTAAGTTTATAATCAATCTTAATCTTATAAATTTACTATCTCCCAATATGTCTTAAAGCTTTGAAGAGGATGTTTAGGTCGGTTTGGATTGAGTAGTTTCTTGCGTATAGAAGGTCGAGTTTGTTAAGAGTTTTCTCGTCTATCTTTGTAATATTTATCGCATCCTTTGTGTTTAGTACTCCTTTTCTAATTTTTGGCAAAGCCTTGTCGTTCAAATTTGATGAGGAATATCCTACCCATGAAAGCTTGCCTATAAATACCATAAACGCATTCTTCCAAATACCAAAAGGTCTTTTTAGAAAAGGCATAAGGATAGGAGAGAAAATTAAAATTAGTATTGAAGAAAGGAAGTCGAAAAGTCTTTTATTTCTTCTATTATCCTCATTAGCTATTGAATTTATCGAAACCACATAAAGGTCAGAAGGAGTATTGATAGTGTTAGAACCTATAATAAAATCACTTGAAGGAGGAGCAATAGTAAAGCTAAGATTAGACTTTTGCAATAATGCCATATAGCTAATAATACTTTGTTGGCTAAGGTCTTTAGCACAAAATATAACCTCATTGATTTGATAAATCCTAATAATTTCCTCTATATTGTCAGTACTACCTATGATATTAGGGTTTTGAGTTTCGCTCTTTGAGCTTTCTACTAAGCCAATAAACTCTGCCTTAATATCAGTCGTCCGAAGTAAATCAGCAACCCTAATAGTCTCCTCATCCTTACCAATAATAACATATCTTCTACCAAAGTTTTGCTTCAATGACCATTTACCTGTAGATATAAAATTAGCAATATAACGGATTAGAATAATAATAAACAAAGAGAGTACTGCTCCTAAAAGCACTAATGCTCTTGAATATCTAAGCTCTTCTGGTAATAGGGAATAGAACACAAGAATTGTAACCATCCCGAAAAACACTCCTGAAACAATTTTCTGAATCCTTACTGGTTTAGAATACCCTCCAGAGAAATAAACAGAAAGAAGCCAAATGAGAACATAGATAGGGACAACAGCATATATATACTCTTTGGGATAATAGTTTGCATCGTTCCAAATATTTACACTCCACCATTTCTCTAATAATACATAACCAATATAAACACAAAGAAAATCTATTACTGGTAGATAAAGCCCCTTGAATAATCTTGTAAAGAAAGAAAGACTTGCTCTAAACCAAATTGCTAATTTGATAATAATAGAGAATATAGCATTTTGCTTAGAAGAGAGATGTTTCTTGGCAAATATTGCCATAGCATTATAGAAGGTATAAACATAGTTTAAAGAGCCTTTTTTTGTGCTTTCTCCTTTATAGTGAATTATCCTTGCCTTTGGAAAATAATAATTCTTATATCCCCCTTTGGTAATACGATAAGAAAGGTCTATATCCTCGCCATACATAAAATAATCCTCATCCAAAAGCCCGACCTTATCTAAACATTCCTTACGCATAAGCATAAAAGCTCCAGCTAAAACATCAACTGGGTGTACCTCATCATAAGATAAATGCCCCATATAATAGCCCGCAAAGCGTTTGGAATTAGGGAAAAACTTAGTAAGCCCACTCATCTTGCAAAATGAAACCCAAGGAGTTGGGAAGCCTCTTTTACTCTCTGGCAATAGCTTACCACTACCATCAATCATCTTAACGCCTAAGCCACCACAATCGGGAGTTGAGTCCATAAACTCTATGCATTTCTCAAAGGTATCCTCCTCAACAACAGTATCAGGGTTAAGCAATAGGATATACTCGCCCTTAGCAATTCTCATTGCCTGATTATTTGCCTTTGAGAAACCAACATTTTCCTTATTCTCAATTAATATAACCTCTGGAAATTTCTCCCTAAGCATCTTAAGAGAGTCATCCACAGAATTATTATCTACTACAAATATTTCAGAGTCTATATTCTTACAAGCATCCCTAACCGAGTATAGACAATGCTCAAGAAAATAAGCTACATTATAATTTACGATAACAATTGATAGTTTCATTAGTCAAGAATAATAGTGTTTTCTGATTTGCAAAGATAATTTTTTTAAACAATAAACGGAAATGAAAAATGAAAAAGGTATATTTGCAAATTAAAATGATGAATATATGGGTATATTAAGATGGATTACCTCCATTGCTGGAGCCTTACTTGGAGGGGGTATACTTGGAGGTGTTATTGGCTATGCAGCAGGGTCTTTCCTTGAAAAACTAATAAGCAAGGAATACCAGGGAGTAAGCAAAGAGGCTGGAGATTTCTCAGTTAGTTTATTAGTTCTTGCTGCCTCAGTAATGAAGGCAGACAATAGGGTTATGCGTTCGGAATTGAATTATGTAAAGGATTTCCTAACAAGACAAATGTCGGAGGAAATGGCTCAAAACCGTTTAGAAATACTTCGAGAGCTATTGAAAAGAGATATTGATTTGACTGAGGCTTGCCATAAGATACGCTCCCTTATGACATACTCATCAAGACTTCAACTCCTACACTTCCTATTTGGAATTGCTAATGTGGACGAGGCTTGCTCTCAAAAAGAAAGAGATACAATTAACGAAATTGCTTATCTTTTAGGGATGAGTAGTGCTGACTTTAAGACCATAGAGGCAATGTATTTCAAGAGTAAGGATTCATCTTATACTATTTTACAGGTTGATAGAAATGCTACTGATAAGGAAATTAAGAATGCATACAGAAAGCTTGCAATTAAGTATCACCCTGATAAGGTTGCAAGTCTTGGACAAGAAGCTCAAAAGGCAGCAAATTCAAAGTTCCAAGAGATAAATAACGCATACGAAGAGATTAAGAAAGAAAGGAATATTGCCTGATTATGATAAGTGAATACTCCCTATGGTGGTTGATACCAATATTAATTATTAGTGTATTAGCAAGTGCTTTACTCTATTATTTTCCTAAGAAGAAACTATTTACAAAAAGACAAAACATAATACTTTTCTCTCTAAGGTTTCTCTCTGTTTTTCTTATACTATCCTTGATTATATTCCCAATTATCAATAATAGAACCCAAAGAATAGAGAAACCAATAATAGTATTTGCTCAAGACAATTCCTCATCTATCCTTAAAATAAAGGACTCTATTTATTATAAAGAGAAATACAAAAAAGAAGTAGAAAAGATTATAAGGGAATTAAACAAGGATTACGATATAAGATTAATAGGTTTTGGAGATAAAACAAAGGAAATAAAATCATTATATAAAGAAATACTCTATAATGATTATGCTACAGATATAAGCAATCTATTTAATGATATTGAAGAGAAGTACTACAATTCAAATCTTAGTGGAGTTGTTTTGTTAAGCGATGGTATAATCAATAAGGGAGGAAATTCTACACATTTTTCAAAGGAATCTTCTTACCCAATCTATACAATAGCCCTTGGAGATACAACACAAAGAAAGGATTTAATGATATCCAACCTAAGGTATAATAAGTTTGCCTTCTCTGGCAATCAATTCCCTTTAGAGATAATTATTAACGCCTATAAGTCTAAGAATAATTCTTCAAGAGTAAGTATATTATCCCAAGGCAAGACTATTTTTCAAGAAAGGTTTAATATTGACGAAGATAATTATTCCAAAACCTTTACCCACTTACTTCAAAGCACAACACCAGGCATTAATAAATTTACTATAAGCCTTGATATAATTGAGAACGAAAGCATAATAGCAAATAATAAGAGGGATATATTTATTGAAGTATTAGACTCAAAACAAAAAGTATTAATACTTGCACAAAGCCCTCATGCTGATATTTCCTCAATAAAGCAAAGCATAGAGAAGAACGAGAACTACGAGGTCGAGAGCCAGATATATAATCGTCTTGCTGATAATATAAAAGACTATAGTCTTGTTGTTCTCCATCAAATCCCTGCTAATAACGCTCAAGATATTAAAGATATAGAAAGAATTAGAGAGCTGAAAATTCCTATATTGTATATTATAGGCTCTAAGACCAATCTAAGCAATTTCAATAAGCTAAACACTGGAATTAGGATAACTACTCTTAGGAATAACCAAAACGAGGCATTAGCCAATTATAATACTAATTTCTCTCAATTCTCAATAACTAAAGAAACTCAGGAAATTATCTCCGACTTTCCTCCCTTGCTCTCACCCTTTGGTAATTACGACATAGGAGGAAACCTTAATATATTAGCTTATCAAAGCATAGCTAATGTGAAAACTAAGTATCCACTAATTGCTTTTGCTAATAATACCTCTAATAAGGAAGCATTTATAATAGGAGAGGGAGTATTTCGTTGGAGGTTGCAGAACTATCTAATAAGTGAAAATCATAAAGCATTTGATGAGATAATTTCCAAGACTATACAGTATATTACTATAACCAAGAACACCAAGCCCCTTAGGCTAATACATAACGAGATTTACTCCGAAAATGAACCCGTAAATATAGATGCAGAGCTATATAACGAAAGTTTTGAGCTAATCAATACTCCAGAGGTAAAGCTTAGATTAAGGAATAAAGAAAGAGGAAGTTTTGAGTATGATTTTGGCAAGACCAATAATGCCTACCACCTAAACCTTGGATTATTACCTTCAGGCACCTATGAATTAGAGGCTATAACTAATTTTGCTAATAAAACCCTAAAGGACAATTCCACCCTAATAGTATCCAGCCTTAACCTTGAGGAGATAGATTTAAAAGCAAATCATAACTTATTATTTAACCTCTCGAACCAAAGCTCAGGTAAGTTCTATACAAAAGACAATATGCAAGAAATAGTAAAGGATATAAAAGCAAACAAAGAAATACTACCTGTAATATACACCGACACTAAAAGAACAAGGTTAATAGATTTATGGTGGTATATGGGGATAATTATATTACTCCTAAGCACGGAATACTTCCTGAGAAAATACTTTAACGGAATATAATATTAGGATTTCTTTAAACACATTTGTTTACATATTAATACCAAAGCAATAAGTTTAAATTTATATCAAGAAAGAATTTATTAAAGTCAAACTTTAAAGTTTTTTTCTTTGATTTCAAAGTATTCTTCTTTGAATCCAATCTCACTATGGTAGCTACCATAGCAGTATTATGGTAGCTACCACACGGCCTTTATGGTAGCTACCACACGCCCCTTATGGTAGGTACCATAATGTACTTTTAGAAAAATAGTGATTTTCTTTAGGAAATAACGAACTCATTCCCTTGCACATGCAAAGATAAGCAAAATACTTGAATTATCGAGTAAAATTATAGTTTTTTTCACTTCCTTTCTAACTCTTTTTTATTCTCTTTAATAGTAATGCATATTAATAAAACAAAAAGCCCTGAAAGATTATTCAGGGCTTTTCTAATTGTTGTTTATTAGAAACTATCTTTGGATTTGTCTTTGTTTTGATGAGTTTTTATTATCAGTTTTTGTTTCCTTTTTAACTTGGATTTTCTTAGTTTCTGTATTAGTTTTTTTATTGTCAGCTTCTTTCTTTATAGTTCGATTACTTTCCTTTTTTGTTTCTCTACTGCTTTGAACATCTTTGGAGCTTCTTGTTGTTCTTTTTGGTTCAACTCTTTGCTCTTGAGGAGTCTTCTTATCTGCATTTACATTCCTTCTTTGAGTTTTTGAAGGATCGTAAACAGGTTCTTTTATTCTTTCTTTAGGTGGGTTAACTCTTTTGAATGGAGAGCTTTCTTGTTTAGTTGTAGTAGTATTATTAGTACGAGTATCAATAATCTTCTTGTCCTCAACCTTTCTTGGTTCAATTAGCTTTATCTCTTGTTTTGTATTACTATTAAGTGTTCTTGAGAAAGTATTTGCATTTTCCTTGT
>Ga0265293_10012075_pt1 | contig 11567 bp, 19 predicted proteins | sample Munlanlewell138R_FD_192505 | JGI IMG/M metagenome (GOLD analysis project Ga0265293, IMG submission 192505) | Leachate microbial communities from a municipal landfill in Southern Ontario, Canada - Leachate well 138R | ecosystem: Engineered > Solid waste > Landfill > Unclassified | place: Canada... | reverse complement strand
ACCAGTAAAAACTACCGAATCTATTAGAATATATTCTCGAAAAACCTCGTCCGGGAAAACTATTTATGATCATTACCACCAAAATTGTTATGCACCACAGAGACATAAAACTAATATCAAAGAGGTTAAATCATGAAAGTAACAGTATATGATTACAAAATAAACGGCACACCAGTTGCCGTTTATGACGCCGATAATGGCGTTATAATTGAAGAGGCAATGAGTATGCCTTTTTATAATACGGCAGGGGGGCTGGTACACGAAGCCAGCGATTGGCAGGACTGCAACATCCCTGCTGAAGAATTCGGAGATATTCAGCAAGAAGATGATTTTCTTTTCTTGCTTGATAATGAATAATAAAGGAGGAAAGAAAATGGAAAAAGTCGGGTACACTCCCGGCTTTTTTTTATTCCCTCATTAAAAAAAATATTGACAAAATTTTTATTATGTTATTAAGTGGTTGTATGTCAAAAGAAAAACGAAAAAAAGTTGTACAAAAATTTTTATCTGATTTTCCGAACCTCCCGAACTTAACACTTGCCAAAATGATTTATAAAGATAACAAATTATTGTTCACCGATATTGATGCCGTACGCAGTGCCATTAGATACCACAAAGGGTCTTTAGGTACAAAGAATCTCAGGAAATTAAAATCGGATAAATTTTTATCCAAAGAAAAACAGCAAAAAAAATATAACCTACCCGAAGCAATCGAAACAGATTATCAGCCGTTTAAAATTATCGGAAACAAAGGCTTAATTTTTTCTGATACACATGTTCCCTTCCACAGTGTATCGGCACTTGAAACAATGTTTGAATATACAAATAATTTTAATCCTGATTTTATAATAATAAACGGCGATGGCATGGACTGTTTTGAGCTATCAAGATTTTGTATTGATCCGACAGTAATTCCTTTCCCGGAAGAACGCGACCGCATGAAAGCGTTTTTATCTGAACTGCAAAGAATTTATCCTAAAACAAAAATATATTATAAATTTGGGAATCACGAAAAACGATGGGAAACGTATCTACAGGAAAAAGCTCCTGAGATATATGGAATGTCGGAGTTTAGGTTAGAAGTTTTACTCGGACTTTTTGAAATGGGGATTGAGTATGTACCTGAAGATCGTTATATTGATCTTATGGGATTGTTCGTTATTCACGGACACGAATATAAAAACGCAATAACCAGTCCAGCTAATCCGGCAAGGACATTTTTTTTGCGTACTAAAGATTGTACAATAGGGGGACATTATCATCAGCCGAGTGAACACACAGAACCAACTATCAATGATAAATTAATTACCTGCTGGTCGATAGGGTGTATGTGTGATTTGCACCCGAAGTATATGCCGCTGAATAAATGGGGTCACGGTTTTGCAAAGTATGAATGGGTCGACAAAGATTTTTGGCGAGTTGAAAATAAGCGAATAATTAAAGATAAGGTCGTATAAAATAAAATGTCAACTACCACGCCCTGAAGGACGTGGCTTGTAAGCCATAAGTTGACCAGATCATTAACAGGAGGAAAAGTTGTTAATAAACGATAGGAAAGAAATTAGAAACGGTGGGATGTCACCTCAGTTCCACCCGCTTTGGATGCAGATTAAACAGTCTTGTGTGGTAGAGACAGTGTTTGTATCGTTAAACCTTTTCATATCTGATCGAGAGGAAGCCCAATTCAATAGTAACTCCGATGCTATTGATAGGCGTAACTTCAACATACAGGAGGTCATAAAGACATGGTGTATGTAATTTCAAAACAAGGTAATCCATTGATGCCTTGTACAGAAGCAAAAGCTCGTAAGTTATTAAGAAGTGGCAAAGCAAAGTGTATTAGAAGAGTACCTTTCACAATTAAGCTATTATTTGATTGTGAGGAACAAACTCAAGAAGTAGTTGCTGGTATGGATACTGGAAGTAAAACTATTGGCTGTGCTTGTGTCTCTAATGGTAAAATAGTATATCAATCAGAAGTTCAAGTAAGACAAGATGTTTCAAAGAAGATGGAACAGCGTAGAATGTATCGTAGAAGTAGAAGAGGTAGGAAAACACGATATAGAAAAGCAAGATGGTGTAATAGGGCTTCTATGCGAAAAGAAGGAAGACTTGCTCCAAGCATTAAATCAAAAGTTGATTCTCATTTAAGGGAAAAGAAGTTTGTTAAGTCAATATTGCCTGTTTCAAAATGGAAAATAGAAACAGCATCTTTTGATATTCATAAGATTAGTAATCCAAATGTTAGAGATTATCAAAAAGGGAAGCAAAAAGGATTTTATAATGTAAAAGCATATGTTTTACATAGAGATGGATTTCAATGCCAAAAATGTAAAACTAAGAAAGGTAAGTTGCACGTTCATCATATTGTATTTAGAAGTAATGGTGGAACAGATACCCCAAATAATTTAATTACATTTTGTGAATCTTGTCATGAGAAACTTCACAATGGTGAATTTACAATCAAAGGTATAAAGAGTAAAACAAAACATGCTACTGAAATAAGTATTGTAAAGTCTCAATTAAAAAAACAGTTTGGTGATTTTGAAGAATGTTTTGGGTATCAAACCAAATTCAAAAGAGAACAGATATTACAATTACCAAAGACTCATTATAATGATGCAGTGGCAATATGTTGTGAAGAGGGAGAAATGGCAGAACTTTATAATTATGTGTTATATCAGAAAAGTGTTTCTAAAGGGGATTATCAACAATACAAAGGAGGTAGAAGTGAAAAGAAAATACCTACTGGTAAACTATTTGGTATTAGAAAGTTTGATTATATACAAACTAATAAAGGTGTTGGATTTGTGAAAGGAAAAAGAAGCTCAGGTTATTTTTCCATTATGGATATATTTGGAAATATAATTCATAGTAGTGTTAATGTTAAAAAAGATGTAAAAAGACTACAAGCACGAAAAACTATAATTAAGGAGGTGGTGGCAATTCCTCCCGTCCCTAAAGAAACGGGTTTCCTTGCCACAACGTGATGAAAAAAATACCAGTTGAAGTCTATTCAAGAGTTGTCGGATATTTTAGGCCTGTAAGCCAATGGAATAAAGGGAAGCAAAAAGAATTTGAAGAGAGACATATTTTTAATCTAAAAGAAATTACCGAAAACCTGGGAGGCAATAAAAATGAGTTTGAATGAAAGAGCTGAAGCAGTATCAAAAGGGTATTGTGAATATCATCCGGAATTTGAACGCAAAATAACAGGGATTATTGATGCGCAAGAAGATAAAATGATGGACGTTTGGAAGATAACAAAAAAAGAATTGTATGACATAGTAATGACCTCACAGGCAACAGTACTTGATCATATATCCTCATTAAAAGATATGGTCACGAATTTTTTAAACCTTACAGCACAAAGCACAAAAACGCATGAAGAAAAAATAGAAATAATACTGCAAAGGATTGCGACATTGGAACGAAAATATCACGATATTAAAAATTAAATAAAAAAATAAAATGATAATAATTGATATAATAAAAACAGTCGGGGGAATTGTTAGTAAAACCCGACGAGATAAACAGAATAGAGATAAACGGGTTGATAATGTAGTTTCTATCGTAGAAAATTGGGAAATGAAAACAGGTGGGATTATGTCGTTTGCTGAGGCATTGCAGGAAATAAAAACAGAACAGGCGGTGATGCGTGAATCGATAGACATGATTAAATCATTTTTTGGTATCACGAATCGAAGGGGAAAAAATACTCTGGTAAAAACAGATCGTAGGAAAACGACGTGAAAATTAAATATGCAATACAGGCAGTTATACATAAATTCAAAGAGATTATTATATTATTATGTAATTTCAAAAAACATAAAATAAGTAAAAAAAGATTAGAGGAAAACAGCATGAAAATACAGGTCAAAAGATTTGTAAATAATGGTGATGTTACACTTGGGAGATTATATATAGATAATTATTTTCAATGTTATACCCTGGAGGACGGGCCGAGAGCGGTAAAGTTATACGGAGAAACAAGAATCCCAGCAGGAAAATATAATGTTGTGCTCAGAGAGGAAGGGGGGTTCCACGAACGGTATTCAAAACGCTTTCCGGTATTCCATGTTGGTATGTTATGGATTCAGAACGTACCGGGATTTGAATATATTTTAATACACTGCGGGAATACCGACAAAGATACAGCAGGCTGTCTGCTGGTAGGTGAGAGTATCGACACATGGACACTTGCAAATTCTGTCTCTGCATATACAAGAATTTATAAGCAAATTGCAGGAGCTTTGCTTTCCGGGGAATCGGTGGAAATTGAATATAGGGACAATGATTTAAATGAAAACAGTAACTAAGATAATCGGTTGGCTGGTATTGCTGATTACGGAGATATTTATTTCAATAGCTTTTTTTTCCGGCGCTGATAAAGTTGCTCTGGTAGGTTATCAGATGGGTATATTTGTCACGGTTTGGGGTGCGGTAGGAGTGAAAAATTTTGTTGATCTGAAGAGAAATCAGATTTCAGGGCTGGTAGAAAAATGAGCGCAATATCAGAATATATAAAGTGTTTGGAAAAATGTAATAATGCGGACTGCGAATTAAAATGTTCATGCGCAAGGTTTAACTCAACAGCAGAAAGAAACTTAAAAACAGGGAATCCATGTAGTTTATATTTTGCAAAAATAGAGCAAAATGGAAATGCCACAGTTGAAAATTTAAAAAATATATTTGGGTTTAAATAAAATGATAAACAAAATAAAATATATAATAGTAGGTATTCTTGTTGCGATAATATTGTTTATCTCAGGCTTACTAATTGGCAAACATTATTTTTCAAAAACTGAAATTAAGATTGAAGAAAAAATTGTATACAAAACAGAATGGAAAACAAAAATTGAATATGTATATACACAGGATAATTTTGATGCACTTTATAAATGTTATCAATCATCGATAATTTTTGATGAAAGAATTGAAAATAATTACCTATCTATAACAGCATTTGACGATTGTAAAGAGGCAACTGCTCGATATAAGATCGGGCAGAAAGGGAACTGGAAAATTTATCTTACCGTAGCTGGGATTGGCGCGGCAGGTGGTGGATATTTAATATATAGGATATTAAAATGAGATTATTGGAAATCGGGCCGGGCAAAAAATCATTACAGCCGATCGATGGAATCGAATGGGAAACGCTGCAAAGACCGGATAACAATAAATATCCAGCTGGAACAATACAGCATGATATAAATATAATCCCTTGGCCTATTGAATCTAATTTATACAATATTGTATATATGTCGCATGTTCTTGAGCATATAGCATGGACGGACACAATAGAAATTTTAAAAGAAGTTTATCGCATACTTGCTTCGGGTGGTAGATTAGAAATTTTTGTACCTGATTTTAATATTATAGTTCAGGCATTTTTAAAAAAGAAATCCGGGGATAAATGGAAAGCGCGCGGGTATAATTATAATTATATGTATTGGGTTAATGCTCGAATTTTTACTTTTGCTGATTCACCCCATCATAAAGCATGTTTTAACGATGAGCATTTAAAATATTGTTTACAAAAAGCCGGGTTCAGGAATATAAAACGCAATAAAAATAAACCGCGTGGACACGATCACGGCAAAATAAATTTAGGGATGGTAGCTAAAAAATAAATGTTTATAACTTATTATGATTTATCATGTGACATAATCCGGTTAGTATTAAAAGCCGGTAGAGATTACGATTTTATCTACGGCATTCCGCGCGCTGGACTTTTACCCGCTGTAATGTATTCATCTATAACCGGGATTCCGATATTAACTGATGCCGGGAAAATATCGACATCAGGTAAGGTCATCATTTTAGATGACTCGTGGAATAATGGGAATACAATGCAGCAATATATTGATAAATATGGTATGCAAAATATATCATACGGCGTTGTATATGGCAGATCAAAAACGCCGGGTAATATATATCAGGCAAAGGCAATTGATAAGGGCAGGTTGTTTGAGTGGGAAATGTTTACAAGCCGCAGAGTTTCATGGGACATTGACGGATTAATGTGTCCAGATGTCCCGAAGCATTTTGATTATTATGCACAATATTTAGTAAATGCTCCGCTAATGTATGCTCCCGGAGTAAAAATAAAATGTATAATAACATCAAGGTTTGAAGCATACAGAGATATAACCGAAAAGTGGTTAGAAAAAAATAATATAAAATATGACCATCTAATAATGAGTCAAAGAAAAGACAGGAATGAAAGAAAAAAATATGGAGCGAAAGACAAAGCTGACGCCTGTAAAAAATATGGAGTTAAATATTTTCTTGAATCTTCCGATAGAGCAGCGGCGGCAATATCAGCGTATGGTATAACAACTATAAGCATAAGAACACGGAATATTTATAAAAAAGGAGTTGTAATAAATAATGGAAAACAAAAATAATTGTTTACCGTTTTATATTTTAATTCGTACATCAAATCGACCGAAATTTTTTGCTCGCATGATGAAAAGTATAAAAGAACAGACATATCCTAATATAATAACAATAGTTCATACTGATGATCCGGCTGACACTTATGTTGAAGGAGACATAATAGTATCAAGCACAAGAAAGCCAAAAACAAAAGCATCCAACGGGCCATATAATCTTTATAATAATAAATTATTGCACGCAATCCCAGACGGTCCAGGTTGGTATCATTTTATAGACGACGACGATATGTATTATGATTCGGACGTTATAGAAAAAGCGGTTGCACAATGTGAACAAAATAAAATAAACGTTGTAAGATCGATGCGTTGGAATAACACCGTATGGCCTAAGAAGTGGGGAGTTCAACAGTCATACCAGACAGAATGTTTTATTTTGCATACAAAACATAAAAACCTTGCTACATGGTGGGATAAAACCGGAGGCGATCATAATTATAGCAGACAAATAACCAGAAAATTACAGATCAATTGGATTGATGGAATAATAATTGCTAAAGCTCAGGAGGGGAAGGGGCACGGGAGGCGGTATGACCTCGGTGAAGCGAAACAGATGGGAATAAATGAGAAAAACGGAACTTTATCACCGAGCGTTGAAAAGCAATTAGTACCAGTACTGTTTAATATTCGTATTCGTTTCCCGCAGGAATGCCGAGGCTACGAAGGAGAAGTGAAAAAAATACCAATGTGGCGAGCACAATTGTTAGAAGGGAAGGGAAAAGTAATAATTAATCCTACGCCAGAACAGATTCAAAAGGCGAAAGATGAATTGAGGCGTAGACCGCCGTTATCTGAAGCGAGATGGAATTATTTGTATAAGAAGCAGAAATGAAAACTATAAATATAAAAAAAATAATAAAAGAAATAGAACATAAATTTTCAAATTATGAAGGTGATTTCCATAGATATTATGTCGATGGATATTATGATGCGCAAAAAGATTGTTTAAAAATAATAAAAGATAACATAAAAGATGATTGTGAGAAACATAAAAAAATTTTGTATACACCAAAAAAAACTTGACAAGAAAATATAATATGTCTAAATTTGAGAAAATAATTGTAATATTAAAAGAGATGATTTTAAAGAAATTTTCAGGACGTATTCAGATTGAGTTCTCTCAGGGTGGAATTCGAGGGATAAAAAAAATCAGCGAGGAGAATATAAAAATTTAGGCATTATTAAAAATGCAGACCGTCTTTGTCGGAATCGGCTATAAATTAAGGCGGTCTTGGAATTATAAATTTTCGGATTCTTAAGCTCCTTTATTTTTTGTTTAAAAGATTAGTTTAAGCCCGTATCTATAACAATAGGTACGGGCTTTTTTATTTTTATGGGGAAATGAGACGCAATGACAACAGCAGAAATACAAGCTGAATTAACAATACTAAATAAAACGATAAACGACATTCTGAAAGGCGGGCAGTCATATATGATTACATCTGCGTCTGGGGCTGGAACTCAAAGACAGGTGACAATGGCAAATCTGCCAGAATTGTATAAGCGTAAAAATGACCTTGAAAGAATACTCGATAATGCGGCAGGAAATAGAGCGACAAGAATCGGGATGGGGTGGTAATGCTACTCGTAATAAATAAAAATGGCGTTGTAAAAAGCGTATCAAATCAAACACAGATGACTGGAGAAAAAGTTCCAGGCGATCTCGACTCGTGGAATCATTTATCCACTGATCCGAATGTAATTTTAAGATATTCGTATAATTTACTTTCCGAACGTTCTGTAACATTGTACCATACACATCCGCCGGTAGCGTCGGCAATTGAAAAGCATGTTCAATACGCAATTGGCCCGGGATTAGTTTTCCGCAGTCAGCCGGACTGGGAAATTTTAGGAATGACAAAGTTAAAAGCAAAAGCGTGGGGAATGCAGTTACAGAAGCTTATACACTATGCTTTTTTGGTTTTGAATTATTATGAAAAACAAGGCACTATATTTCGCACATCATTGATTCAGGGTGATAGTCTTTTGATGTTTGACCGTGTTGAACCGCCTGAAGGATTACCATTCGACCTGATTGAAACAGGTGGCGACCAGATAGACTGCGACAAAGACCTTGAAACTGCAAACGGACGGCAGATCAGACTTGGCATTGAAACAGATAAAATTTTAAGACGCAAAGGAATTTGGCAGCGTAATGCAAAAGCAATGATACCGTTTACCGATCCTGAGAGCGGGCTACAAAATGTAATACAATTTTTTGAGCGTAAAATTGCAAGGCAGTTGAGAGGCTATCCGCTTGCATATCGTATTATAGCAGCAGCAAAAAATAACGACCGGCTATGGGATGCAATGTTAAACAGGATGGCTCTGGAAGCATCGATTTTTGGATTTGAAGAAAGCGATACAAACGATATAAATATTCAGGCAACAAAACTCGCTGAGGACATGAAGCGTTCACAGAATCCCGAAGTCGCCGGTACTAATCCTGCAAGCTCTTTGACAACTGAAGGAAATATAAAAAATCTTGGAACTGGTAATATTTTTTCTCTGGCAAAAGGCGGAAAATTTAATCCGCTGGAAATGAAATCACCGTCAAGTAATTTTACCGCAGGGCAGGAAGCATATTATGTTCTTATCGGAATGGCTACCAATACACCGCCTGAAGTTGTAAAAAGTTTATACGGCGGATCATATACCGCACACATGGGAGCATTAAATGATTTTGAAAAAGTGTATATGAAAGAAAGAATGTTATATGCTAATACTGCAAATTATCCTATTATACGTGACCTTACTAAATTTTTTATAGCAAACGGATTGCTCGAAATTCCGCATGAGAAATTTTTTACAAATACAATTATCCAGCGTGCTGCGTTAGCTGGTAAATGGCTGGGGCCTGTACCAGGCGTTATCAATCCTACAGATCAGGCAAATGCTAATGAAACAAAAGTAAAAAATGCTTTTATGCTGAGATCAGATGCGGCTGCAATGGACTCGAACGAATGGGATAATTTTATTGAGGAGTGGGCGGAAGAGGAATCACAATGGCAGGAATCATCACCGGAATATAAAGCGCAGAAACTACAACAGGAAATTGAAGCCGAGAAAACAGCAGCGGAAGAAAACGGAACAGAAGATAATCAGAATGGTGATGATGGAAATAATGGTGATGAAAATAATGGTGATGAAAATAATACAGGAGATCAGGAGTAATGAAAACTATATATCTTAAAGGTGATATTGGATTTGAGATCACAGCGGAAAAAATTAGAAGTCTTATTGATGTAAAATCTACAGAGAAATTGCAAGTGGTAATAAATTCTCCGGGTGGATTTGTTTTTGAAGCTTATGAAATATATGATATTTTTGAACAGTACAAAGGGAAGATTGAATTTGTTTTAATGCCGTTTGCAGCGAGTGCAGCGTCTTATATTGTTATGGCTGGTAAAAACAGCAAGATCAAAGCCTTTAAAAATTCAATCTGGATGGCTCATAGAATATCGAGTATTGCTTGGGGTGATGCTGATGACCTGATGCAGGAAGCAAAGATAATGCAAGCACTTGAAGACGTAATTATTAAAGCATACCAGAAAAGAATTAAAATGGATAAGTCATCACTAATGGCAATGATGAAATCTGAAATGTGGCTGATAGGCTGGGAGCAATTAACGGAATCAGGGATAATTGATGATGTGATTGATTCGGTTGAAGAAATAGAATTGCCTGATGAAGAAAAAGAAGACATTAAAAAAGTTGCAGATGAAATTGAAAATAATTTTAATAATTCAGTTAATCTATACAAAATGAAAGTATCAAAAACACAAGCAAGGATGAAAAACGAAAATGAAAAAGTAAAAAATATGTACGAAAGAATCGCAGCTAAATTTGAAATCAATTCGGCAGGTACGCCGGATGATAATATAATCAATCCAGAAAAGGAGGATAACAAGATGAAGTTAGACGAACTTCTGAAAGCTAATCCGGAAGCCAAAGCCGAATATGATTCAATCCTCGAATCGGCGAAGGCTGAGGGAAAAGCTGAACTTGAGAAAGTTCAAGATGCGCTTAACAGCGACAGATCAAGAATTGCAGAAATTCTTGATCTTGCCAGCGCAGAATTAAAGCCGGAAACAGTAAAAGCAATTGAAGAGGGGATGAACGCTGGTGAATATGCAAAGGCTGAAATCGCAAGGCAGAAAGCTATACAGGATAAAGCCAGCGGAAAAGATTCACCTTTTGCAGCTCTTGTGTCAAAGCAGACACCGGGCGATCAGACAAAGAATGCGCTCGAAGCCGATGACGCGGAAAAAGAATCAAGTGCCGTCAATGATAAAATTGCTAAAGCACTCGGAATAAAGGAGGAAAAATAATATGTCCGTAACATACAATACTGAAAATCTTATTGTCGGAAAAATTCACACCCGGCAAGTTCCGCTTGATGCAGGTACTTATTACAAAGGCCAGCGTCTTGCGCTTAATACAGATCAGATGTGTGATATAGGATCGGGAGACTATGCTCTTTGCGGCGTTTACATGGGCGATACAGAAACGCTTGTTGATGGTGATGTAAGGGCTGTAATAGTAGGCGGAGAACTCAGCGCGAGCGGAGTTGTGGATTCCAGCGGAGACGCTGTAACTTTAACAGAAGCCAATAAAGTTGCTTATCAGAAACTTGGCTTCTATTTTGAATAAGAAAAGGGAGGTATAAAATAATGATTGGTGCATTAGACCTTTTTACCAGAACGGTAAAAAAATATTATGAAAAATATGGTAACATGCTCGAAGCTGGCAAGCAGGGAATAGATACTTTCCTTTTTGGCACAGATGATCTTGATACCGTAGCAAATTTTACACTTGATAAGCTTGTTGTTAATCCGCAGGCTGTATCATTTAGGAAACGTGGGGAGCAGGCGCACGTAAGACCGTACGAACCCGGCGTTGGAACTGTTTACCCTGCATCTTACATCGCAGAGAAAACCACGATAACAGAGGATATGCTTGATAGTGTTGTTGCTGGGGTTGAATCGACATCAGGTTTTTCAGCACACGAAACAAAGATAATTTCCGACATTATGAAACATCACACAATCGGTCATCTTGTAACTCGCTGGAAAAATGCTATTGATGTTATCAGAACTGGAAAGTTTA
>Ga0265293_10012074_pt1 | contig 11568 bp, 9 predicted proteins | sample Munlanlewell138R_FD_192505 | JGI IMG/M metagenome (GOLD analysis project Ga0265293, IMG submission 192505) | Leachate microbial communities from a municipal landfill in Southern Ontario, Canada - Leachate well 138R | ecosystem: Engineered > Solid waste > Landfill > Unclassified | place: Canada... | reverse complement strand
ATTCCTGGATTATCGCTATCTCTATTGAACCCACGAAAACCTTCCGGTTTTACTCGACAGTAGAGATGCCCCAAAAGACCGCCTGGGTGCGCCCTGCTGCCCATGTACCAGTCACCGGTACCCACCCTAACAAGCCAATGCAAGAGCATATTGCCGGTCAAGAGGGCGTAGAATTTGAGGTAGAATACCCCTCTTCATATAGAGCTTTAAGGGTGCAAGTAGGCAGTGAAGTGCGCTTTCCCCTCTATTCGTTAGGCGACTTCTTTATTGCCGGCGATTTTCAATTTCACCAAGATGGTAAAACCCTCCACCTTATGAATAGCTACAGTGAGACTAATCCGTGGGAATTTACGATGTGCCTAGGCCTTGGTTTTGAATTTAATCGGGGGTACCGTGAACGCAAGGTGCGCCTCGAGTCTTTTTATCACTATGGCAGACTCCCCCTTCTCAATTTTTTCTTTCAGAGGGGCCACTATGTCTCTGTTGGTGTGTCTATTAGCGGATAATTTTTTTAAACAAGGAAAAGAAAATGAGAAAAGCTTTTTTAGTTGTCGTGGTTCTTTTATATGTTAGCTTAGCTATCTATGCCGCTGATCAGCCTTTTGCCGAATTTAAGTGGTTTAATGCAAAATCGGTATATGCGCAAAACCCTGCAGACATCTTTAGTGCCAACAGCACCTTGGGTTATCTACTATTGCAAACAGGACAACCGCGGATTATCAGGGTAACCCCCACCGACGGCAGTGGAGAATATGTAGATATCCCGATTTATAAGGAAGGGCACTACACTGACGAGAAAGCCTATATCCACTTAAAGACCGGGGTCAATGTGGGATTCACCCGAATCTCACTCTTTAAAGAAAATTTCGAGTTGGAGTTTGGCCTCTCAGCGGCCATAAATTCTATTTTTCAAGGCTTTGGAGGCGCCGACAACTTAGGGTTTGATGGGGTCTATTTCTTGGGACCACAGTTAAGACTCTTTAACAAGATCTCCTTTAAGTTTGGCCTTCAACACTACTCTGGCCACTACGGTGATGAAACACTGGAAAATAGTTACGCAACCAATGGTGTATTGCGCAATGCTCTTGAATATACACGCGATAACAACCTCTTCTTCGGTGTAAATATAGACATTCTCAAAAACTTAAGCCTAAGTGTTGAAGCTACCCTGCCGAGGGAGAAGACTTGGATGGGGCCGGCTGTCCATATCCCCTCCTGGGTATTAAAACCGTCGAATGGCGAGAGCTACTACAAGATAGCGGCTAATGATGAGAAAGTTGCAGCGGTAGAGTATCCCGACTTTTATAAGGCTTGGATTGTCCAGGGGGGAATTCTCTATGACCACTACCTAACAAAACAACTGGCCCTCTCCTTGGCAGGGTTTGTTAAGCTTCACCAAGACGGAATGACAGAGCATACCATTGGAGCTTTCCAAGAAGATAACCCATGGGAGGCTGAGTATACTCTGGCTCTGGGCGTTGTGTTAAAAGACCCCAACGCCGATTTCACAACCCGGGTCAATTTAACTTATCATAATGGAAGGACGCCACTGCTCAACTTTTTCTACCAAAGGACCTCTTATGTGTCACTCTCTATCATTATGGGGTAGCTAGCCCACTAATTCTCCGCATTGACGCAAATAGTAAAAACAATTACAGTTTTTATATATGAGTCAAAAAAAGATTACTATTGAAGATATTGCTCGTGAGGCTGGCGTGGGTATTGGTACGGTTTCACGGGTACTCAACAACAGTATCCATGTCTCAGAAAAAACCAGAAAAAGGGTTTTAGACGTCATCAAAGCACGCCAGTTTAAACCCAGCGGAGCTGCTCGGGTATTGGCACGCCAAAACAGAGTCGACTCTTCTATTGGCCTGCTCTTACCCGATATCGGAAACCACTACTTTTTTGAAATCTTTGAGTCTATCTACCGTAAATTACGGGGTCTGGGCATCGACTTAATCATCTTAAACTACGAAAAACACAATCCGCAAGTTATCCAAAGGGTTCTAGATACCCAAGTGTCGGCGCTTTTAATCTTTGCCTTCCAACTGGATGCAGGCGAACACGAACTCCTTTCTCGGCGCAATGTACGTTGCCTCTATATCGACTACCCTTGTCAAGACAACCATTGCATCTATACCGATAATAGTTATGGGGGGCAGTTAGCCGCCCAATACTTGAAAACTAAGGGGGTCACCAACCCTGTCTATATAGGGGTTGACCCACCGGCTCAATCTAATGTGGACCGCTACGCCGGGTTTTCACGTGAATATGGTGAGGTCCCCACCTACCAATGTGTCCTCTCTGAAGAGGCAGGCTACGATATCGGCAAAAAGGTGCTTAAAGAGGGACTTTATGATGGAGCCTTCTGTTATTGTGACGATATTGCCAGTGGCTTTGTCCAAGCTGTCAGAGAAGGGGGTTATCCCGTGAGTGTAATTGGCTTTGATGGAGTCAGAGCTACCAAATATTTAAACCTTTCAACCATTAGCCAGGAGCCCACCTCGATAGGGACAAGGGCGGCCTCCCTGATTGTCGATATCATGCGTAGCAGAGAGGAACTTGAACCTATTATAGAGTGCCGTAAACCGATCCTAATTGACCGCGGGAGTTAGGTAATCGAGCCAAGGGCTTTGGCGGTAAATCATGAAGTCGACCATCTCCCTAACATCTCGATAAAAATCGACAATTGGATTGGCTAGAATTGCCTGCACTACCCACTCCTTCTCCTTGGTTAAAATAGCCTCTACCGTTAGGTCATAAACACCACAATAGTTGCGTAAAAGGGCGCCAAAACCTGGCGGGTAATTGGGGAAAGCAATTGGTTCCAATTGCGATTTAAAAACACGCGCTGGAACCTCAACGGCCATTTCTTTGGGTAGCAGTGGGATATAACCGGCATTAAGCACATTAACCGCCGGTTCTTCATAGCCACTATTGTTAATAATTCCCTCCATGATTAAGACAAGTCGTTCACTCCTTTTGAGTTCTATCTCCGGCTTTGTAAGGGCCAACTCCATCTGGTAAAGGGTATAAAAATCTTTAATTCCTTGATGGTCCGCTATCTCCCAGGCCCACGGAATATATTCGCCAAAGTGGCTATCGACCGTGATTGGCAGTAACTTGTAAGTCTTTAAAATCTCTCTAAAAAGAGTCCGGTCAGACCAAGCTCTTACACTCCGCTCTACATCCAGTTTGAAGCGCTCGCTACTACCCTCTGTAGGTGGCCTTTCGCCGGTCCGCAGGACATACTCCAAAACATCGGAGTACCCTATTTCTTTCTCAAAAAAAGGGGGAGCTTTCTCTAAAATATCAGTGTAGGCATCTTGGCCACTCTCTCTGTAAAAGGCCTCCAGGAGGACACTAAAATGGTTTAAACCCCCTGAACGGAGGCAAAGGTTTTCAAACGGTGTGTCTAAAATAATTGGTAGGTAGCGCTCTAAAGAGAGAACCTCATGACAAAGGCCCACAAATTTTAAGCTAGGGTGTTTACGCAAGACAGCCATGGTAATCACACTCATCGGATTGGAGTAGTTAAAAACCCACGCATCGGGGCACAATTTAACGATATCATCACAAATTTCCAGAATTACCGGAGTTATCCTTAAGGCGTGAAAAATTCCCCCCACCCCTCCGTTCTCACCATAAACCTGCTTCACACCATACTGCAGTGGCTCTTTCCAATCCTCATCCCATAACTTGAAGCGCTCTCCCACTTCTATCGAAATAATTACAAAATCGGCCCCCTTTAAGGCCTCTTCGCGCTTGGTAGTCGCTTCTAGGGTGAAAGGCAATGGGTTCTCTTTGAGAAACTCCTGCCCTTTGGTGTAGACAAAATTGAGGGCTTCCTCATTAATATCGACTAGGACAATTTCACTACCATAAAGGGTCTCACTTTGGAAGAAGTCGCCTAGAGTTCCTATGCCGAACTGGGCACTGCCAGCCCCCACCAAAACAATTTTCATTTTCAACTCCTCATCGTGTAATTAGTTCAGTGTACTCCAATTCATTTGTGGTCTCAACGTAAAAATCACAAATTGAGGAATTTATTGCCTCACCTACTCCTATAGCCCTCATCTTCGCCTTTTTTATCGCTTCAATCCCTACTGGCGAATCCTCTATAGCGATACACTCTTCGGGAAAAAGATTGAGCATGTCAGCCGCTTTAGCAAAAATCTCCGGGTCACCTTTACCTTTGAGGACATCCTCTGCCGGGACAACTACATCGAACTCTTCGCTTAAGCCCAACTTGTCTAAGATGTAAGGGGCATTTCTACTGGCTGAGGCTACCGCTAGCTTAAAACCCCTCTCTTTTAACTGGGCCATAAACTCCCGAATTCCCGGTAAGACCTCCTTTTCCGTTAGCGCTGCAAGCATTGCACGGTAGGTAGTATTTTTTTTAGTGGTTAACTCTGTTTTTTCCTCTGCGCTCAGATTGACATTATTGTGCCTTAGAATTATATCCAAAGACTCCAATCTCGAGACCCCCCTCAACTGTTGGTTGATCTGGCGGTCAAATTTCCAGCCATAGGAGTCTGCTAAACTTTTCCACGCTCTGTAATGGTACTCATCTGTAGAGGTCACCACCCCATCGAGGTCAAAAATTACCGCTTTGTAGGTGGGCTTTGTCTCCCTTATTACCCCCGCGGTACCCACGGTTAACGCCTCAGAGCGGTGGTTAAGCGTTAGCTCTCCGGCGTTTACCCTATAGGTAGTCTCTTGTGTTTTAATGGTCACTTTTAAAGTTATACCCTTAAATTGGAGGGTAAAACTCAACTTTTGCCACTGTGCAGGCAGATGGGGATTAAAGGTGGGCACTCCGTTCTTTAGCCGGTAGCCAGCTACACCGTATACCATGACCATCCAAGAGCCCGCCATGGCTGCGGTGTGCAGTCCATCTTTAGTGTTTCGCTTCAAATCCTCAATATCCATCAGGGCGGTCTGTCTAATGTAGTCCATTCCTAGGCTCCAATGGCCACACTCTAGGGCTACTATCCCTTGAATACAAGCCGACAGAGAGCTGTCGCCGGTTGTCAGGGGTTCGTAGAAATCAAAGTTACGTTTCCTCAAATACCACGGGAAATAATCACTTAACAAGAACATCGCTAAGATGGTATCGGCTTGCTTTATGACTCTGTGCCGGTAGATAACCAGCGGGTGGTAGTTAAGTAACATTGGGTGGTGGATTGCTCCACGCCGTTGGGTATCCCACTCTTGGCGCTCTAAAAACTGGTCATCCTGTGGATTAATGGCCAACTCTTCGTCAAATGGAATGAACATTTTAGCGGCGGCGGTAGCAAATTCAATTAATTCGGCCTCCGTCAAAGCGAGACTCTCGCTCAAGGTCTTCCAAAAAGCAGGTCTCCTCTCCTGCAGATAATTGGCCAATTCTACCAGTCGCTCTAGGTGGTATTTTGCAATTACATTGGTATAGAGGTTGTTGTGGACCAAAGCCGAGTATTCATCGGGGCCGGTAACCTCATCAATGCAAAACTGCCCCCCTTTACGGGGATTATAATGCCCCAGATCGACCCACAGGCGAGCGGTCTCAATAAGGACCTCGGCCGCCCCCTCTTCTAGAATTGAGTAATCTCCGCTAGCATCTAGATACTGAAAGATACTATAAGCGATATCGCCATTGATGTGGTATTGCGCGGTTGAAGCAGGATAGTAAGCAGAAGCCTCTAGACCGTTAATCGTCCTCCACGGGAAAAGGGCTCCCTTCTGACTCAACTCACGAGCTCGATTCCTAGCTGAGTCTAAAAGCGATATCCTGTATTTTAAAAGAGAGCGGGCTGTAGCGACTTCGCTATGGGTGAAGAAAGGCATACCATATATTTCTGTGTCCCAAAAGTAGTGCCCCTCGTAACCTGACCCGGTTAAACCTTTAGCTGCTAAAGAGGAACATCCGTCCCGCCCAGTCGATTGAAGTAGTTGAAATAGGTTAAAACGGAGGGCTTGCTGCAGATCGGCGTCACCTTCAATCTCAATATCGGCATTTTGCCAAAAGTTATGTAAATACTCCTTTTGGGCGCTCTTAAGGGCCTCCCAACTGGAGCACTCTCCCTGTAGACTCCCTTCACGCACCTCATCTAAAGGCAATTGCTCGTTAACACGCCCCGAACTGTGGTAGTAGAAACACTTGTAAAAATCTACCTTTTTAGTCTTGAGGGAATACTTAAGGCCCGGCAACTCCGCATTATAACGCTCTTTAAGCATCTCTTGGGAACTGCTATGGAGAGCTCCACAGGCTAGGTAGAGACCACTCTCTTTGGTTTTAAAAGTTGCCTGAAACCCCTCTTGATTGTAGCCACTCTCGAGACAGATCAGCGCCGAACTACTGAGGATTGTTCCGCTGCGGGGGTCCAGTATTGTATGGGGCCTCTCAGCCGGCAGCGCTATCGAGGAGTAGACTTCTATAGCGATCGCTTGACTACACTCTATCCTTACATGGAGGCTGCCGGTGTGGACTTTCACTAAAGAGATGAGGCTCTCCCAAATGATAGTTACCTCTTTCTCGGTTTTAGTGTGCCACTTAATCCTTTGGGTTAAAATACCACTCTTAAAGTCTAGTTCTCTAAAGTAATCTTTGACGTTTTCAGCGGTGACAATGATGCGCTCGCCGTCAATTTTTAGCCAGAGGTAGCGGCAATCGGGTAGATCGACCATAGTCTGGTTGTAACGGGCAAATCCGTAGGCATCCTCTCCGTAATAGATGGGAGAGATTTCATAAAATCCATTGATAAAGACGCCACTGTGGTGCGCCGGTTCCCTTTCGCAAAAAAAACCTCTAAAGCCCAAATAGCCGTTCCCGATTGAAAAGAGGCTTTCACTCCTGGCTAAGTTTTCCTCTAAAAATTGGTGCTCCTGCAGACTCCAAGAGTTCTTTACCATTACTACCCCTTTACGGAACCAGCCATGAGTCCTTGCACGAAATAGCGTTGAAGACTGAAGAAGACTAATAAGGGGACTACCATGGCAACAAAGGCTCCGGCGGTTAACAAGTGCCAATCTTGGCCTCGTGAGCCCACCATAGTTGCCAAACGCTGGGTGAGTACCGCTACGTTACTGGTACCCCCTAAGAAAACTAGAGCTACCAGTAGGTCGTTCCATACCCAAAGGAATTGGAAAATAGCGAGGGAGGCTATCGCCGGAACTGCTAAAGGGAGGACTAAGCGGGCAAATACCACCATCGGGCGCGCTCCATCGAGGAAAGCCGATTCAAAGATATCGCGTGGAATCGTTGAGATGTAGTTGTAGAGGAGGTAGATTCCCAAAGGCAACCCAAAACCGGTATGGGCTAACCAAATCCCTAAATAGGAGCCCGTTAACCCAATCTTCATATAATCTCGGAGGATCGGAATCAGGGCAATCTGCAAAGGGACAACCAGGAGGGCTACAACTGTGGTAAAAAAGAACTTTCTTCCCGGGAAGACCAACCAAGCAAAGCCAAAGGCCGCTGCAGAAGCAATTAAGATGGGGATAATTACCGAGGGGATTGTCACCGTAAAGCTATTCATAAAGGCCCGCGATAAGTTATCGCCACTGGCCCTCACAGTATTTCCGCCGGCATCGACGAAGGTGTACTGACTGCCCCCAAGAACTTGTCTATAGTTGTCGAGGGTCAAGCCCCCCTTCCCTTTAAAAATTGTCCACCACCCCGAGGTTAATACGTCATCTTGTCCTCTCAGAGACGAGATAAAGAGCCCAATTATGGGGATAGCCCATAAAACAACTAAAGCTAACAAAACAAGGTTAACAATCAGGGTCCATTTTCTCTTTTTAAGGCTACCCATTAGAACCCCTCCTGTTTGCTGAACTGTCGCAGGTTATACCACATCACGGGGATAACGGCGATGACCAGCACAATGGCAATCGCCGAGCCTCTCCCATAGTGGTAGAACCTGAACATTTGTTTGTATTGCATACTCGCAATTACCTCTGTCCCGTAGTTCCCGTTGGTCATGGTAAAGACGATATCGAAGATCTTTAGCGAAATGATGATAATCGTCGTCGCGACGGTGACAATTGTTGAGAGAATATGGGGGATAATAATCCTGCCTACTATTTTTAATTCGCTGGCACCATCGATCCTGCCGGCTTCAATTATGGTCGAAGGGACCCCTTTTAAAGCGGCCGAGATTATCACCATGGCGTAGCCCGTTTGGAGCCAGACGAGGATAATTATCAAGAAAATATTGTTCCAAGGTTGCAAGGTAAACCAAGCTTTGGGCTCTCCCCCCAAGAGGGTCACCAAAGCGTTTAATATCCCCAATTGGTCTTCTCCTGCCGGCTTATAAGCATAGACAAATCGCCAAATAACGCCCGCCCCGACAAATGAGATAGCCATAGGCATGAAGATTAGGCTTTTAAAAGCCTTCTCAAATTTTGAGCGATCGGCGAGAAGTGCAATCAACAGGCCGCACCCCACAGAGCCACCTGTGCCCAAAATAATCCACAAGAGGTTGTTGGTAAAAGACTCGAGCATCTTGGAATCGGTGAAGGCAAAGATATAGTTTTCTAACCCTACAAACGATTTTGAATAGGCATCGAAGAAGCTTAAGTAGAGAGAACGCACCGTTGGAAAGAAAAGATACCATGCTAGGATAGCTAGAGCCGGACCCACGAAAACAAACGGTTGTAACTTCTTGGCAATATTGACGGGGGCACGGTTGACTAACCAATCGGCTACAAAAAAGAGGAGCGCAACTCCGCCAACTCCCCAGATGATTGCGACTATGGCAATAACCGATTGTGGTGCATTGGAATCCCTTAAGAAGATAAAACCACCCCACAGAATTACAAAAGCGACGAGGGGTATGAGGATAGAGATGGCTATCCTCCCCACTGTCACCAGTGTAGTGTGCAAAAGCCCACCTTTTGTCTTCATAGACCACCCCTTTATTATAGTTGTACCGGCACTACCGTGCCGGTACAAGTGCACATTTAGATTTTAAGGCCACGATTTTTGGATATCGTTAAGCACGGCATCCAAATTTTTGCCGTTGACCCAGTCAACAATTCCTTCCCAGAAAGTGCCTGCCCCAACTTGCGCGGGCATCAAGTCTGAAGCATCAAAGCGGAAGACTTTAGCGTTCACTAAAGCTTCAGCCAAAGAGCGCTCAATAACATTGGGATAGGCATTCAAATCTTGGTTCAAGTAGGGGAATAGAGCCCCACCGGTCTTAGCCCAGAGCTCTCCTGATTCCCAAGTAGCCAAGAACTCCATGAACTCGCGGACTTCGGGGCGGTCGTGGAAGACGACAAATTGGTCTCCTCCACCTAGAACCGGTATTCCATAAGCCGGATTAATACCGGGTAGCGCAAATACGCCAACTTCCTCTTCAAGGTTCTTCTGAATGGCATCCGGGAAGAAGCCGGTAATAAAGTTACCTTGACGGTGCATCCATGCCTTAGGAGGTGTGTCAAACATTGGTCTTTGGGCATCCCCGAAACTGGTTGTTAAGATCGTATTCTTCCCACCATAGACATACCGAGGGTTGAGCCAGATTTTACCCAAAATCTCAAATGCATTTTTGACTTCCGGAGCATTAAAGGGGAGCTCATTGGAGACCCACTTATCGTAAACTTCGGGTCCTACAGTCCTCAACATAATGTCTTCAATCCAGTCGGTTCCCACCCAACCGGTAGCTCCTCCGGCTTCAATACCTACCGCCCATGGGGTGTGCCCATTGGCAACCATCTTGTCCATCAAGGCTAAGAGTTCATCCCAGGTCTCAGGCACTTGGTAGCCGGCCCTCTGCCAAGCTTTTTTGGGATACCAAACAAAACTCTTGGCATTAACTCGGTGGAAAACACCATAGGCAACCCCCTTGTAAGAACCTAGGTCTTTCCATACAGGGGCATAGTTTTTGTCAATCAAGGCCTCCAGTGAAGACCAAATCGGCACTAAATTCCCTTTCTCAGCAAAGTTGTTCATTAACCCCGGCTGTGGTAATCCGGCGATATCCGGGGCATTACCACCTTCGACGCGGACATTAATTAGGGTCTCAAAATCTTTAGACCCCTCGTAAATGACTTTAATGCCGGTCCGTGTTTCAAAGGGCTTAATAGCCTCTTCAAACCGACGTGCCTCTTCATCAACAAATGCTCCAAAAACAGTGACTACTTTCTCTTTGGGGGCACCTCTATCGGCTTGCCCGGCAGCAAAAATAGTTGGTAAAACTAAAAGAGAAATTAGTACTACTAACAAAGCTTTTTTCATACTACTCTCCTTCCAACTCAGTGTTCCTAAGTTGGTTATTATTTCAATGCGTTTACTCAAACGCATAAACCCCAAATATCTGCAGAAGCAAATGGAAGCGTTTCCATTTCAATTGTTTCACACCTTTTTCTATCTGTCAAATGAAAAATGTGGTATCATGGGAGGGTGAAAAAAAGACCAAGGATTGAAATAGTACAGGGCGATATCACGAAAATAAGGGTCGATGCCATCGTCAATGCCGCCAACCCAACCCTCCTAGGAGGTGGGGGTGTTGACGGAGCAATTCATAAAGCCGCAGGAGTGCAACTCTACAAAGCTTGCCTAGCCCTCGGAGGGTGTGCCACCGGTGGTGCTAAATGGACAAAAGGCTTTAAGCTCCCTGCTAAATATGTGATTCATACCGTGGGTCCTATTTGGCGCGGAGGTAACAACGAAGAAGCTAAAATGCTCGCCTCGTGTTATAACACTTCCCTCGAAGTGGCCCAAGAAATCGGGGCCCGTTCAATCGCCTTCCCCGCTATCAGTACCGGTGTCTACGGCTATCCACCGCTGGAAGCGGCTAAGATAGCCACTTCCACAGTCACCGGATTTCTAGAAACGGATCACTTAAAAAAAATTGACCGCGTTATTTTTGTGGCTTTTAACTATGCTACCTATGAGATATATAGGGACCTGCTCACTCCATAGGGTAGCGTAATCCCCACTGGGAGCGTAGTTGGTCCATAATCTCCATTACTCGGATAATTTCACTATGGGGCATCCGGTCGGTTTCAATCTTGCCCTTTTCAAGGGCCTCTCGACAGGCCTCAACTTGGTATTCAAACCCTGTAATCTGCTCTGGTTGAACCACCTCTTTTAGTAGGTTGTGCTCCAAATCGAAGACCCTTAGCTTCTCTGGATTGTTTATATTCACCACCTCAATGTACCCCTTATCGCCATAGATCATGCCACGGCGGTCAGTTGGACCCATCTGTGTTGAGTGGAGAAGAGCCATCTGCTGCCCCTCAAAAATCATAGTAACGCTACTTTGGGCATCAACACCGCTATTAGTGAAGAGAACCGAAGAGTCAATCTTCTCAATCTTTCCCCGCAAAGTCATCAAGGCAAAATTGAGGGGGTAAACGCCCACGTCTAAAAGGGCCCCCCCGGCCAAGGCGGGGTTAGAGAGCCGCTCTTTACCACTAATCAGGTAGCCTAAGTTAGCTGTAAGGGAGTAGACCCTTCCAATAACTTGAGAGTCTAGGAGCTCATCTAGGAGCCCTCGCATGGGGACATAGCGGGTCCATATAGCTTCAGCTAAAAGAAGGTTCTTCTCTTTAGCTAGGCTAATGACCTCTTTA
>Ga0265293_10012073_pt1 | contig 11569 bp, 11 predicted proteins | sample Munlanlewell138R_FD_192505 | JGI IMG/M metagenome (GOLD analysis project Ga0265293, IMG submission 192505) | Leachate microbial communities from a municipal landfill in Southern Ontario, Canada - Leachate well 138R | ecosystem: Engineered > Solid waste > Landfill > Unclassified | place: Canada... | reverse complement strand
AAAGTTAAATTATTTTTTCAAGATTCTTTCAATCTTATCTTATATTTAGAATCATGTTGTACAAAAGTTTATTATTTTTTGCAATAATTTTAACATTGGACACAAACTCTATTATATATAAATTCAATTGAAAAAACTAATCACATGTTATATATGAATTTCTTCATAGTGTTTTGTAAAACTCGCAGAAAATTTGACAAATACATAAAAATTAATCGTGTCAGAAATAAAGTCATTGTAGATATTAATGACCTTGCAAATGAATATGATATAGATCCACAAGTACATAAAGATTATTTTAATCTTATGATTTATACTAGAATTAATCATTCTTTAAGAAAAGGTAAAGATATATACTATATACCTGATTTTAAAACAAAAAACGTACAAGTTAGTCAATTGTTTAAATTAAAAGAAATATTAGAATTTGATATTAATTTTAATATTCTTCTTTTCTATGAAGAATTTATGGATGATTCTGAAACACTTAATGATGTTTTTGAAAATATGTCTAAATTCACTACATCTCAAATCATAAAAGATTATTAGCATTTCGCTTAAGTCATTTTAATATATAAATAAAAATTATATAGAAATAATATGGCTTTTGTAGGTGGTGCATTTAATGAATTAGATTTCTTAACAAATATTCCAATATTAAATAATTACGATAACCGAGATTCAATTTTCAATTGGGTTTTAGGTGAGGTAGACATCAATGATGATGGTGAACTTGTACCAAGTGATACTAGTAAAACTAGTAAGAGAACAATTGTATTTAAGAGTAAAAATGCTAAAGATACAAACACAATAAAAAATTATTATAAAGATACAATTTATAAATCAGAAGGTTCTAATGAGTCTGATTTAAATCCTTATTTGAAACTAATACGTGATTTTGAGGACGATACATTCAAATCGATGAGGTTTCAGGCTGCAAATTTTGCTTATCTAACAGATTTAGGTGTATATCCTATGAATAGAATGTGGGTATTGAGAAGATTTGCTGATGGTGTTACGGTACCAGATAATTTACAAAACTTGTCTGCTTACCCTGTTGAAACTTTGGTTGGTTGGATAAAACCTGATGAAGAAAATTTTTTCAATATAGGTTTCAATGAACATTGGGATACAATGGTTGATAGATTAGACCAAGTTATGATGAAAATTTTAGAGAAAGAGTTTGGATTAAAAGCATCTAGTATTATTTCTTTACCTGGTTGGTCACAAGGTCTATTATTTGGTTTTTTAGAAGCGATGGGATTAACTGATTATAATGCAACTTCAATACCACAAGGTAATCCTGCTGTACTTCAAGAAGCTGCGGCAAGAGCAAAAGATAATAATCCTGGTTATGGTAATAAATCTACTTTAACTTTAAATCTTAAAACATCATTTGAGCAAAAATTTATTGGTGATATTGATCCTGGTAGTGCTATGCTAGATTTGATTGATAATTGTATTGGTATGGGTACCAGAGATACAGAATTTGTATTGAAGAATGCTGGTAATAGTCCTGTTTTAGCATCTTTACAAACTGCTATTAATGATAATAATCCTGATGCTTGGTGGACTTTTATTGAAAATGTTGTTGATGCGTTTATTACTGCGATAGGTAAAGTATTTACTGATCTTTTTGGTGAAGAAAAAGGACCGTTTAAGGAACAAGTAGCAGAAAAGACTACACCATCGAAAGATAAAAAAGAACAGCCAGCGCCAACTGAAGCAAAAGAGAAAATAGTAGGTGATCTTGAAGGTTTTAAAAAATTTGCAGATGGTGCTATGAAAACAATACTTGGTAGTACTGTCGGTAAATGGAGGTATGCTTTACAAGGTTCTATCGGTTTGATGACAGGTCAAAATACAACACCTTGGCATTTAACTATTGGAAATCCTTATTCACCATTTGTCACTTTAGGTAATATTATTGTAAAAAGTGTTAATCTAAAATTTAATAACGAATTTGGATATAATGATATTCCCACAAAATTAGATGTAGAGATACAGGTAACACAAGGTAGAAACTTAGGTGCTCAAGAAATTTTCCAAATGTTTAATAATGGATATCAAAGAGTTTATTCATCAAGTAGTAGTAGTAATTCTAGTGCTTCTAATAGTACACCACAAACAAAAACACAAACTAGAAATGAAGATGCAAATACTGGTAAAGTAGCTAAAAAAGGAATATTAACTATTTCAAAACCTATTTAAGGTTTTGGAAGAGCAAAATAATTAATAATTAAAATGGTTTCTTATACATTTAAAATAATTACAGACAGAAAAAAGACAGAAGATAAATTATTTGATTTATTTTTAGATACAATAGTAGATGTCAAAGGATTAACAAAATATGAAGATATTGTTGAGGAAAGCGAAGAAGCAAGATTAGATTTAATTAGTAAAAGAATTTATGGTTCAAAACAATATGTAGAAGAATTGATGTTGATTAATAATATATTAAATCCTTTTTCTATTGTTGCAGGACAAACAATATATTACTTAGGATTGGATGAAATTAAATTACTTAGACGCCCAGAACAAGAATTTGTAGGTACAACGGTGGCTAAGCAAAATAAGAGTACTAGAAAAGATCCGACAAGACAAAAAGGTGTACCACCAACAATAAAACCTATGGACTTTGAGCAAATAATGGTTGATAAAAAAGGTAAAACTATAAAATTAAATACAAGATTATCATGATAGAAGTTAAGGAAAGAGCCACTATTGAAACAAAAGGATTTAGTTTAGATTTTGGTAATAATAAAGAATTGAAACAATCATATGAGCAGGCTGGTATTGAATTACCAGATAAAGACGATGGAGAAATTGATAAAAATGTGCAAGATTTAGGTAAATATCCTGTTGTTTGGATTGATGGTGTGATGATTGAAAGTATAAATATGAAAGAATTAACTCTATTCAACAATGGTTTTATGCCTTCTCTTAAATTGAAATTTACAGATCCTACATCCAAATTGATTGATGATAATTTTCCTATTGATAATTCGATTATTTCTATATTTAAGAAATCTACAGTTAAAGATTTAATGGGTATAAAAATGGATTTTAAGGTTACTGATTTTAAGATAATAAAAGGTAGAGACAACTTTGAAACATTGACATATGAAATAGATGCTATAATGGACATCAATCAATTCTATTTAATGAATTTTGAAGCTTTTGAGGGAACAAGTTATAATGTTATTAAAGATTTGATGGTTGAAATGGGTTTAGGATTTGCTTCTAATGTGTCTAATTCTAACGATGATATGACTTGGGTAAATCCAGCAAATTATAGAATAGAATTTATAAAAGATATTATATCAAAATCATACATTGATGATGATACATTTCTATTTGGTTATATTGATTTCTATTATAATTTCAATTATGTAGATATTGAAACACAAATGAAAGAAGATATATCTAATCAAATGAATTTACAAAGTATTCAAGAAGTGAATAAAGATACACAAGATAAAGAAGTTCCTTTAATCTTAACAAATAATAAAGATAAGCAATCAACAAATTTACATATACAAAAATACACATTAATAAATAGTAGTACTAGTATCAATTTGGAGTATGGTTACAGACATTTTGTAAATTATTATAATAAAACAAATGATGAATTGAAAAAATATGCTCTTGATAATATAACAGATGATAATGGTAATTCTATTGTGATGAAAGGTAATGATGAAGATAATGTATTATATGATGAAATGGTGAGTGATACGTGGATGGGTAAACTTGATGAAGATAATGTTCATGAAAACTTTTTACATTCAGCATTACAAAATAAAAATAACTTGAAATTTTTACAAAAATTGAAAATGACTGTAAAAATGTCAAGAGTAAATTATGGATTATATAGATTTCAGAAAGTGTTAGTAGAATTATATAATTTTGGTAAAATAGATAAAGTGGAAAATAGTAATAAATCAGCAAAAGAAAGTGAAAAAGGTGCTAGTGAACATGATGATAAGATAATAAATAAGTTGTCTGGTGAATGGGTTATAACTGCTATAAATTTAACATTTTCCAAAAGTGGAGGTGGTGTTTTACAAGAATTAACACTAGTTAAAAGAGAACTAACAAAAGAATATACATTCCCAAGAAGAGAAGATGATGAGAGTGGTCAAGAGAAAAAGAAAAAACGTGATAATCAAAACCAAAAAGAAACAAAAAATCAAGCAAATGCAAGTGATAAAGTTTCTGGTTCGCCACCAAGTATTCAAGATGCATTGGATTTACCACCAGGAACATATAATTACACAAATAAATAATTAGATTATGAAATTTAGAGAAGATAAAAAAAGTGCTTATATTGACGGCTACACAAACATATCTAAAATAGATAAAGGTATATTGGCTGGTGAAGATAGGGTATGGGATAAAACCACTGCAGACTGGGAAGAAACAGGTAAAAAACCATTACACGATTATTCACTTGATAGGATTACTCAAGGTAAGATGTATAGAAATGAAGATCACTTATTTAGATATAGTTTAGATAATATTCATACTACATTTGAAGATCCGACATATCTTGGATTTAGTGTTAAATTTGATAGTGACAATTCTCCATTATTTAATTATGGTGATTATCCACCAGTAGCTATGGAACAACCTACACCTGCACCTAAAAAACCAAGTAAATCTGTGCAAGAAAAGTTGGACGAAATTGCTGAAGCACAAGGAAAAACACCAGAACCTTTTGTAGAAGAAACAGAAGAAGAAAAGAAAGCAAGAGAAGAAAATAATCAAAGAATTATTGAGGAGAATGCTGCATTAGAAGCATCACCAATAACATTTATAAGAAAATATGGTGAAATTATACCAGAAATCAAAAAGAGAGAAGCATTATATTTCTCATTCATATCTAATTTAGATGAAATTTTTGGTAGAACTTTAAGAAGAAATAAATGGAAGAAATCATATTATATTGAATCTATCGTTGGATTAGATAAATTAAATGCTAAGATGGTTAATTATGGACAAGATAAAATAACTATTCAATTATCTGAAGATATTTCATTAAGAGCATCTTATTTGGCTGAATTATATAATAACTTAACATATTCCTATAAAAATCAAAGATATTTAATACCAGAGAATTGTATGAGATTTGATATGATGATTGAGATAACAGATATGAGAATATTTAGGTTGTTGGGTACAGATGATGAAGGTAATTTAAGTTCTTCTATAAATGGTGATCCACCAAGAATAATTTACACATTACATGATTGTAGTTTTGATTTTTCTAATTCGTTACCATTTCAAGCGGGTATAACTGTTGGTGGTTGGAATGCTAATGCACCAGCAAATTTAAGTATTTTATCTTTCGATATAAAATATAAGTCTATCAGTAAAAATTTCAGATCCTCATTAATTTATGGTTCATTAGAAATACACAATAAATTAGATGTTTTATTTAATAGTGATAGATTAAATAAAACAGAATTATTTTTATATGATATTCATGATCAAACTAAAATATTAGAACAAGAAGAACAATCTAAATTTTCTTATAGTGAAAGTCAAACAGCACAATCACCTACTGATGGTGTTGATACAGAACAACCGCAACAAGAAGAAGTAATTTTTGAAGATTTAAGAGATGAAGATTTCAAAGAAAGAAGATTGAAGATGTTAGATATAGGTGCTGGATTACCAAATGTTGATTTTGGAATAACTAAAAACTTATCGGTTGGTAAAGAAGGTGATAGTTGGTATCATCAAGAAGATTTGATAAAACACGTTAGAAACGGTGATTTTACAAATGATGATGATTTGTTGATGCACAATCATGAAACTAGTAACACAAATACACAAACACAAGATGTTGAAGATGGTTTAATTAATGATGGTAGAAGTGCTAATAATATTATGAAAAAGCCAGACATATCATTCAAGGACAAAGTTAAAGAAGGGTTAAGTGATTTTGCAAAAGGTGTAGGTAATTCATTGAAAGAAACTGCACTTGAAAATCTCAATGATTATAAAGACAAATTAATAGGGAAATATGATGAGATAAGAGGCACATTAATTAAAGAAATGTTAAGACAAGTGAGAGAACCATTTAATATGCCTAAAATTTATCCTGATAATGTTTATTCAACTGATTTCAGAAGTTTATCATTAGAAAGTTTTGCAAGAGGTTTAGGTTCTGATTTGCTTAATGATGTATTAGGTGGTGCTGGTGATGCTTTGTTTGGAGCAACTGGATTACCATTCTAAAAATTAATAATAATATATGTTTAATCCTATAAAGAAAGATAGTGCATATTTAAGAAATAAAATTTTTGTTGGTTTCGTAGAAGAAAACATAGATAAAACTAGGAAAGGTAGAATTAAAGTTAGAGTTCAAGGAGTTTTTGAAAACATAGATGTAGAACATATACCTTGGGCATCGCCATTTAGAAGTTTAGATGGTAAAAACTTTTCTGTACCTGCTGTAGGTAAAATAGTAAATGTTATATTTCCACATGATGGTAATATATATGAGCCACAATATATTTATTCAGAAAACTATAACATCAATTTACAAAATAAATTAGATGATATGGTTGATGAAGATTATATAAATTTTGTATCATTGTTATTTGATCATAGAACTCAAATTTATTCTGATGATGAACATTTAAGATTAGACTATTATTTTAATCAATTAACAATACATGAAGATGGCATAAATGTTCATCTTAAAGACAATAATCAAGAATTACATTTAGGTCACGACCTTGCTGATCAAAGCGCAGTATTAGGAGACCATTGGATGACTTGGTTTGATAAATTCATGCAAACATTATTGACACCTACCACATTGGTAGGTAATTTTGGAGCACCTATTTTAAGACCAGCCTTAGATCAAGTTATTTTGGAATATCAAGCAAAAAGACAAACATTTCTTTCACAACATGTTAAGATTGTAGATAATGCTGCTTGTAGAGACTTAGGATCTGAAAGAGAGAATACACCAACAAAAGATGACTTCACCGAATTAAATGAAGAAAAATTTTTAGAAAGTGAAAAAACTGGTGAAAAAGCTAAAGAAAAAGTTAAAGAAGAACGAGAAAAAGATGCTGAAAAATCAAAAGTGAATGAACCAGATGAAGAAGATAAATCTGAAACGGTTGAGGGAGCATCTAATGGTGAAATGGGTTCTGATGGTAGAACATATGGTGACAGTTATTATGATGGTCCTACTGATGAAAAATTAAAAGCGGCTGAAAATCAAGATGAAAAAGTTTTCGATGATGTTTTATCAGATGATGATAAAGTATTAGTGCAAAAAAATAGAGAATTAGAAAACAGGAAAAATACACCAAAATCAAAAACCTTATCAAATTCACAAAAAGAAGAAGTTGCTGAAGCAAACAATGATCCATATGGTGGTTTTTGGGCAGGAAGAAAAGGTAGAAAACAATCTACATTTAAGCAAACACAACCAGGCTATGGAACATATAGTTACAATGGTGGTATGGGTGGTGGATCTGGTACTGCTGGTACTTTCGTGGCTACTGGTGGACAATGTAATAGAATTAGTGCCAAATCGAGAGATGGAACTAAAGGATACCTATATACCACAACACCATTAGGAGAAATAGAAAATGGTAAAATTGATCCAAATATGTTATCAAAAACTTGGAATCAATTTAATATTTGGAATGGTAGTAAATACATTAAACAGTTCTTATTGTTAGAAGAAAATGCTGCAGCAGCATGGTCAGCGTTGAATGATGAATTTATAAAAAAATGGGGACAACCAATTCCTGTTTCAGGACATTTATCTCATTATAGAACTTTTCAACAACAACAACAATTATGGAACAATTATAAAAATGATACTGGTAATTTAGCTGCGGTTCCTGGTTCATCTAATCATGGTTGGGGAATTGCACTTGACTTAGATGGAATGTACACACCAGGTGGTGATCGTGGAGCAACAAGTGATAGATTTGACTATGTTTATACTGAAAAATATAATTGGTTATATGAAAATGGTCAACAATTTGAAATTACAAATCCTTCTTGGGCAAGAGATAGAGCACCTGGACAAGATGAACCTTGGCATTGGGAATATGTTGGTAAAAATATCTATTGTGGACATAGAGCACAATCAACTCAACCATCAGCAGGTGAAGGTATTCTATTATTGGGTGGATTAGATTCAAAACCAGATAATCTTGATATAAATGAACAAGTAGACCTATTGAAAAAAGGTGTTGATAATTCAATAAATGTTAAAGGGTTCAGGTATTCTGATTCTGCGTCTATAATTAAAGCCATAAAAGACAATCCTAAAAAAGTAGTTATTACATTTAGTAAAGGTTGTTCATATGCTAGCAAGTTAGCACAAGCAGTTAAAGATGCTGGTGGCGATTTAAATAGAATGTTTATTATTGAACCATATTGGAGTAAATCAAAAGATTATTACAATACTAGTGTTACTGATGCTGTTGCTATTGGTGTTCCAGCTAAAAACGTTTGGCATGGTGGTTATGAAGCATCTGGTCAAGGTTTAGTAGAAGGTGCAACGCAAACAAAATCTTGTTCTATAACCATAACTGGAACAAATCAACCAGGACATTTCTGTGCATTATATGAAGTTGGTAAATACATAATAGGAAAAGCCTAATTTAATTTAATATATAGAAATATGGGTAAAAATGTAAAAACATTCGGAGAAATACAATACTATCTTTATGATGGTGATAAGAAAGAAAAGAAAGTAACAAGAGATTCTTTTATGAATTCAAAAGATGTTGCAGTTCATCATAATACACCAAAAAAGAAAAGAAAAACTACAACATCACACACTGGTAAAGTTATTGAAACTTTTGATAAATTTTGTGAAATGAATGGTGCTAACTTACCATTAGATTATAATAAAGATTACGATTTCAAATCTTATCAAGGTAAGAGTTTTGATGGTGGTGATGGTCCGAGCGCAGAAAGTATTCCAGAACCAAATAAAGAGACTATAAAAGATCAGAAGGTAGATAGAGGTCATAGAGAAAATGATGACAGGGAACGTAAAAGAAAACGTAATAGTAAAGAATATAGGATAGTCAAGATGATGGATTATCAAACAACCGATGATTTGGTAACATTTGCGCCTAGAAAACAACCAACAGTTAATGCAGGTGGTATGAGTGTAGGTAATTAAAAATAATTATATTATGAAAAAATTTAGTGAAAAATATTCAGATTTTATGTACGAATCATTAGAAGATAAGTACAAAGATAAAGTATCTGGTGATTATGAATCACTTAAAAGAGGTATTCTACTTTTATTAGATAATTCAGTCGAAAATAATGAATTAGTAAATGTGCAAAATTTTATTAATGAATATATTGAAGATGATGAAAATGCCACATTAGTTGGTCTTGTTGATGATGCAGAAATATTTGAATTTTGGAATAAATATAAAGACCAGATAGATGAAATATGTAGTGATAAGCAATACTTTGATAAAACTCCAACAGAAAACAATATATTTTCTGTATATCAATTTATGATAAGTGCTACAAAATTTGCAGTTAAAGAAACAATGAAAAATCTTGAAAATGATTTATTTTCTGATGGAAAGGAACCACAAGAAACACAAGGAAAGTCCACAAGGACAAGAATAGAATAAAAAAAATCCACTCAAATTGAGTGGATTTTTTATTTGTAGAGATTTAGTTCCAACACTATGTCACCATAATGCCTCGTTTCTAGTGTATTAGGTACTCTACTTGACAGTTACCATTAGTCTGCCACCACCATTCATCGAATTCCGACTTCGCAATGGTTGTTACTGTCCTATCGGAGTCAAGTAACTGCTTATTCTTAAATATCTTATAAGTCTCCTTCTAAATCGAAAGCATCAACAAGGTCGTTGTAAGTCATGATTTCAACACCAAGTTCTCTGGCAAGTGCCATTTTATTAGTTTCAGAACTCATGTCATCTGTTACAAGAATATCAACTGTATTCCCTCTTTTTCTCATTTTTGCTTGCTCATAGCCAAAATCTTCAAGTGCTGCAAGAAAAGTCGCTTTGGTTTTAAAACCTGCTGATTTTGGAGATCCTGTCATTTCAATTACTTTTGCCATAGTGTTAAATATTTTTTTAGATTATTAATTATATACAAAGATAAGCAAAAAGTTGTCGAATAAAAAATTATCCAAACAATAATTTCACTTGTTTTAATGTCATTATTTTAAGTCCCAATTCTTTTGCCTTTTCAATTTCAGGTGTGTTAGCGTTTTTGTCTTGAACAACTAACATATCACAATCATTATCAATTGCTGCAATTTCCCAACCTAATTCAGCAACAACTTTAAAAATTTCTGTATCCATACCGTCAGATGCTACTCTTTTAGTTATTTTCTTTGTAGCAACTTTCTTTTTAGGTGGTTCAATATATTCAATCATAACACCTGATTTCTCAAATGTTTCTAAAGCATTCTTGATAGTTGTATTTATTTCTGAATTTTCATCACTCAATTGTTCTCTTACAGAGTATTGTAAGCCTTCATATGACGTTTCTATACCTGATAAGTTCTTACCTATTCTTTCAGAGAATGTCTTACCAACGTCTTGTAATTGTAGTGATAGTATCGCCTTTGCAATAGGAATAGATTTTGTGTTTCTAACAGAAGTCATAATTTTTTCAAGTGAACGACCTTTTCTAAAATAGCCACTAGCGATAAGAGATTTCTCGTTGAAAATCTCAGGATCGAATAAATCTAAAGATGAATTGATTCCTGCTCCCATTAAGTTCTCAATAACTTTTGGACCTAAACCTCTAATTTCTAATGCGATAATACCTTTCTGTAATCTTTTAAGTAAAGACCCAGCACATTTTTTGTTATTACACATTAATTTAAGTGTTTCTGATTTGTCACCAACTTCGATTGTTAATGGTTCACCACACGCAGGACATATTTTAGGGAAAAATGATTTCATAGATTTTATTTTAATATTTATACAAATATAGTGAAAATGTTTTTAATAAAAAATTATTTTGAATATTTAACCAAAGATAAAAATTCAATATGAACTTGGTTATCTATATAGCCTAAAATTTGACCAATTTTTAAGGCATCTTCGTTTGTTAAATTTCGTTTTAAGTTTTCCATATCTTTAATTTTTAATTATTATCTCATTTTGTTAATACAAATATACAGCAGATTTTGCTATAAAAAAAATAATTTGTGATTTTTTCCTTAGTACATGACAAAACTTTAATGCGTTGATTAATTTATAAGTTTATTGTTTATATTTAATTACAAGATGAACTACACACAAACTAAAGATTTGTGTGTTTCCACCACTTAAACAAGTGATTTCTCTTTAAACGTTTCATCGCTTGTGCTTTCTAAATTAGAAAGTCTTATTTTGGCTCTACGTTTGTAGTCTGAAGTCCCTCCAGACATATTTTTTCTATATCCTTCATTTAAGATGTTTATAGCAGCATTTACATCTCTATCAAGAACTTCACAACAATCAGGACATTCCCATGTTCTATTTTTTAGTGTCAAGTTGTGATTAATGTATCCACATTTATGACA
>Ga0265293_10012072_pt1 | contig 11569 bp, 10 predicted proteins | sample Munlanlewell138R_FD_192505 | JGI IMG/M metagenome (GOLD analysis project Ga0265293, IMG submission 192505) | Leachate microbial communities from a municipal landfill in Southern Ontario, Canada - Leachate well 138R | ecosystem: Engineered > Solid waste > Landfill > Unclassified | place: Canada... | reverse complement strand
GACAGGGACGCGCAGGCCATGCAGTTGCGCCGGGCCGAAGGCTGGGGGCCGATGGCGGCGGGCGGGCTTGATGCCGGGGCGCTGGCCGAGGGCGTGCTGGAGCGGCTGGGGGTGGCCACGGGGTCGGATTCCGTCAACCGGCTGGCGGTGGCGGGGGATGCCACGCTGCTGACCCATGCGGGCGGCGGGCATCTGTTGAAGATCAACAAGGCCGCACCGGGCGATACCGCGAGCCTGCTCTATCAGACCGGCTGGTCGGGCCGGGCCGAGATGGGGCTGGCGGGCGATGACGATTTCGCGGTCAAGGTCAGCCCGGACGGCGCAGCCTGGCATACGGCGCTGCGGGTCGAGCGCGCGACCGGGCAGGTGGTCACGCCGGCCGGGCGGCGCGACGCGGTGAGCGGCGGGCGGATCTCGGAGATGCTCTGGACGCCGGGGGGCGCGGGCATCACCACGGTGGTCCAATGGAACACGGATGCGAGCATGGAGCATGGGCAGAACCCGCGCAGCGAGGTGATCGACTCGGTCTCCGGCGACGAGATCACCTTCGCCAGCCCGGATGTGCGGGGCACCTTCGGGCTGTGGAGCGGCTACATGGAGGGCGCGAGCCATATCCGCGTCTGGAACCTGGACCGCAGCCCGGTGCAGAGCGCGTGGATCAGGGCGATGCCGGGCAACGGCACCATCGCCGTGCTCGATTCGGCGCATATCGCCGGCTGGCGGGCGGGCGACCGGGTGCAGATCGGCGATCCGACCAACCGGCAGCCGGGCCGGGTGGTGGCGGTCGATATCTCGCCGATGCTGCGACAGGTCTTCGGTACGGTGTTCCGGCAGACCGGGATCGTCGTCCGGGGGCAGTTGCACACGCCCGAAGCGGGCGGGCGGCTTGAACTGACGCCGGACGGGACGACCGGTTCGTTCGTCCAGGCCGTGACCAGCGTCGGCGGCGGGGCCTTCACCGCGGGCGGCACCACCATGATGCCCTGTGTGGTCCCGTCGCCGGTCTCGGACAGCAACCTGCTGTTGTATCGCGAGGTTCTGGCGACGACCGCGACCGTTTGCGCGCTTGGGTCGGTCGCGATCACGGTCTGACGGGGTGTCTTTCCGGGCCGTGAGCCGGGCGGAAACGGGGGAGGGCGGGCGATGCGGCCGGTGTTGCACGGCGATCTGGTGGCGGCGGCGCGGGCCTTGCGTGCGGTGCCGGGGGCGGAGCGTCCGGCGCTGATGCGGCGGATGCTGGCGCAGGCGGGATGGGCCGACGCCTATCGCCGGGCGCTGGGCCGGGCGCATCCCGAATGGGGCGACGGCAGCCTGATGGCCGCCGCCGGGCGGTTCCCGCAGGCGCGCGAGCCGTTCCTGAGCGATGCCGACTGGCTCGATTGCCTGTGGGTCTCGGTCTCGGTGCTCTTGTCGCGGGCGCGGGAGCACGCGGCGCGGCGCCGAAAAAACCGCGCGGCGATCTTTCGGGGGTGAGTCCCGCTTCCCATCTGCTATAAGCGGAACCCGGAAGACCCGCCCGAAGACCCCGTGAATGCCGGAGAGGATGCCATGACCGAAAGCCGCGCGACACATGCCCGGATCGAGACCGTCGATCCCGTCTGGCGCCGCATCCGCACCGAGGCCGAGGCCGCGGTGACGGATGAGCCGCTGCTGGGCGGGCTGATCCATGGCAGTATCCTGCATCACCCGTCGCTGGAACGCGCGCTGGCGTTCCGCTTCTCGCTCAAGCTCGCCTCGGGGGAGATGGGCGAACAGCTCCTGCGCGAGATCGGCGACGAGGCATACCGCGACGACCCCGATCTGGGGCAGGCGGCGCGGGCCGATCTGGTGGCGGTCTATGACCGTGATCCGGCCTGCCACCGGCTGATCCAGCCGATCCTGTTCTTCAAGGGATATCAGTCGCTTCAGGCGTATCGGATCGGCAACTGGCTGTGGCGGGCCGGGCGGCGCGACCTGGCCGGCTTCGTGCAGGCGCGGATTTCCGAGGTGTTCGGGGTCGATATCCACCCGGCGGCGCGGATCGGCCGGGGGATCATGCTCGACCATGCCCATTCCATCGTGATCGGCGAGACCGCGGTGGTGGGCGACAACGTGTCGATGCTGCATTCGGTGACGCTGGGCGGCACCGGCAAGGCCGATGGCGACCGGCATCCGAAGATCGGCAACGGGGTGCTGATCGGCGCCGGGGCCAAGGTGCTGGGCAATATCCGGGTCGGTGACTGCTCGCGCATCGCGGCGGGGTCGGTGGTGCTGTCCGAGGTGCCGCGCTGCAAGACCGTGGCGGGGGTGCCCGCGCGGGTGGTGGGCGAGGCCGGTTGCGACCAGCCCTCGGTCAGCATGGACCAGCTGTTCAACGGGGACTGAGGCGGCGGGGAACAAGGCGGCCCCCTGCGGGGGGCCGCGTCGGCGATGCTTCAGGGCCGCCCGCCGCGCGCAAGCGCCGCGACCCCGGTGCGGGCGACCTCGCACAGGCCCAAGGGGCGCATCAGTTCGGCGAAGGCGTCGATCTTTTCCGGCGTGCCGGTGATCTCGAAGACAAAGCTTTCCAGCGTCGAATCGACCACGCTGGCACGGAAGATCTCCGCAAGCCTCAGCGCCTCGATCCGGTGGTCGCCCTTGCCCGCGACCTTCAGGAGCGCCAGTTCGCGCTGGACCGCCGGGCCCTCGACCGTCAGGTCATGGACGTCGTGCACCGGCACCATGCGGGCCAGTTGGGCCTTGATCTGCTCGATCACCTGCGGCGTGCCGGTGGTGACCACGGTGATGCGGCTCCGGTGGCCTTCGTGATCGACCTCGGCCACGGTCAGGCTTTCGATATTGTAGCCCCGGCCCGAGAACAGCCCGATCACCCGCGCGAGCACGCCGCTTTCGTTATCGACCAGCACCGCGAGGGTGTGGCTTTCGATCACCTCGGCATGGGGGTCGCGCAGGTCGTAGGCCGAGTGGCGCGACGAGCCTTTCTGGATGTTGAGCGGTGACATGCTGGCCCTTCTTCTGTCTGGAAATATCCTCGGGGGGTCCGGGGGGCAGCCGGCCCCCCGGCTCTGCGGTCTCACACCAGCACCGCGCCCCCGGCCTGGATCACGCCTTCGGTCTTGTCCTCGCCCAGCAGCATTTCGTTATGCGGCTTGCCGGAGGGGATCATCGGGAAGCAGTTCTCGTGCTTCTCGACCAGACAGTCGAAGATCACCGGCCCGTCATAGGCCAGCATCTCCTCGATCGCGGCGTCGAGGTCGGCGGGGTCCGAGACCTTGATCCCCTTGCAGCCGAACGCCTCGGCAAGCTTGACGAAATCGGGCAGGCTTTCCGACCACGAATGCGAGTAGCGTTCGCCGTGCAGCAGTTGCTGCCACTGGCGGACCATGCCGAGCCGTTCGTTGTTCAGGATGAACTGTTTCACGGGCGCGCGGAACTGCATCGCGGTGCTCATCTCCTGCATGTTCATCAGCCAGGACGCCTCGCCCGCGACGTTGATCACCAGCGCGTCGGGGTGGGCGATCTGCACCCCGATGGACGCGGGCAGGCCGTAGCCCATCGTGCCCAGCCCGCCCGAGGTCATCCAGCGGCCGGGCTCGTCGAAGCCGAGGAACTGCGCGGCCCACATCTGGTGCTGGCCCACTTCGGTCGTGACGTAGCGGTCGCGGCCACGGGTCAGCGCCTCAAGCCGTTGCAGCGCGTATTGCGGCTTGATCGAGTCGTCCGAGGGTTTGAACGCCAGGCAGTCCACCTTGCGCCATTCGTCGATCCTGGTCCACCATTTCGCCAGCGCCGCCTTGTCGGTCTTGCGGCCGCGCGACTTCCAGACCTTGAGCAGGTCTTCAAGCACATGGGCCACATCGCCGAGGATCGGCACATCGACCCGGATCACCTTGTTGATCGAGGAGGCGTCGATGTCGATATGCGCCTTTTTCGAGCCGGGGCTGAAATCGGCGACCCGGCCGGTGATGCGGTCGTCGAACCTTGCGCCGACGTTGATCAGCAGGTCGCAGCCGTGCATGGCAAGGTTGGCCTCGTAAAGCCCGTGCATCCCCAGCATCCCCAGCCAGTTCTTGCCCGAGGCCGGATAGGCGCCGAGGCCCATCAGCGTGGAGGTGACGGGGAAATTCGTGGCCTCGACCAGTTCGCGCAGCAGCTGGCTGGCGCCGGGGCCCGAGTTGATCACGCCGCCGCCGGTGTAGAACACCGGGCGTTCGGCGGTCTCGATCATCTCGACCAGCCGGGTGATCGCCTCGATATCGCCTTTCACCCGGGGCCGGTAATGGTCGGTGCGGACCTTTTGCGGCGGCACGTAGTCGGCTTCGGCGAACTGCACGTCCTTGGGGATGTCGATCAGCACCGGGCCGGGGCGGCCCGAGGTGGCGACGTGGAACGCCTGATGGATCGTCTCGGCCAGTCTGGCCGTGTCCTTCACCAGCCAGTTGTGCTTGGTGCAGGGCCGGGTGATGCCGACGGTATCGGCCTCCTGAAAGCCGTCGGTGCCGATCATGAAGGTGGGCACCTGCCCGCTGAGAACCACGAGCGGGATCGAATCCATCAGCGCATCGACGATCCCGGTCACCGCGTTGGTGGCCCCGGGGCCCGAGGTCACCAGCACCACGCCGGGCTTGCCGGTCGTGCGCGCATAGCCTTCGGCCGCGTGGACCGCGCCCTGTTCGTGGCGCACGAGAATGTGGCGGATGTCGTTTTGCTGGAAGATCTCGTCATAGATCGGCAGCACCGCACCGCCGGGGTAGCCGAATACCACTTCGACCCCCTGGTCCCTGAGCGCCTGCACCACCATCCTTGCGCCGGTCATTGCCCGTGTCATCTTCCTCAGCTCCCGTTCATCGGCCATCCCGGCCGGTCCAGCGGTATCGCGCAACAAAAAGCCCCCGAGAATGTCGGGGGCGCATGGGGTCAGGTCTGGGTGTCCGTTACCGGCCCATGCGCCATTTTCCCACGATTACAAGAATGCCCGTCACGGTCCAGCGGCCTTTCGTTGCGATGCGGCGAGACTATGGCCCTGATGCGGGGGCGTCAACCTTGAAAAAGCGCGCTTTCCTGTCGCAGGGCGGATAATTTCTTTGCGTATCTTGTGCGGGACGGCCGATCGGCGCAATTTCCGCAAAGCCGGGGGTGTGGCGCGCGGGGGCGCGCAACCTCCGGGCGAGGCGGCCGGGATGCGGTGGATTTTCCCGCAAAAACGCGATTTTTCCGTTTCCTTCCGGGGTGGTGGCGGTATACCGTTTCCCGGTATCGTCTTGCGGCGTCCGCAACCGGCGCCGCCCCAGTCCCTGGAGGAAAAACATGGACCGTCGCTCATTCCTGAGAACCTCGGCGCTTGCGGGGGGCGCCGTCGCCGCCTCGACGCTTGCGGCCCCCGCGATCGCGCAGGGGCGCGTGACCTGGCGGATGGTCACCACCTGGCCGCGCAACTTCCCCGGACTCGGCGTGGGCGCGCAACGTCTGGCCGACCGCATCACCGCCGCGACCGATGGCCAACTGACCGTGCAGCTTTATTCGGCGGGCGAACTGGTGCCGGCGTTGCAGGCGCTCGATGCGGTGATCGACCAGAGCGCGGAGATGAGCCACAGCGCCGCCTATTACTGGCAGAACAAATCCGATGGCCTGTCGTTCTTCACCGGGGTGCCCTATGGCTTCACCTCGCGCGAGCATACCGCCTGGGTGCGCTATCTGGGCGGGCAGGAGATCTGGGACGAGATCTACGACCAGTTCGGCCTTCAGGGTTTTCTTTCGGGCGATACCGGCATTCAGGCGGGCGGCTGGTTCGCCAATGAGCTGAACGGTCTGGCCGATGTGCAGGGGATGCGGTTCCGCACCCCGGGCCTCGGCGGGCAGGTCTGGCAGAAGATGGGGGTCAGCGTGACCAACCTTGCGGCGGGCGAGATCTTCGCCGCGCTTCAGGCCGGGACGCTGGACGCCACCGAATTCGTCGGGCCCTACAACGACATGGCGCTGGGTTTCCACCAGATCCTCAAGCACTACTACACCTCGTCCTTCATCGAGCCGGGGCTGGCGACGGAGCTTGTGGTGGACAAGGCCAAGTTCCAGGCGCTGCCCGAGAACATCCAGACCATCATCAAGGATGTCTGCCAGGCGGAATACGATCAGGTCTCGTCCGACTTCGCCACGAACGACCCCCGCGCCTTGCAGGCGCTGGTGAGCGAGCATGGGGTGATCACCCACAGCAACTTCCCCGAGGACATCCTCGAAGCCGGGGCCAATGCGGCGAAGGAAGTGATGACCGGGCTTCTCGACACCGGCGATGCGCTGACGCGGCGCACGGCGGAAAGCTTCATCGCCGCGCTCAGGATCCTGCGCACCAAGACCGAGGGCGCCGATCAGGGCTTCGTCCGCGCGCGCGAGCGTTACTTCCACCTGTGATCCGCACCTTGCGGATGCCGTGACCAAGACCCCCGCCGGGCCTTCCGGCGGGGGTTTTTTTATTGGTGGGGGGTCAGATCACCTCGATCCAGCTTTCCCAGACCTCCTGCGCCGTGCCCGCGTGGCCGACAAGGGTAATCGAGCTTGGGCCGAAATCCAGCACCAGGTCGTTGCCGACGTCCTGTGCGCCGGTGAAGCGGTTGTCCATCGGCCCTGCGCCGATGTGCAGCATGTCGCCCTGTGCGGCGTTGAAGTCCGTCACCAGGTCATGGCCGAAGATGCCGCGGAACACGAAGACATCCGCCCCGATCCCGCCGGTGAGCGCATCATTCCCCGCCCCGCCGTCAAGCGTGTCATTGCCCGGTCCGCCGAAGATCAGGTCATTGCCCGCGCCGCCCTCGATCAAATCGCTTCCGTCGCCGCCGCGCAGGGTGTCGTTGCCCGGTCCGCCGAAGATCCGGTCGTTGCCCGCGCCGCCGTCGATCGAATCGTTTCCGTCGCCGCCGCGCAATGTGTCGTTGCCCGGCCCGCCGAAGATCAGGTCGTTGCCTGTGCCGCCCTCGATCGAATCGTTTCCGCCGCCGCCGCGCAACTCGTCGGCGCCCGGCCCGCCCAGCAGGGTGTCATTCCCGTCGCCGCCGATCAGCGTGTCGTTCCCGGCAAATCCCCGGATCAGGTCGTCGCCGCCGAGGCCCTGGATCAGGTCGTCGCCCGGCGTGCCGTCAAGGATGTCATTGCCGTCCGTGCCGATGATCGGGCCGCCGGGGTCCGGCTGGGTTGAATCCGTCAGGCTGGCGAAACTGCTGAACGGGATATCCCGGTTCGGGCCGAATGGATTGTTGTTCGGAACCTCATTCAGGCCGCCATGGCTTTCGACTTCGAGAAGGAAATCCCTGAACGCGGTCGTTGAGGTGAGAGTCGGCAGCGGCGTGCCGCCCATCTGGAAATAATACTCGATGTCGGTGGACCCTGCGCTTGCGGCTGCATCCCAGACCAGCAGCATTTGTGCCGTCCCGCCCGACCATCTGATCTGGGTGATCTCGACCCAAAGACTATCGAGATCGTGCGTGCTGCCGTTCAGCCGGATGGCTTCGATCAGGGTGTCGGATTCGATATAATACTCATCCGGCCAGTTGGAAGGATCGTAGTGATAGTTGATCGTAGCCGACGGGCTGGTGAGTTGCAGCGTCGCGGTATTGCTGAACTGGTTTACCACGCCGGTATCCCAGTTGATCTCGGCCCGATAGCCGGTGAACGTATAGGTTGTAGACAATTTGCGATCCTTTCGCGAACGAATTACCTGTGCAGAGATTCATCCACAAAACATGTATCGGACAAAGCAATGCTTTCCCCTGCGGAAGTCTTCAGGGGAAGTTTTTCGCAACTGCGACTTTCGGGCCACGCACCGCGCCTGTGTTGCCGTGCCACGTTCCGGCAGGCGCCAGCCCCTTGCGGCGTGGTGATGTTGCGCGGATCCGCTGCCCTCAGCCCCTTCCGGCCAGCAATCCGGGGATCAGGCCGGGCAGGTCGGCGAAATCCGCGAAGGCCGCGTCATGGGCCAGCGCCGCGACCGGGGACTTGCGGTAGCCGCCGGTGAACAGCGCGAAGGGGAAGGCGGCGGCCCCGGCGGCTTCGGCGTCGATCTCGCTGTCGCCGACATAGGCCACCGGCCCGCCGCCCATCAGCCGCGCGGCATGAAAGAGCGGCGCCGGGTCGGGCTTTTTCCGGGGCAGGCTGTCGCCGCCCACCACCACCGGGAAATATCCGTCAAGCCCCAGCAGGCGCAGGATGTCCCGCGCCGGGGCTTCGGGCTTGTTGGTGCAGATGCCGAGCCGGTGTCCGGCGTCGCGCAGCGTCTCCAGCATCTGCGGCACCCCCGGATAGGGGCGGGTGAGGGTGGCCGCGTCGGCCTCGTAATGGCGCAGGAAATTCGCGACCAGTTCACCGTGCGGCCGGGCCAGCCCGCGCGCGGCGATGATGCGTTCGACCAGCACCGGCACGCCGTTGCCGACGAATGAGATCGTGGTGGCAAGGTCGATCGGTGCGGCGCCTTCGTCGGCCAGCATCCGGTTGGCGGCGGCGCGCAGGTCGGGGGCGCTGTCGACCAGCGTCCCGTCGAGATCGAAAAGCACCATGGTCATGGCGCGGGATTCGGGATCATCGGTCGAACTCCATTTCCGTGAAGACGTTGACCGCGTTCTGCGCCGCGAGCACCCCGAACAGGTCGAGCCGCGCCCAGGGCGACTGGTCGATTTCGCGTGCCCCCTCGGCATCGCCGCCCGCGTCGATATGTTCGCCCACCCGGTCGCGCAGCCAGGCCAGGTAGTCGCGGCTGTAGCGGCGCACCTGCGCCATGCTGGCCGGGTGGCCGTGGGCCGGGATCACCCATGTGGCGCCCAGCGGTTCGAACTCGGCGTCCCAGGTCTCGATCCAGCAGGCGGTGCAGGTGCCGGGCGCGACCTCGGGCAGGCGTTCGTGCAGCGCGATGCCGCCGGCGATCACCAGCCCGATCTCGGGCAGCCAGACCTGCACGTCGCCGGCTGCGCGGGCCGGGCCGAGGTTGACGATCTCGATATGGAAATCGCCCATCACCATGTCGATCCGGTCGGTGAAGGTCTCGGTCGGCGGCAGCGGGAAGGTGCCGCCCGCGGCCTCGCCGGTCACGGCGGCCATGGCCTCGGTCAGCCCGGTCTTGTGCAGGTCGAACGTATAGGCCGCGTCGGAATGCGCCAGAACCGGCACACCCTGCGCGATCCAGTAGCTGTTGCCGAGCATCGCCGCCGCGTCGGCCCCGGTGTTGATCACCATCCGCACCGGCTGGTCGGTGCGGGCGCGGATTTCGTCATGTAGGGCCTCGGCCAGGATATAGGCCGCGCCCGCGTTCACGACCACCACCCCGTCGCCGGTGATGATGAACGACAGGTTGAGCACATGGCCCCCGTTTCCGGGCGTGGGCCGGTCGGTGGCGCCGACCGAGGTCCAGACCCCGGGGAACAGCTCGACCGGCTTGTTGTAAAGCGGCGAGCCCGGATACTTGTCGGCGATGCCTTCGGTGGCGGCGGCGGGCAGGGGGGCGAAAAGCGCGGGCAGCAGCGCGGCGCGCACGGTCCCGCGGGGGCCGCGTCGGGGCATCTGCGACCCTGTGCGCCGGATCAGCGGCACGTCATGTTCTCCTTCATGTTCCCTGCCGGGGTGGCGGTCCGTTGCCGAATATGTCGGCAATGGCGGCGGTGGGCAAGCTTTGGCGCGCGTCTCAGCGCGCGGCTTCGGCGGCGGCGCGGATTGCGCGGATATTCGCCCCGTAGGGGGCGGGGGCGCCTGCCGATCCGCCCGAGAACACCGCCGAGCCCGCGACCAGCACATCCGCCCCCGCGGCGGCCACGAGGGGTGCGGTCCCGACCGTGACGCCGCCGTCGATCTCGACATGCACCGGGCGGTCGCCGATCATGGCGCGCAGGTCGCGGATCTTGGCGGTCAGGTCGATGAACTTCTGCCCGCCGAAGCCGGGGTTCACCGTCATCACGCAGACCAGATCCACCATGTCCAGCAGCCCCTCGACCGCGCTTGCGGGCGTGCCGGGGTTGAGCGCGACCCCGGGCCGGACCCCCGCCGCGCGGATCGCCTGCAAGGTGCGGTGGATATGCGGCCCGGCCTCGACATGGGCGGTCAGGATGTCGGCCCCGGCCTGTGCGAAGGCGTCGATATAGGGATCGACGGGGGCGATCATCAGATGCACGTCCATCGTGCCCTTGATGTGCGGCCGGATCGCGGCGCACATCTGCGGGCCGAAGGTGATGTTGGGCACGAAATGCCCGTCCATCACATCGACATGGATCCAGTCGGCGCCCTGGTCCTCGGCCGCGCGGCATTCGGCGCCGAAATCGGCGAAATCGGCGGCGAGGATCGAGGGGGCGATGCGGATCGGGCGGGCGAGGCTCATGACGGTCTCCGTGGTGGCGGGCCGGGGGCGGGCGAGGGCTTCCTGCCACGAAGCGGCGGCGGCGTCCAGCGGCGAGGGGCAGGGGGGCGTGGGGTGCGCTTCAGCGCACCCCCTTGCCCGGAACAGCCGCGTCAGCGGCCCGGGCAGCGGCCGACCGCCCGCACGGGCGGCCGCTCCTGCAACGTTGCCGCAGGCATAGAGGCCGGGGTATTCGGCACCATAAACTGCCAGAACAACACCGTTGCAGCGGCCCCCCGCAGTCGGCCGCTGCCCTTTGTGGTGACCGCGGATCAGCCGGGGGGATCGGAGGCGGAACCCGAACCGCCCCGCGACCGGGGCCGGAAGGCGCCAGCGGGGGCCGCTACTCCTCCCGCGCCAGCCGCTCGGCCTTCTTGCGCACCAGCACCGTGCGCAGGTCGTGCATGGCCAGCAGGAGCGCGTCGGTCACCTGTTCCAGCTGCTCGTCGCCCGCCCGCGACTGCACCCATTGCGCGGTCAGGTTGAGGTAATCGACCGCCCGCAGGATATCGTCGATGTCGCGCCGCGCCAGCACCTCCTGCCGCCCGGCGATCCAGTCCGAGATCGCGGCCATGTCGGCCTCGGCCAGCACCCGGTCGCCATGGGGTTTCACCTCGCCGTTGCGGATGTTGATCGCGGCGATCTGGTCCATCTCGATCCGGCGCTGGCGGTTTTCCGTATCGACCCGGAACACCGTGGCGCCGTTCTCGCGGACGCGGAAATAGTAGTCGGGCAGGTCGGTGCCCATGATTCCCCCATGATCCGCTGTCAGGTCAGGCCGCGGCAAAAGCCCTGAATGCGCTTGCAGGCCTCTTGCAGCGCGGCGTCCGAGGTAGCGTAGCTGACCCGGAAGGCGGGCGAAAGGCCGAAGGCGGCGCCGAACACCACCGCGACCCCGGTTTCCTCCAGCAGCGCGGTGGCGAAAGCCTCATCGTCCACGATCTTCGCGCCCCCGGCCGAGGTCTTGCCGATGCAGCCGGCGATCGAGGGATAGACGTAGAACGCCCCTTCGGGCACCGGGCAGGAGATGCCGGGGGCCTCGTTCAGCATCGAAACCACCAGATCGCGGCGACGCTGGAACGCGGCCCGGCTTTCGTGGATATAGTCCTGCGGGCCGTTCAGCGCCTCGACCGCCGCCCATTGGCTGATCGAACAGGGGTTCGAGGTCGATTGCGACTGCACCTTGCCGATGGCCTTGATCAGCGCCTCCGGCCCCGCCGCATAGCC
>Ga0265293_10012071_pt1 | contig 11569 bp, 7 predicted proteins | sample Munlanlewell138R_FD_192505 | JGI IMG/M metagenome (GOLD analysis project Ga0265293, IMG submission 192505) | Leachate microbial communities from a municipal landfill in Southern Ontario, Canada - Leachate well 138R | ecosystem: Engineered > Solid waste > Landfill > Unclassified | place: Canada... | reverse complement strand
GCCGGATTGCACGCGAGTCCGGAAGGGGGATGCTAACGCCACGGATGCCCAACGAATGTCGTCGTGCAGGGCGCAAACAGTACAGTGCAGTATCGGTGACACGGCTTTCCCGGCGCTTTCAGCCTTGCCTGCCACGACCCGCCTCAGGGGGCGACGTACCTATGGGAGAGAGGATAGTGGCGGCGCCGATCAGGGTCCAGCGACCCGGCGTTTGGCCGGATACCAGCGCGTCCGCTACCACTGCCAGCGACAACCGGGTGGAGCTGATCGGGGATGCCGACACTCTCCGCGAACCGAGGGGTGTGCCCGGCGATTGGTCAAGCAGAATTGGCGCGGACACCGCGCTCGCGCTGCGCCCCGGTTTCGCCAGTCCTCGACTCGGGCCCGATCAAGCCCCCGCCACGGTCGCCGGGGCGCCGGCCGCCAGTTGCTGCTCACGGAAATCCAGCATCCGTTGCAGCGACACCATGGCCTGGCGGCCGGTCTCGGGATCGACGTGGATTTCGTTGTCGCCGAACTGCAGGCTTTGCATCATGTTTTCGAGATGATTCATCGCCATCCACGGACAATTGGCGCAGCTGCGGCAGGTCGCCCCGTTGCCGGCGGTGGGGGCAATGATCAACTCCTTGTCCGGAGCCATCTGCTGCATCTTGTAGAAAATGCCCTGATCGGTGGCGACGATGACCTGGCGGTGCGGCAGGGTGCGAGCCGCTTCGATCAGCTGCGAAGTCGAACCCACTGCATCGGCCATGGCCACGATGGCGTCCGGCGACTCCGGGTGCACCAGAATGGCCGCATCGGGGTACAGGGCCTTCATATCCTTGAGGCCGCGGAACTTGAACTCCTCGTGAACGATGCAACTGCCGTCCCACAGCAGCATATCGGCGCCGGTTTTCTTCTGCACATAACCGCCCAGGTGCTTGTCCGGTGCCCACAGGATCTTCTCTCCCCTGCTGTCGAGGTAATCCACCACATCGAGAGCGATACTCGACGTCACCACCCAGTCGGCGCGCGCTTTCACTTCCGCCGAGGTGTTGGCGTAGACCACCACGGTGCGGTCGGGATGCTGGTCGCAGAAAGCGGAAAATTCCTCGGGGGGGCAGCCGATATCGAGGGAGCAGGTGGCTTCCAGCGTGGGCATCAGCACGCGCTTTTGCGGGGTAAGGATCTTCGCCGTCTCGCCCATGAACTTGACACCGCACACCAACAGTGTCGACGCCGGGTGCTGTTTGCCAAAGCGCGCCATCTCCAGGGAGTCGGAGACGATGCCGCCCGTCTCTTCCGCCAGCTTCTGGATGGCGGGATCGGTGTAGTAGTGAGCGACGATGACCGCATCCTTTTCCTTCAGCAAGGCCTTGATGCACTCGACATGGGCCGCTTCCTGCTCGGCACTGTAGTGCGGCTCGTCGTGAAGCCGGTCGAGATGCTGCTCGACCAGTTCATGGAAATGGGGGATCTCGGCAAGTTGCAAGCGTTTGAAAAGGCTCATAGTAAGGACTACAACTGAGGATGAAACCGCTCGATTCTAGCACATTCGCACGCCCTCGGCTCGGTACCGCATCAGTCCGGCTGGCGGCGCAGATCGAGGGTGTGGGGGTACTCGTCGAGCGGCTCCTCCCGCGGCGGAGCCAGCGGCCCCGGGGTGTGGCCGTGGGCGGCGAAACGGCTGATCCGTCGCGCCTCCGCCTCAAAGGCGTTGACCGGCAGAGCCTGGTAATTGCGCCCCCCGGCATGGGTGACATGGTAAGTGCAACCGCCGATGGCGCGGCCGTTCCAGGTATCGATGACGTCGAACACCAGGGGTGCGTGGATAGCGATGGTGGGGTGCAGCGCCGACGGCGGCTGCCAGGCGCGGTAGCGCACCCCCGCCACGTACTCGCCGCGGCGGCCGGTACTACTCAGCGGCACCCGGCGGCCGTTGCAGGTCACCACATAGCGGCCATCGGTCAGGCCCTCGGCGCGCACCTGCAGGCGCTCCACGGAGGAATCCACGTAGCGGGCGGTGCCGAAACTCGATACCTCCTCACCCAGCACATGCCAGGGCTCGATCGCCCAGCGCAGTTCGAGCCGGATGTCGCCGAGGTCCAGGCGGCCATAGTGAGGGAAGCGGAACTCCTCGAACGGCAGCAGCCACTCCAGTTGGAAAGGATAGCCATGGCGGTTGAGATCGGCGACCACGTCCTCGATGTCCCGCCACACATAGTGGGGCAGCATGAAGCGATCGTGAAGCGATGTCCCCCAGCGCACCAGGGGTTGGTGGTAAGGCGCTCGCCAGAATCGCGCCACCAGGCAGCGCAACAGCAACACCTGGACCAGCGCCATGCGCGGGTGGGGCGGCATCTCGAAACCGCGGAATTCGACGATGCCCTGGCGACCGGTGGGAGTGCCCGGGGAATACAGCTTGTCGATGCAGAATTCCGCGCGATGGGTGTTGCCGGTGATATCGACCAGCAGGTTGCGCATCAGCCGGTCGACCAGCCACGGCTGGTCGACCACGCCCGCAGGGATCTGCTGAAAGGCCACTTCCAGCTCGTAGAGCATTTCCTGCCGGCCCTCGTCCACCCGCGGCGCCTGGCTGGTGGGGCCGATGAACATCCCGGAGAACAGGTAGGACAGCCCCGGATGGTGCTGCCAGTAGGTGACCAGGCTGCGCAGCAGGTCGGGGCGGCGCAGCAGCGGACTGTCCACCGGCGTGGCGCCGCCGAGGGTCACGTGGTTACCGCCGCCGGTGCCGGTGTGGCGGCCATCGAGCAGGAACTTCTCGGTGCCGAGACGGGACAGGCGCGCTTCTTCATAGAGGATGGTGGTGTTGTCCACCAGATCCCGCCAACTGGCGGCGGGATGGATATTGACCTCGATGACCCCCGGGTCGGGCGTCACCAGCAGCTTTTGCAGGCGGCTGTCCCGGGGCGGTTCGTAGCCTTCGATCACCACCGGCAGGTCGAGGGTCCCGGCGGCGCGCTCCACCAGGTCGACCAGGTTGACGTAGTGCTCCAGATGCTCGAGGGGGGGCAGGAATACATGGAGCCGGCCCTCGCGGGGCTGGACACAAAGCGCGGTGCGCAACACCTGGCCCGCGGGGTCGGTCCCCGGTTTGCCTGCGCGGATACCGGCAACCGCAACCGGAGATCCGGCGACGGCCGGCTGGGCGGCCGTTCGCTCCCAGGCCGCCGAGACGTCCGGCGTCGGCGTCGCCGGCTGCAGCGGCTGGCGGGGAGCGAAGGGATCCCTCGGGGGCTCGGCCTCCTCCTCGTCCACCGCCGGCAACGACTCCAGCGGCAGACGCAGGCCCATGGGGGAGTCGCCGGGAATCAGTACCACCTGCCCCGCCGTCATTTTCCAGGGGGTGCTGTACCAGCCCGACGCGAGGTCGTCCCAGCCGAGGGGCAGCACATAGCCGGTAGGTGTATCGAGTCCCTGGGCCAACACCCGGGCGAGACGCATCCGCTCCACACCGTCCTCGGCGCTGGCCCGGAGCGGATCGACGCCGGCGGGCAGGCTGCGCTCCCGCCACAGGTAGTAAAGGGTATCCTCGAAGGCGGGATTGACATACTCGGGAGCGATCCCCGCCAGTCGACCGAGAGCATGGATCAATTGCTCGGCATCGGCAATGCCGAAGCCGTAATCCGTGTCGATCCGGGCGAGCAGGGCCGGATCGCGCCACAGCGGCAGGCCGTCGGTCCGCCAGAAACAACCGAGCGCCCAGCGCGGAAGTTCCTCGCCGGGATACCACTTGCCCTGTCCGTAGTGAAGCAGCCCATGGGGTGCGAAGCGATCCCGCAGCCTCAGCAGCAGGTTCCGGGCCAGCATCAACTTGTGCTCGCCAAGGGCGTCGGTATTCCACTGGTCGGCATCCATGTCATCGATGGACACGAAGGTCGGCTCGCCGCCCATGGTCAGGCGAATGTCGTCGTCGCAAAACTGGGCATCGACGGCGCCGCCCAGGGCGTCGATGCATTGCCATTGATCGTCACTGTAGGGCCGGGTGACGCGGGGATCCTCGTGGATACGGGTCACTTCATTGCTGTAGCTGAAGGTGACCTCGCATTCGTCGGTGGCGCCGGTAATGGGCGCCGCCGATACCGGGTCGGGCGTGCACGCCAGGGGGATATGGCCTTCGCCGGCAAACAGCCCGGAGGTGGGATCGAGGCCGATCCAGCCTGCTCCGGGGATATAGACCTCGCACCAGGCGTGAAGGTCGGTGAAGTCCTGCTCCGGTCCGGAAGGGCCATCCAGTGACGGGAGGTCGGAGGTCAGCTGCACCAGATAGCCGGAAGCAAAGCGCGCCGCCAGCCCCAGGTGGCGCAGTATCTGCACCAGCAGCCAGCCGCTGTCGCGGCAGGAACCCTTGCGCAGTTTCAGGGTCTCCTCCGGGGCCTGCACGCCGGCTTCGAAGCGCAGCGCATACTCGGTCTCTTGTTGCAGGCGCTGATTGACCATCACCAGGAAGTCGATGATCGCCATCGTCGTGCCGGCGACCGAGCGCACCCAGGCATCGAACAGTGGGCCGCCCTTTTCCGTTACCAGGTAGGGCACCAGCTCCTTGCGCAACTGGGGATCGTATTCGAACGGGTAATCTGCGGCGTAGTCTTCGACGAAAAAATCGAACGGGTTGAACACCGTCATATCGGCGATGACTTCGACCTCGAACGACAACTCCCGGGCTTTCTCGGGAAACACCAGGCGCGCCTGGTAATTGCCGAACGGATCTTGCTGCCAGTTGATGAAGTGCTTTGCCGGCGTGATCTTCAGGCTGTAGCTGTGGATCGGCGTGCGCGAATGGGGCGCCGGCCGCAGGCGCAACACGTGAGGTGACACGGTCACCGGGCGATCGTAGCAATAGCAGGTTTTATGGTGGATCGCGACACGTATGGTCATGGGATCGGTTCCGTGGCAAAGCGGCAAGTGGACCCCGGCAAGGCTCGCCGCCCTGCCGGGACCCATCATTCAAAGGTGAACCAGGTTTCTTCGCAGAGCTGATGAAGTTCGGCAATCTGCAGTTGCAGATGGTTGAGGTAGTCACTGAACTCCTGGTTCAACACCGCATCTTCATCGTCCAGAGGCGCGTAGTGGCTGGCGAGGAGACGGTCGACATGAGCGAGCACCGCGTCGTTGCGCGGCAGGACGACACAAGCATGGCGCACGGCGGCGCAGCAGTAGCGCAGAGTCCGCGGCAACGCCGTATCTTCCAGCAGATATCTGGCGACCCTGGTGCCGCGCACGGTCTTGCGCTGCTGCTTGGTGTAGGGCAGGTAGCCGCTCAACGAGCGCAGCACATTGACCCAGATGATCGCCTCTGTGGCCGGGAGCACGTTGCCGTTGTTCTCCAGCACCACCTTGATGCCGGCGTCGAGAATCCGCGTGGTCATGTCCGCGCGCTCGATATTCCGCCCGATGCGCAGAAAGGCCCGGCCCTGCCCTTCGCTCATGCCGCCCACGAACAGCCCGAGGAACTGCTGGCAGGACTTGATCACCGAGGCGATAAAGGCATGGCGCTGGCCGCGGTTGACCCCCATGGTGAGATTGTCCTGCACGAACAGGGTCAGCTCGTTGATGTACTCCCAGGATTCCGCCGGCACCACGTCGCGGGTGGTGCGGATATTTTCCCGCACCCGCTGCAGCGACGACAGCATCGATCCGGCGTAATCGGGATCGGCCAGCAGAAACCGCATGACATTGCGTTCGTCCTTGACCTTGTAGCGGCTTTCGAACCACTCCTCGGCATCGTTGAGGGTCACCAGGTTATACCAGCCGATATTGACACCCGACGGCATATCCAGAAGCAGGTTGGTGTACACCCCCATCAGCCGCGCGGTGTTTTCCACCCGCTCCAGATAGCGGCTCATCCAGTAAAGTCGCTGAGCAACGCGCGATAGCATCACTTACTCCCCGTGTCGATGATCCAGGTATCCTTGCTGCCACCACCCTGGGATGAGTTCACCACCAGGGAGCCGCGCTTCATCGCCACCCGAGTCAATCCGCCGGTGGTAACCCAGGTTTTCTTCGCCTGGATGATAAAGGGCCGCAGGTCGACATGGCGCGGCTCGATGGTGCCGCCGTCCACCAGGGTCGGTACCGTCGACAGGCTGAGGGTCGGCTGGGCGATGTAATTGCGCGGATTGGCGCGGATCAGGGTCTCGAACAGCTTGCGCTCCTTCCGGGTCGAATGGGGACCCACCAGCATCCCCGTGCCGCCGGACTCATTGGCGGGTTTGACCACCAGCTTGTCGAGATTGGCGAGCACGTAGTCGCGTTCCCTGTCGTCGACGCAGAGAAATGTTTCGACATTGGGAATCAGCGGCTCTTCGCCGAGGTAGTATTTGATGATCTTGGGTACGAAGGCATAGACCACCTTGTCATCGGCGACCCCCGCTCCCGGGGCATTGGCCAGGGCGACATGGCCCTTTTTCCAGGCGCGCATCAGCCCCGGCACGCCGAGCACCGAATCCGGGTTGAACACCTCGGGATCGAGAAACAGATCGTCGATGCGGCGATAGACCACGTCCACCCGCTCCAGGCCATCGACAGTCTTCATGTAGACGCAATCATCCTCGCCGACCACCAGGTCGCTGCCTTCCACCAGTTCGGCGCCCATTTGCTGGGCGAGGAAAGAGTGCTCGAAATAGGCGGAATTGTAGATGCCCGGGGTCAGCACCACGATCGATGGGCGACTGCTGCGGCGCGGCGACAACGACGTGAGCGCCTCCAGCAGATTGGCCGGGTAATCGTCGATCGGCAGGATCTTTTCAGTGTCGAATAAATCCGGCAGCACCCGCTTGGTGATGGCGCGGTTTTCCAGCATGTAGGAGACGCCCGAGGGCACCCGCAGGTTGTCCTCGAGAACGTAGAACTGGCCATCCTTGTCGCGCACCAGGTCAGTGCCGCAAATATGTGCCCAGACGCCAAAGCGGGGCGACACCCCGACGCACTCCGGACGGAAGTTCTTGGAGTCTTCAAGGATATAGCGCGGGAACACACCATCCTTGATGATTTTCTGGCCGTGATAGAGGTCGTCGATGAACAGATTGAGCGCCCGCAAGCGCTGCTCCAGGCCGGCGGCGGTTTTTTCCCACTGTTTGCGGGACATCGTGCGGGGGATGATATCGAACGGCCATGACCGGTCGATATTTCCTTCCTCCGAATAAACCGTGAAAGTCACTCCCATCTGCTTGATGGCGACGTTGGCGCTTTCGCGGCGTTCCAGCAGTTCCTCGTCGTTCAGGGAAGACAGATAGGAAACCAATCGCCTGGCTGGAATACGTGCATTGCCGGGGGAGCTGATGATTTCGTCATAGAAATTACCGGGGCTGTAGCTTTTCCAATCTATAGTCATGTTTTGTCCGTTTGTCGTCGTTGCCTGGGACCGCTGGTGCCTGGCCGCTTCCTTCTTGACTGAGCAAATACCGTGCCCACGATCTCCCGTCAGCCATCGACGGGGTTAAAATACCGGGTAACTGCGGTTAGTATAGCCGCTGGGCACAGCGCCAGAATGATGATCACCGGTATCGGCCAACACAGCGGTACGCTGTCCTCCGCGAACATAACAACCCTTACTCTAAATCAGCTCTCCAGCCATCGAGGATATCACCATGCATAAAAAACTCCCCCGCCAGCTGCTGCTCGCCGGCCTGGCGGCTCTCGCCGCCAATGGCGCCGTGGCCGACTCGTCCTCTGCCGGTTGCGAAACCGTCGGCAACGCCCAGGCCATCTGCGGCTTTCCGGCGCCCGAGGACATCGATGTGCTGCCGGATGGCAAACACCTGCTGCTCAGCCCCTTTGGCGGCCTTGGGGCTGAACATCCGCAACCGCTATACCTGTTCGATATCGAAAGTCTCAGCGCCGCCCCTATCGCCTATGTGGAGGAAACGAATCCTGCCCGCTGGGATGACAGCCTCTGCCCGTCCAATCCGGGGACACCCTTTGCCGCCCACGGCATCGACATCGCCCAGCGCCAGGATGGCCTCTGGCAATTACTGGCGGTAAACCACCAGCGCGAATCCATCGAAATGTTCGAAATCGTCGAACAACAAGGCGGCCCGGCCCTGGCCTGGCGTGGCTGCGTCGTGATGCCCGAAGACAGCGCCCTCAATGACGTCGCCGCCCTGCCCGGCGGCGGTTTTCTCACTTCCCATATGGTGACCCTGGGCGACCTCGACATGATGGAAGCCATGACTCTCAAGGGCGATACCGGCCACCTGTGGCGCTGGCTACCCGGCCAGGCCGTGGACAAGCTGCCGGGCAGCGACTCGAACCTGACCAATGGCGTCGCCGTCAGCAGCGATGGGCGCCATGTCTTCATCGCCGAAAGCGGCGAGGGCCGGGTGCTCAAGATCGATTACCAGACCGGTGAAAAGCTCGGCGCGGTCGACGCCTTCCCCGACAACTTCTCCTGGGCACCGGATGGCCGGCTGCTGGTCACCGGGATCAGCGGCGCCCTGCCGGACACCTGCATGACCAGCCCGGGTCCCTGCCTCGCACCGTTCCAGGTCCGCGCCATCGACCCAGACACGCTGGAAACCACCATCCTTCATGAACAGGCGGGCCCGCCGATGGGCGCCGGCACCGTGGGCGTGGTGGTTGGCGACTATCTGTATGTCGGCTCCTTCATCGGCAATCAGTTGCTGCGGGTCGATCTCGCCGCCGACAACCGCCGCTGAACGGCCGTTGACACCTGCACCCGCCCCTTGCGGGAGCTGGACCAGGAAGCAAAAAAAGGGGGATTGGCATCACTGCCAATCCCCCTTTTTTGAAGGCCGCGTTTCAGTTTCTGGCGGGATCGAAGCGAGCGGCCTCGATGATCGACCACAAATGGACGATCCAGCCCATGAAAATCAGCCACAACAGCGCGGCGAGCACAAAATGCAGCAAGGCCTTGAAGGGCCTCCCCTGAACCAACTGGCCAAGGCCGGGAATAAAAAAGCTGCAGATAGCCGCCAATACATTGCCGCCGGAACCCTGGCCCGCCATCACCACCACCCTCAGCGGAAATTGGCGTTGATGGCTTCGAGCGACCGACTGCCAGGGCAGAGGTCGGAAGCGTCGAGATCCCGCAAGGGCTTGTTGACAGTGCCCTGGATCTCGTGGAAGTCCGGATCGTCCGGCTCCACGTAGAGCAGGCCGGTGAGGATATCCCCTTTCGCCTTGTACTCCTGGATGGCCTGGATCGCCTTGTTGCGGTCGCCGGCTTCGAAGCCGTTGTCGCGCTTGTAAAGGTGGATCACAGAACCGTCGTGGAGCGTGATCTCCTGGCTGAAGCCGGGCTCGTAATCGGCGGTGATCTCCTGGCGCACCGGCACGAAGTCGACGGTGCCGGTTGCGGCCAGGTGCTCGCGCACGAATTCGTAGCCCTTGGTGGACTTGGCGGTGTTATTGAAGGTCACACAGGGCGAAATCACATCGATGAAGGCAAAGCCGCGATGGGAAATCGCCGCCTTGATCAGCGGCACCAGCTGCTCCTTGTCACCGGAAAAGCTGCGGCCGACGAAGGTCGCGCCCAACTGCAGGGCCATGGTGCACAGGTCGATGGGCTCATAGGGATTGGGCGTGCCCTTCTTGCTGGCGGAGCCTACATCCGCAGTGGCGGAGTCCTGGCCCTTGGTCAGGCCGTAGCAGCCGTTGTTCTCGACGATATAGAGCATGTTGAGATTGCGGCGGGTGACGTGGGCGAACTGGCCGAGGCCGATGGAGGCGCTGTCGCCGTCGCCGGAGACACCGATGTACACCATGTCGCGATTGGCCAGGTTGGCGCCGGTGGCCACCGACGGCATGCGCCCATGCACCGAGTTGAAACCGTGGGATTTGCCAAGGAAATAGGTCGGCGTCTTGGAGGAGCAGCCGATGCCGGAAATCTTGGCCACCCGGTGAGGTGGAATCGCCAGCTCAAAGCACGACTGGATAATCGCGGCGCTGATCGAATCGTGGCCACAACCCGCGCACAGGGTGGACAGGCTGCCTTCGTAATCCTTGCGGAAGTAGCCCAGGTCATTGGCAGCCTGTTCTGGGTGGCGGAAATTGGGTCTGATATAGGTCATGGTATCAACCTGCCTTGCGGCGAATTTTGGTCACTGTGGCTCCACCCCTGAGCTGGTGGATCTGGCGGCTGATGGTGCGGGCGGTGATCGGCATACCGCCGTAGTAGCGCACCGACAGCAGTTTTTTCGGATCGATGTCGCACTCGATGATCAGCATCTTGCGCAGCTGACCGTCGCGATTCTGCTCGACCACGAACACCCGCTCGTGCTGTTCGATGAAATCCTCGACTTCGCGGTTGAACGGGAATGCCCGCACCCGCATGGCATCGATGTGAACGCCTTCCGCGGCCAACAGGTCGAGGGCTTCCAGGGAGGCGTCGGTACTGGTGCCGAAGAAGATGATACCGTCGCTGGTTTCCTGCCGGGCGGGATAGAACACCGGCGCCGGCACATAGCTCTTGGCGGTCTCGAATTTCTTCAGCAGGCGCTCCATGTTGCGCACGTAGGCATCGCCGCTCTCGGTGTAGATCGCGTACTCGTCGCGGGAGGTGCCACGGGTGAAGAACGCGCCTTTCTCGGGATGGGTGCCGGGGTAGGTGCGGTAGCAGATGCCGTCGTTGTCGATGTCGAGGTAGCGGCCAAAGCGCTCCTTCATGGCTTCGAGCTGCTCGGTGGTGAACACCTTGCCGCGGTCGTACACCTTGCTGTCATCCCACACCAGCGGCTCGGACATGTTGTCGTTCATGCCGAGATCGAGATCGGTGAGGATAATGATCGGGGTCTGCAACTGATCCGCCAGCTCAAAGCTCTGGGCGGACATCTCGAAGCACTCCTTTGGGGTCGCCGGGAACAGCAGCACATGCTTGGTGTCACCGTGAGAGGCGTAGGCCGCGGCGAACAGGTCCGACTGCTGGGTGCGGGTCGGCATCCCGGTGGAGGGGCCGGCACGCTGTACGTCGACCAGCACCACCGGCACTTCGGCGAAATAGGCGAGGCCGAGGAACTCGCTCATCAGCGAGACACCGGGGCCGGACGTGGCGGTAAAGGCGCGGGCGCCATTCCAGGCGGCGCCGACCACCATGCCCATCGCCGCCAGTTCGTCCTCGGCCTGGGCGATGGCGAACTTCTTGTCGCCGCTGCCCGGGTCGATACGCAGGCGGTTGGCGTATTTTTCGAACGCCTCGACCACCGAGGTCGACGGAGTGATCGGATACCAGCCGGCGACGGTGGCGCCGCCGTAAACGGCGCCCAGGCCGATCGCGGCGTTGCCTTCCATGAGGATCTTGTCGCCGACGCTATTGCACCGCTGGAGGCGGATGCCGAGGGGGCATTTGAAGTTCTCGGCGGCGTACTGATAACCCAGCTCCAGGGCGTGGATATTGGGCGCGACAAGCTTTTCCTTGCCCCTGAACTGTTCGCCGATAAGATCCCTCAGCACCGAGAATTCAAGATTCAGCAGGGCCGCGAGGGCGCCGACATAGATCACGTTCTTGAACAGCTGGCGCTGCTTGGGATCGGCGTATTCCCGGCGGCAAATATCGGTGAGCGGAATGCCGATGAAGTGGATATCATCCCGGTGGTAGCGAATATCCAGCGGC
>Ga0265293_10012069_pt1 | contig 11570 bp, 7 predicted proteins | sample Munlanlewell138R_FD_192505 | JGI IMG/M metagenome (GOLD analysis project Ga0265293, IMG submission 192505) | Leachate microbial communities from a municipal landfill in Southern Ontario, Canada - Leachate well 138R | ecosystem: Engineered > Solid waste > Landfill > Unclassified | place: Canada... | reverse complement strand
AAACTATCTGCAGAAGAATCACTTACGGGTTCCACTGGCATTTCTTCCAGGCTCAGGCACTGGCGAAGTTTATTTCGGGTCAAACAACGCAAGGCCCCATTCCTGGCGGATTTATAGATGTAGGCCCTGAATCCTCCGGAACGAATACGGGGTTTTTTAACGGCCAGATAAGCAAAGACATCGATCATCAAATCTTCTGCTTCATGGACATCATAGATATAACTATGGATGTAAAGGGTCAGGCGTGTACCGTAACGATCGATCAACTCGCTTAAGCCGTCTTCATCGCCTTCCAGATATACACGATAGAGAGTTTCATCATCCTGCACTGGCTTTCCCCTTATTGGCCATTCCGGCCTCTACCACAATTAAACACTGTGCGGGGGGAGGATTCAAGCAGAGGATGGGGAATAGAAGGTTTTGGTGGATGGAGCTGAGTCAATGGTCCATGCTGGACTCTCCATAAAAAGTTTACCTGATGTGTCCATCTTTTGGGGGGTTAAGTTCAGGTTTCCAATAGTCTTCATTGTAGTATTGGCATATATTTGCAAGATATCTTTTAGGGGGTTCAAAAGAATTTGGTTCTCCGACAAATTCACAAAAATAAATCTAAGATCTGCAACCACGATAACTTAACAACTGAAGTGCCTGGCACCAAAATTTCTGAAAGAATCCTCGGTGAACAGGTATCTGAGTATTTTACAAATATGCACCAGGCTCATGGCGTGACTTTTATACTTGATCAAGCAGCTGAAAAGCTCAACAAAAACGCTGATGGCCACATTTCTTCAGTTCTACTTGAAAACGGTCAGACTATCGAGGCTGATATGGTCTTAATTGCAGTAGGAGTTGTTCCCGATTCATCCCTTGATGTTGAGGGACTGGACCGAGACCGAGGCATCGTTGTCAATGAGTATGGGGAAACATCCCTGGCTAATATTTATGCCGGTGGAGATGCCGCCATGTGGCCCTACAGAGATCATTTGATCCACATAGAACATTGGGAGACCGCCTGGAGCCAGGGCGTCTCGATTGCGAGAAACATACTGAATGAGAAGAGTAACATATATAAGGTCAATCCGTATTTTTGGACAGACCAATATGATCAGACTTTTGAGTATTTGGGCAACACAAGAACTTGGGACAAGACTCTTGTCAGAGGTTCTTTAAATGAGAAGGAATTTGCTGTTGCCTATGTTGACAGCGAGAGTGTCCCTCTTGCTATCCTCTTTGCCAATAAGATTGAGAAAAGAAAAGATATTAGGAATCTATTGGATAAGAATCAGCCTCTTGATGAGGAAAGATTTGCAGATGTGAGTATTGCTATAGAGGAGCTTTGATCAGTGCCCCTCTTACCCACCCTCACCCGAGTATAAACCAGTAGAAGGTCGGTTTGAGACCCTCAAACACGAGAACTTAACAACTGAAGAGCCTGGCATCGCAATGCCTTACCTGATGTGTCCATCTTTTGGGGGGTTAAGTTCAGGTTTCCAATAGTCTTCATTGTAGTATTGGCATATATTTGCAAGATATATTTTAGGAAGTTCAAAAGAATTTGGTTCTCCGACAAATTCACAAAAATAAATCTAAGATTGGAATTGGTTATGCTGCCGTAATATTTAAACTGATGTGTAATGGGGTAGATCGATTGAAGAATGTTATTATGGTTAGAGAATATAAATATACTAATCATCACTATCGAAATGGAGACAATAAAATGACTGATTCTTCTGAAATCGCCAACTTGGAAGCCGAAAGAAAAAGTAATTTGCTACGCGCCATGTCAGCTGTTGAATTGCATCCGGTTATAGTAAACGAGACTCCAAACTTAACTACACATGTTAAATTTCCAATTTCAGAATTAGCATCATATGGGGTAGCTTTTGAGCCCTTAATGGCAGCCTTCCGATTTGTTACAAGTGGTGGAAAAGCTTCAAGCGGCTTTTATAAGGTGACAGTACCGTCCGGTGGCGAACTGTTCCGTTTCAGAGATGGGTCAGGTTTCACAGCAGGTGTAAAAACCTCTACGGGTGCTGTAGGCGGCGGGCAGGCAAGACTTAATCCTTTGATATTTGATCCCACCCTGCTCTTCATGGCAGCAGCATTATCAAATATTGATCAGAAATTGAACACCATCCAGGAAAATCAAAAGGAAATGTTGGAATTTCTGATACAAAAAGAACGCTCCGAAATCAGAGGTGATTTAAACTTCTTAGAGAGCACTTTAAGCAGTTATAGGCATAACTGGAACAGCGAAAAATTCAAAAACAGTAGTTATATTAAAGTTTTGGACATTAAACAGTCTGCTGAAAGAAAGATAGATTTTTTCCGTGAACAGATTGCAGCTAAGCTTGCAAAGAAGCATTTCCTGCACGATGATCAAGTGGTTAAAAAGCAAATAGAAAAACTGCAATCTGATCTTGGTGATTATCAGCTCTCTCTCTACCTTTTTGCATTTACTTCGTATTTAGACGTGATGCTTTTGGAAAACTTCGATGCGATCTATCTTGATAGTGTCATCTCCAAAATTGAGGAGTATGCCTTTAGCTATCGGGACCTATATACAAAAGCTTTTGATGAAATTGAAAGTACAGCAAACTCATCGCTACAGTCTTTTTTCTTAAAGAGCATCGCAAAAGCTAATCGCAGTGTAGGTACAACAATTGCCAAAGTTCCGGTCATTAATAAATCTAAGCTTCATAAAAAGTTAATCAGCAGTGGGGAGAAGGTAGATGACCTCAGTTCAAGAAGAGTAGAAGAGTTCATGATTCAGCTCTTGGATAAACAAAGCAGCAACGTTCGTCCCTTTATCGATAACCTTGCAGTCATCAACAAGCTATATAACGAGGCTAATGAGCTCCTGTTTGATGAAAAGAATATATACTTTTTGGCAGCTTAATCATTAGTTAATTTTTGCCGGTAGGGATGGTGGCAAATGGTCCTATCAAGATTATGACCACCATAGAACACTTGGATACCGCCTGGAGCTAGAGTATATCAATTATGAAAAACATCCCGATGAGGAAAGATTTACAGATGTGAATATACTCATAGATGATGTTTGATTAGTACTCCCCTTGAGATCCTCAAATACGATAACTTAACAACTGAAGTGCCTGGCAACGGAATGTTTTTCGGGAAATATCCAAGTTTAAAAGCAAGAGCGGTTTTATAATTATAGTGGTATTCTCGTTTAATCTTCTTCCTGATTTTCATCTTGGAATGATGTGGTTAACTCCATCATTCTGCTAGCATATGTAGCTCCATCAATCTCTTCATCACGATATTGTCTCATTAATTCATCAATTTGACTTTTTAGTTCTTCTCTGTCCATTCTGATACCCTCTTTCTTTAAAAGCTATCTAGATAACGTTCCAATATTATCGTTTCGTAATTATCTGCATTAAAGATAGCTTAAGGATCGCTAATTTTACGTGCAGAATGCAGCACATTATACCTTACATATCACTGTGTTAATATGTGAATATTGATTTAGCTCAATTGAAAAGTTAAATTCCCGTTTGCATCAGGGCATTGCTCTTTCAAAGTTAGTCATGGCATTAGTTCGTCAAATTGCATACTCTTGTAAATATTAGCCAAAGCAGAGTATGAAGGAGGACTAATGGCTAAACATTTAAGCGCTCTGGAACGAGAGCAAATCTTTAAGTATCTCAACGAGAGAAAAAATCTGAATGAAATAGCAAGGCTGCTTTCCAGAGACAGGAAAAGTATTGTCATGGAAATCAAAAGAAATCGCTATTTCATCCACAAGGGAAGTTTTGGCATGGCTAAAGTCTATTGCCAGAAGGCTACTGATAGAACTTGTGTGAAAAAAGATGTATGTCCACACTGCCCAACAAGAAACAAATATTGTTGGACATGCCAAAAATGCGTACGGTACTGTGACGACTATATCAAAGCCGTTTGTGAGCAGATTACAGCTAGTCCTTATTGTTGTAATGCATGCCCCAAGGACAGTAGCTGTACCTTAGCGCGTTACCGATACAGCCCTCTAACTGCTCAGAAAAGCTACGAAAAGCGTCTGGTAGAAACAAGAAAAGGCATCAGTCTGAACGAGAAGCAATTGGATGACATCGGCAGAATAATTAATGAAGGCAGCAAAAAAGGTCAATCCATCAATCACATTGTCGCAGCCAACAGGGACAGATTGCCCTGCTCGTCACGAACTATTTATTCGCTAGTCAGAAAAAATCTTGTAGGTGTAAGCCTCTTTGACTTGCCAAGGACAGTTCAGAGGCGACAAAGGAATGCCAAAAAGTCCGGACACAAGGTAGATCAGGCTTGCAGGCAAGGCAGAACTTACCAGGACTTCCTGGACTTCAAAGGCAAGCATCCTGAGCTGGATCATGTACAGATGGATACTGTAGAAGGAGTGCAGGAAGATGTTAAGTGTTTTCTCAGCTTGTCCTTTCCTCATCTGCAGCTAAGTCTCTTTTTCTTACTGGAAAGGCAAACAGCTTACCATGTCAAAAGCTTTTTCTACTGGCTGTACAAAGAAATCGGAGAAGAAAACTTCAAAAAACTTTTCCCTTTGGCTTTGACTGATAGAGGCTCGGAATTTACTGATCCTGAAAGTATAGAACATCTTGGAACAAAGATATTTTACTGTGACGCCATGGCTTCACACCAGAAAGGACATGTGGAGAACCAGAATGGACTCTTCAGAAGGATTGTGCCGAAAAAACATCACATCGACGGTCTGGAGTTTGAAGACTCTTTCCTCATTAACAGTCACCTGGCCTCATACATCAAAAAATCTCTGAACCAAAAAACGCCCTACGAACTTCTTTCTCTGCTCTACGGAGAAGAACTTTGCAGGGCGCTTAGGCTAAAACATATACCCGCCAATGAGGTTCTACTGAAGCCTCAGCTGCTTCAGGGGAAACTGAAGCGCAAACATTACGAGACATAAGCTGCATATCTCTGCTTTGGCTGCGGCATACATTCTATAAAGCACACTAGGGGTTTCGACTTGCAAATTTTATTGTCAGGGACAAACTTCTGTTTGCCTTGCCGATTTTCCCTAGTATATGCAAATATTAGCATCTTTCGAACAGCTTATGCAGGAACTTATGCAAAATTTTTTGACTCTTCTAGCTTTTTCAGGGATTTACTTCTGCAAACGGGAATTTAACTTTTCAATTGAGCGAATATTGATTTAAATAATAACGCCTTGACCACTATTTCTCCAAATCTCTTCGATCTTATCTTAAGGGGGTTAGCATGATTCAATCCGCAAATGATTATCCAATATCAACTATTTTCAATATGGAATCAAATATTATTTATAAAATCCCACGTTACCAGAGGGAATATAGCTGGGGAAAAACAGAATGGGAGCATCTTATTGACGATATTTGGGATAATGATCGAGGCTACTATCTTGGCTCTATCATTTGTATAAACCCTATAACTGATTCTTTTGTCGATCCGGAACTGGAGCTTGTTGATGGACAGCAGCGACTTTTAACAATATCTATACTGTTTGCAGCATTGTACTCATATCTTAAAAACAATAATGTTGGTGGAGATTTCGAGTTCGAATCCACAAGCATCAAAAGAAAATTGGTTTTAAATGATCCAAAGCAAAAAATCCGAGTGGTCCCTCAGATTCAAAATAATAATCAAAATGACTATAAGGCTTTGCTCTCTAGCATTGATATCTACCCCAACACACCCTTTCCTTCCTACGCAGGCAATCGCAGGCTAATGAGAGCCTACTACTATTTCTTAGATAGGTTAAATCAAATAGAGAAAGACAACGGAAATTCCGCTGATGCAGTGATGGAATTAATCAAAAAACTAAATGCTGCTACTTTAGTAAAAATAGAAGTTAAAAACCATGCTGACGCATACACACTTTTTGAATCGCTTAACACAAGAGGAATGCCTTTAACAGCTATAGATCTAATAAAAAACAAGCTTTTGGCACGCATGGAGAAAGAGTCAGAGGGGCAAATAGATTTTGCTTTCAATCAATGGCAATTACTATTGGAGTATCTAGGCGATGATTATTATACGCAGGAACGTTTCTTCCGACAATATTATAATGCTTACCGAGAAGAGCTAAAAGCTATTGTCTCTGTTCCTGTCGCCACTCGCTCTAATTTGATGCAGATATATGAGAAGCTTATTGATGTTGATGTAAATACTTTTATTAAAAGAATGGTTAAAGCAGGACAGACTTATTCTATGCTTCTTAACCCTGAACAGGAGAATGTACCTTCGGATCTTGTTAAGCCAATTAAGGATCTTGATCGCATCCAAGGAACACCTTCTTACCTCCTCATGATCTACCTTTTGGAGAATCAAGACACACTACAATTAAATTCCAAACAGCTTGCTTCGATCATCCACTCGCTAGTCTGTTTCTTTGTTAGAAGACATCTGACTGACCTCCCACCAACTCGTGACCTTACAAGAATATTCATGGAAATGATTCAAAATATTGATGGTCGTATAGGAGATGAGCTTATTGATTATATGCATAATTATCTTGTCTCTATATTATCTTCAGATGATATTTTCCGCACAAAACTGGAAGGTCCTATATATAGGGATAACATAGGGGTTACCCGCTTCATCCTATGTGCCTTAGCTGAACAATCTATGACAGCCGAAACGATGACGGATTTATGGGCTAGGTCAGGGAAGGGCAATAACTATATTTGGACAATTGAACACATATTTCCTCAAGGAGAAAATATTCCAGATAGCTGGGTACAGATGATTGCAGACGGTGATCGAGCAAAAGCAGAAGAAATCCAGCAAGAATGGGTACATCGACTAGGAAACTTAACAATTACCGGCTTCAATTCGACACTTGGAAATAAGAGTTTCGAAGAAAAACGAAATCGCAAGGATCGTCAAGATCGTTATGTCGGTTATAGAAACGGGCTTAGTTTAAATGATGATTTGCTTGAAACAAATACCTGGGATAAGGAGCAAATTGAAAAGAGAACAGCCAAGTTGATAGAGAAAGTCCTGCAGCTATATCAAATGTGATTCATTATAGTTGAATACTAGATCCATATTCTGGGAAAGGCATAAACCTCAAAAAAGAGCTACCCTCATAAATTTCAAATCCCCGTTGTCGGAACAGTTTTCAACTTAATTTGAAACACTAAAGCTCCTTAATTAGTTATAATTCCTCTAGCTTCTTTAATATTTGTTTTAACATATTTGGTACCTTACCTTCTGCATTGCTTGTAGCTGCTCGATAGGCAAACTGATTCTTTTTTAGAACAATACCAGTGCTGGCTTCAATCATCACACATGAATCAGACCACTCAGGCCATTCTGAATCCAGAAATGCCTCAAGATGATCCTCAAATATTGCAACATTAGTATTTACTGTTTGCGCGGGAAAATCCTCTTCAGAAAGCTTGAAGTATCTTAGCAATTTCCTGTTCGCTGATTTATGATTATTTTCTTCCTCTTTAATTTTTCTCTGACTTTTTCCATTTTTGACGCCTCTTTCTCGAAACCCAGCGTCAGCATCAAACAGGGCGTAACAAGGTATGCCAAGACTCGACAATACAGCATGTGTTAATGGTACCGAATTTTTACCATTAGCTGGTACAACAGATATGCCGGCTGCTTCTAATTTTGCAGGAGCGTCCCGGTCCCCTAGGCCATAGAAGACAGCAGATTCAGTAGTCCCCTCAACGACAAGAGCTTTGGAAGCAAACAATGCAGATGAAAGCTGTCCAGCAGTAAGGGTATCGAGCTGCCTATCAATAGAGCCTGGATCTTGGATCCCTTCCAAAGAGCTTTTCACATTATCAACTGTAGAAGAATGAACAGTGACTACAGGCCTTTCATCGGAACTTCTGGTTAAGCGCCTAATCTGATCAAAATGTTTTGCCTCAATAAAAAAAGGACTATGCGTTGCGTAAACAACCTGCACTCCTTTCGATGGATCATCCGCTAAAGTGCGCAACACCCGGGCAAACGCCTGTGCTTGTGTAGGGTGTTGAAATAGTTCTGGCTCTTCAATTGCTAGGCAGAACACTCCATCAGTATCTGCAGCTGTCGATTCTGCTAGAACCTGCAGAGCAGAAATAAGCAAAGTCCTTTGAAATCCGTGTCCTTGACCCTCAACTTTTGTTTCTGTATTGCCATCGTGAACCGAGACATTAAAAGTAGTCTTCGGAGGCTTCAATTCAATTTCAGCAGGAAAAACCTCAACCGATCTACCCATAGAATAGCTCAAAATTACTTCATTTAATTTTCTTTCTACCTCTTTGAGTTGATCTCCAAATTTTTCCTTGCAAACTTCTTGTTGTTCCAATCTGCTTCTTTCAACTATTTTTTCAATTTCTTCATCGGCAGCTGTACGATCAATTGTCCGCTCGAGAATATGACCAATGATGCTTGCTTTCGCATCCTGAGTTTCTTCGCCAGCGCGAAGATCAGCGGTAACAAGAACATAGTCAAATAAACCGCTCATTTTACCGTCACTATTAAAACCAAAAAAATTAGTTTGTAGGTGAGAAGGAGTTTCAGTGAGTTTGTCCGTATTATTTGATTCCCAAAGAGTCATTGCTTCCAGAGCACTATTTTGGTTAGTCCATGAAGGAAGATCAAGACCGGGATTTTCAGTTTTTAATTGATTGTATGCCTCTTTCCTTTCAGTTGCTGTATTAGCATCACGAATTATGCTAAATGGTGGATAACTCTTTATGTTTGCTGATAAAACTTCTGTTCCGTCATGAGATCGAACTTTCCATGCTGTAAAAGTATCAATATCGCTTGGAGCATATTTCCCCAGTGACTCTCGGTCTTTATCAGTTAAATTCGAAAAAGTAACTCTAACCTCAATATTCTCATCCGTGTTTCCATAGGAACAATCTTCATCAGTAAGAACACTACTTCTGCCTCCATTAAAGAACCAATCTAGTGCACGCAAGACGGTAGATTTTCCGGCACCATTTGGTCCAATAAATGTGGTTACTGAATCAAAGGTGATATTGACATCCTCGAGCGATCTGAAGTTCCTAATTCCGACAGAATGAATTTTCATACACAACTCCTCTTAGAAAAACATTGTTACCGCCCAGATCATTACTCCACCCCCAGCGCCTTAAACACGGCATCCTCCGGTGATTGGTAAAATATCAGATTGAACTTGCCCATCAGTTCGGGTGGGACAGATGCCATATCTGCAGCTGAGGTGATAGGTAGTAGAACTTTTTTTGCGCCGCTATCAAGGCAGACCTGAAGGACATTGGCAAGTTCATCAACCTTTATGATGGTTCCGCTGATGCTGATATTGCCTAAAACAGCTAAACTACTGATCACGGGCTTATTAAGAGCTGCAGAACATAAAGCTATCAGGGCTGTAAGGGATAACTGATTGGTAATGCCTATTCCATTAAGATCTTGCAAGTGCATCAAGTAATCCTTTGTTGAAGTGCTAATTGCATTACTGACACCTTTACTGTTAGCTTTTAAGTATCGATATGCCGTGTCGAGTGATTCTCTAGCTTCACGGTCAGAGCCTATGCCGGTTTTTTCGAACTTGCCGGAACCAGTGACCATCTCTGTTTCCAGCTTGAAGACTCCAAACATACCGGATTTACCTCTGCTTACGGTATAAACCTGTCCTGGTTTATGCAGGCCCTCTGGAATTAATTTTCCCCCGCCCTGTTCCGGTACCGGCACATACTCTTCAGCAAAAGATTCATTATCTATGTAGGAGAAATTCACATCATAGAATTCCATGCCGCCAATCTTCTTCAGCTGTTCCTTGACACGGCGGCGACTCTCCAGGGAGAAGCGAAGAATTTCCTCAACGCCTTCCTTATCAAACTTGCCATTTGGATAGATTAGCTTGATTAGACCAGAAACCATTTTTCTTACGGCAATAACATCACGCTGATTCAGATCATTGCCAAGTTTGTAATATTTATCGATGGAATCTGCATAAGATGTTTTTCTTAACTCTCTCAAAAACTCTGAAAGATAGTCAGTGATAAAGCCATATTCATTAGTGAAGAAATCCGGTCTGTATTTGGGGATTTCCCAGCCAGGCAAGTAGCAGTGCATTCGGTCAAAGAAAGCACTATCATACGCCATAGCATCAGGGAAGGGATCAAAGAGATGTGACGTCTTAAGCAGAACGTCAACACTCTGATTGATATTACCGACAAAAACCATGGAAGCAGAAGCGTTCTTTTCTTCTTTGCCTCTGGAGAATGATCCTGACGCCATATAATCTTTCATGATTTGGATGCCGTCTTTGTCTTTAAAATTGATACCTGCAACTTCATCGAAAGCTACACAATCCCACATGCCGACAAGTCCGACTGTCCTATTGGCCATGTTATAAAAGAGGTTTGCAACGGTGGTTTGCCCGCCGGAGACTAAGATACTGTTTGGGGAAATTTCTTTATAGACATGAGACTTACCTGTACCCCTGGGGCCCAGCTCACACAGGTTAAAATTATTCTCCACCAGAGGAATCATCCGGGCCAGAAGCAACATTTTAACTCTATGATCAAACTTCGCAGGCTCCATTCCGATAGAACGAAGGAGAACATCTATCCACTCTTCTTTAGTAAATTTGTCTCTGCCCTCAAGAACTTCATTCATATCCAGATTTGGCATCTGAATCGGCGTTAGCTTAGAAATAATAAAAGGGATACGAGACTTATCAGCTTCGTCATAATAGTACTCAAGCTGAACAATACACCAGATGCCACCACCAAGGAGGCGTTCAAAATCTGACGCATATTTTGGTGCTATCGGCACATTTTTAATTCCAAGATTGGAAAATTCAGCCTCATAGATATCTAAACGGTAATTGAGCTTGACTGCAATTTTATCGATAACAGTATAGCTGCCTTGCTCTCTTAGCTTAGAGATAATTTTTTGCGCTTCATCAGGCCGAACAAAGTTTTGTGCCAGAATACTTTTTACGTTATTTACTCCTTCTTCAATGGCATCTTTGTCAGTGGTAGCACAATACATGCCAAGAAGGTATTCCAACACATAGACGGGAACATTGGCCCCTTCTTTGATTTTTTTAGTTAGGTCTTTACGGACTATCTTACCGGGGAAAATGTCAATCAGCTTATCATTAAGCTGATGGTCGATGTCTTCTGTTTTCTCGATAAACTCCTCATGGTCATCCAGAAGATCATAGTCATCCTCAAACTGTTCCATTTCAATTCGTTCATGATCATTTTCGAAATCGCTCATTGTTCAATTTCCCCTTACACATTGAAGCCAAAATCATCTGCGAAGGCCAGATCCATTACGACACCATGACGCAAAACTTCTACATCATTCTTATCATCATAGGCAACTAAATAGTATTGTTTTGCTTTGTCGTATTGTTGGTTTCTAAAAATAAATTTCAGCCGGAATATTCTTTCGGTCGGAGCATCATCTTTCTTATCTGCCACATAAATACATTCGTTGGAGATTTTTTCGCCGTCTTCAGAAATGAAGAATATTTTATAGCTAGTTTCCTTAACTACATCACTAACCGGTTCGGACTGGATGAAGTCCAGAGATGTAATCAGGTTAGTAATTTTTTGCAC
>Ga0265293_10012068_pt1 | contig 11571 bp, 11 predicted proteins | sample Munlanlewell138R_FD_192505 | JGI IMG/M metagenome (GOLD analysis project Ga0265293, IMG submission 192505) | Leachate microbial communities from a municipal landfill in Southern Ontario, Canada - Leachate well 138R | ecosystem: Engineered > Solid waste > Landfill > Unclassified | place: Canada... | reverse complement strand
CATGATATTACTATTAAAAATGGAGTTGCTGAACATAAAATTTCTATCACCTATACCAACCCCACAGCTGCTTCTAATTGTAATTTAGAAAAAGGGGATTTATGTCTTAATGCTTCTCAATATCGAAATCTATTTAGATTTTATGTTCCAACTGGTTCTAAACTCATAAAAATGACTGGTTCAGAAATAGAAGCAGTTCAATATGAAGAACTTGGAAAACAAGTATTTGAAGGTTTCTATGGGGATAAATATCCTCTCTACGCTAAATCAAATATTAAAACTTCCATTCAATATACTTCTGGAGCTACTATTGGTTCAACTTATAACTTGTTACTTCAAAAACAACCAGGAACAAAAGGGGTTGAATATGAATTAACTATTAATGGTAAAAAACAAGAACCTTTTATTTGGTCAGCTGATAAAACCATTAAATTATCCTTATAAATGGATAGATATAAAGCAACTGAATGTATTGTCATTAATCATCGCAATCTTAAAGAAACTGATAGCCTTATCACTCTTTTAACCCCTAGAGACGGCAAAATAATTGCTCTAGCCAAAGGTGTAAAAAACATCAAAAGTAGCCGTCTTGGTAGCCTTCAATTAGGTAATGTCAGTAAAGTCCATCTTTACCAAAAGAATGATTTTATTTGGATTTCAGAAGCTCAAACCATTAGCCAATTTCTCCAAACCGACAAAAGTCTAACTCAATTAAATCTCTTGTTTTATTTTCTAGAAGTCATTAATCGACTTATTGCTGAAAATCAACAAATTGAAAATGTCTACCAAATTTCTAAAAATATTATTCAATCCATTAATAAAAATTTAGTTAATCACTATATTGAAAATGAAATCAGGTTATTAGATGTCCTTGGATTTGGTGTCCCACCAGAAATTAAAACTAACTTTATTAAAAAAGATTATAAAACTGCTCAAAAACTTATTAAAAACCTTTTTGAATCCATTATTGAAAAACCACTCGAAAGTAACAAACTATTTAAATAAACTAATCCCAAAAGATATCTTTCTCATCATAATTAAATTTAAATACCATATACAAAAAATCTTTATCAGTATTATTTATAGTTACATGTTTATCTCCAGGTTCGACTACTAAAACATCTTCTGGTTTAACAAAAACCTTTTTATCATTGATAATATAATAACCATTATTATTTAAAAAATAAAAAATTTCTGTTTGTTTTTTATGATAATGAGATTCTGCAATTTCTCCTGGTTTTATTTTTATTTTTTGGACCAATTCACCTTTTCTATTTAAATCATTTTCATTTAAATAAATTTTTTTACTATAACCTTGTTTTTCTAACCATTTTTTTTCATCAGATTTTATCAATTTCATAAAAGTATTGTATCAATAAGTTATAATAAATCCATGGCAGAAAAAAATCAAACCGACCTTGTTAATAAAGTTGTTAGTCTCTGTAAAAGAAGAGGAATAATTTTTCAAAATTCAGAAATTTACGGTGGAGTCCAAGGATTTTATGATTATGGCCCAGTCGGATCATTAATGAAAATGAATTGGAAAAATCTTTGGTGGCAAGAAAACGTCATTAAACGTCGTGATGTAGTTGGTATTGATGGTTCCATTATTACTCATCCTCGTGTTTGGGAAGCCTCAGGTCATGTTAAGAATTTTGCCGATATTATGGTTGAATGTAAAAAATGTCATAAACGCTTTCGACCTGATTTATTAGATGATTCATCTAAATGTCCTGAATGTGGTGGCCAATTTACTGAAGGTCGAAAATATAATATTTTATTTGAAACCGAAATTGGAGTTATCGAAGGTGAAAAACAACATGCCTATTTAAGAGGGGAAGCCTGTCAAACTATTTATTTAGATTTTAAAAACATTGTTGATTCTACTCGTATTCAAATTCCTTTTGGTATTGCTCAAATTGGAAAAGCTTTTAGAAATGAAATTACTCCTAAAAACTTTTTATATCGTACTCGTGAATTTGAACAATGGGATATCCAATATTTTGTTAATCCCAAAGATATGGATAAATGGTATGAATATTGGAAAGAAATTCGAATGACTTGGTATCAAAAAATGTTTAATAATCCTAAAAATTTAAGATTTAGACAACACGAAAAAGACGAATTGGCTTTCTATGCCAAAAAGGCTTTTGATATTGAATACCATGCCCCTTGGGGTTGGGCTGAAATGGAAGGAATTCATTGGCGAAGTGATTATGATTTAACTCAACATGCTAAATTCAGTGGTCAAGATTTAAATTATATTGACCCTGTCACTCATGAAAAATATCTTCCTCATATTACTGAAACTTCTGGAGGAGTCGATCGTAGTTTCTTTTTTATCCTTCTTGATGCTTTTTCTGAAGAAAAAACTACTTCCGGGGATATTCGTACCGTTCTTAAAGTTAACCCTCAAATTTCTGCCTATAAAATGGCAATTTTCCCACTTGCCGCTAATAAGCCAGAATTAATCAATAAAGCGGAAAACCTTTATCAAAAACTCAGTTTGAAATATTCTATTGATTGGGATGATAGTAGTAATATTGGTAAAAAATATCGTCGTCAAGATGAAATTGGCACTCCATGGTGTGTTGTTGTTGATTATCAAACCTTAGAAAATGATACTGTCTCTATTCGAGACCGAGATACTATGGAACAAATTCGTCTTGATATTAATGAAATTGACACTTGGTTAGAAAAGAAGTTAAATAATAACTATGAAAAATAAAAAAGTTCTTTTACCAATAATTGGGATAGCTATTTTGCTAGTTATAACAATTGTAATGATTATTATTGGCAAAAATAAAAATAAAACCAGTCCAACCATCCCTAATTCTTCTACTAATACTAATGAAGAATTAATCCTTAGTGATAGTGAAAAACCATATATTAGTCTCACTCCACAAGCTGATGGTCATCGCCTTGATCTTAAAATTACCAATATCCCTTCCTCTATTAGTGATATTGAATATGATCTTATTTATACCGCCCAAGATGAAGATTTAGAAATTGAAAAAGGAGTTGGTGGTACTATTGAAATTGAAGCCACTTCTGTTGAAAGAGAACTTCTATTAGGAACTGAAAGTTGTACCAATGGTTGTAAATATAAATATGATGAAGGTATCACTGGTGGTACTTTAACTCTAAATTTTATTACCAACGATGGTAAATCTGCCTTATACGAAGCTCCCTTTGTCTTCAAAACTTCTGCTGATATTAAAAAAGATGGGGGACTTAGTTTAATTACTGAAAATTTTGAAATTGAAGCCTCTGTTACTTCAAAAAGTGATTACTTTGTTTTAATTAAAAACTTTCCAGCAGTTTATTCTGTCTTTTCCAATGGCAAAGGCTTAGGTAAAGTTTCTTCTATAAGTCCAACAAGTATAACCAAAGAAGATCTTACTTCAGTAACAGGTGATTATCTTATTGAGTAATGAATTACCATCAACCGGTTTTAGTCAAAGAGACTCTAGATATTCTTGATATAAAACCAGGAAATATCTATGTTGATGCTACTTTAGGTAATGGTGGGCATACCTTAGAAATACTCAAACTCGGAGGAACTGTTTATGGAATTGAACAAGATCCAACTAATTTAGATATTGCCACTAAACGAATTAAAAAAGCTAATTTGGCCTCAAATTTTACTCCAATTCATGCAAATTTTAACCAACTCGAAACTATTATTAGTAATACTATTAAGCAAAAAATTGATGGTTTATTAGTTGACTTAGGTCTAAGTAAAAATCAACAAATGTCCCAAGATAGGGGATTTTCTTTTAATGATTCGACTTCACTTGATATGCGCCTTGATCCAAATTCCAACAACCCTACCGCTAAAGATATAATTAATATTGGTTCTTTTGATGAACTTTATGAAATTTTTTCCAAAAATTGTCAAGAAATTTATAGCAAACCTCTTATTTTAAAAATTATTACTGAAAGACAAAAAAAATCGATTACTGATGGGAAAAGATTGGCTGATATTATTAGAAGCTATTATTCTGAAAATAAAATAAGAACCAAGGTTGATCCTAGTACTAAAATATTTTTAGGTCTTAAAATCGCTGTTAACCAAGAATTTAGTAATCTAAAAAAAATTCTAGCTCAAAGTTTAACTTCTATAAAACCAAATGGAACTGCTTGTTTTATTAGTTTTCATTCAGGAGAAGATCGGATTATTAAACAATTTATAAAATCAAACATTATCCAAAAGAATATTTATTCAAACTCAAAACCCATTACTCCTTCCTTTTCTGAAGTAAAAACCAACCCATTATCTCGTTCAGCCATCCTTAGATCATATAAAATCGTATAAAATAGTTTAATGCCAAAAATATTTAGTTACTTTCTTCTTTCCATTGTCTTATTCCAAATTATTTTTTCTTTCTTTTATTCCAGTGAAATTATTACCCAAAACAACACTCTTTATCAAAATCAACAAGACTATCAAAAATTAAAAATTGAAAATCAAAATTTAGAAAAAACTTTTTCCGATTTAAGTTCTATCCATCGCTTAGTTGAAAACAATCAAAACACCAATCTTCTTTTTATTAATCAAAAAATTAATTTAAAATGAATCAAACTAGAATTAAAACAGTTTCTTTTGTCTTAACTCTCTGTTTTATTTTAATTCTTAGTCGTTTCTTTTATATCCAAGTTATTAAAGGGCCAGAATTAAGAGAAAAAGCTCTCACCCAAACCTACAAATTAGAAAAAACAATTCCTAGTCGAGGTAAAATTATTTCTTCAGACAATTTTCCCTTAGTTCTAAATTTAACTAGTTATCAACTTTCCATTTATAAACCTAATCTTAAAGAAGATTTAACTAAAATTTTTGAAAAAATCAATCAGGTTTATCCTAAATTTAATGAAGAAAATACTAACACGATTGAAAGCTTTAAAAATAACTCTAATCAAAAATGGATTACCTTTACCAGTTTATTTAATGAAGAAGAAAAAAAACAATTAGAACTAGCTGGTCTTATTTTTCAAAAAATTGAAAAAAGATATTATCCAGAACAATCCCTTGCCCAACCAATTTTAGGCTTAGTTGCTAAAAATCAACAAGGTTACGACATCGGCTACGGGGGCTTAGAAGGTTATTATCAAAAACAGTTAAAAGGTAAGACCGGATTCACTTGGTCACCTCAAGACGCCACTGGTAAAGCCATTCTCACTAAAAAAAGTTGGAATTCTATCGCAGTTGATGGTCAAGACCTTTTCACCACTCTTAATCGAAGTATTCAATATCAAGTCGAAACCGAACTTAAAAATGGAGTCGAAAAATTTAACGCTGATTCTGGTTCAATTACTATTATGGACAGTAAAACTGGTGGAATTTTGGCCATGGCTACTTTTACTGCCACCAGTTCAGCTACTCCTAGTGCCACCAAAATAAACTCTATTTCCGATCTTTTTGAACCAGGATCAATTTTTAAACCATTAATTATCACTATGGCCCTAGATAGTAAATCAATTGATACTGATTATATTTGTGATCAATGCGATAAACCCCTAACTATCGGTGAATATACTATTACTAATCATGACAATACCACTCACCCAAACTCCTCTTTAAAAGATATTATTAAAAATTCAGATAATATCGGTATGAGCCATATTATGTTTAAACTCGGGCTAGATAAATTTTTAGATTATTTCCAAAAAATTGGCTTAAACCAAAAAACAGGCATTGATCTTCAAGGAGAATCTAGGCCGACAGCTAAAACTAATTGGCCAGATATTGATCTAGCCACTGCCTCATTTGGACAGGGGATTGTTGTTTCTCAAGTAACCATGCTTCAAGCTTTTAATACTATTGCCAATAATGGTATTTTAGTTAAACCACATCTTTTAACAGACAAATCTATTACTTCTAAGAAAATATTTGACACCAATTCAACTAATCAAATGAAAACAATTTTAAAATATGGAGTTGAAAATGGAGTTATTGCTAATATGAAACCAAAAAATCTTGAAGTTTGTGCTAAAAGCGGTACTGCCCAAATTGCCATCAAAGGTGGTTATACTGATTCATCAACTATTGCCTCTTATATTGGGTTTTCTCCCTGTGATAACCCTAAATTTACTATGATTGTCACCATCAATAACCCCAAAAGTTCCCCTTGGGGTTCAAGTACAGCTGCCCCTATTTGGTTTGATTTAGCTTCAAAGATTAACTATTTGTTATAATAAACCAATTAAAATGACATCAAAATCGATCAAGAGTTTTAGTCAAAAAATAAAAAATACCTTTTGGCATCTACCCAAAAACTTTTTTATAAATTTAAAGTATGGATTTCCTTCAAAAAAATTAATCCTTGTTGGAATTACTGGAACTGATGGAAAAACCACTACCTGCCATCTTGTCCACCGGATTTTAACTAATGCCGGATTTAAAGTTGGTCTCATTTCTACTAATGGTGCCATTATTGGTGATACTAGTCACCAAACTCAACTTCACATGACTTCTCCTGACCCAAAAATCATCCAAGATTTACTTCAAAAAATGATTAAAGAAAAAGTCACTCATGTTGTTTTAGAAGTTACTGCCCATAGTCTTGATCAATCACGCTTTCTTTTATCTTCTTTTAATATTGCTGCTATTACCAACACCTCACCAGAACACCTTGACTATTTTAAAAATATTAAAGATTACATTAAAACTAAATCAAAACTTTTTAAACAATCAAAAATTTCTATTTTAAATCGAGACGATCAATCCTATGACATTATTAGACCAACTCTTAAAAAAAAGCCTATTACTTTTAGTATCAACAACCCATCTAATTACCAAGCTAAAAATATTAAATTTACTAACAAAAAAATTCAATTTGATGTTAATAATCTATCCATCACTACTGATAGCCCTTACCACTACCAAATCTACAATATTTTAACCGCTCTTTCTGTCTGTGATCAATTATCTATTGATCCTAAAATATTAATCGATACTGTTAAAAATTTCCCCAAAATTAAAGGTCGTCGCGAAGAAGTTGAGAATAATTTAAAATTTAAAACTATTGTTGATTTTGCTCATACTCCTGCCGCTTTAGAGAATACTCTCTCTTCTCTCAAAAAAACCACCTCTGGTAATCTTATTACTATTTTTGGAGCTACTGGTGGGCGAGATCAAAGCAAAAGACCTCTTATGGGAAAGGTTGTTTCAGAAATTTCTAATATTGCCATTATTACTGCTGATGATACCCGTTATGAAAAAATAGAAGATATTAATAACCAAATAATTGCCGGTATCACTAATAAAAATGCCAAACTTATAGATCATCAAAATTTAAATCAACGACAAATAAACCAAATCATTAAAGAAACTAATAAAAATTTTATTTATTTTAATGTTCCTAATCGTCAAGATGCCTTTAATTTAGCTATTAGATTAGCTCAACCTAATGACACTGTTGTTGCCTGTGGTAAAGGTCATGAAAATACCATTCTTCATGGCAAAACTGAATACCCATGGTCAGAAACAGAAGCTTTTAGAACTGCTTTTAATCTTAAAAATCAATGACCCAATTTAATTTAAACACCACTGATTCAATTGAAGTTAATTACCAAAATGGGTTACTTCCTCAAAGGAATCAAAAAGATCTTTGGTATCAAGAATCTAGTAGTCGCTCCAATTTAAATAATTTTAATTTAACTTCTGAAAATCGTCGTATTTTAAGAAAAACCGAAAACTTTTCTTTTGAAAAAATTAATCTAAAAGATTTCAAGTATGATTTATCTATTCAAAAAAAGATTTTTAATTGGATCAAAGAAATAGGTTGGGATTTTCCAATAAGTTCCATAAAAACAATTTTTACCAATCATATTTTTAATTATCTTTATATTTGGAAAGATGAGAAAAACCAAGAAGTTGCTTACTCTATTTGCTATTTTTCAGACACCATTAGCCATATTGCCTATGTTTTTTATGATCCTAAATACAACCATAGTAATTTACCAATAAGATTAGTCATTCAAACTATTATTGATAGTCATCAAGCCAAGCTTAACTATTGTTACCTTGGTCGGTTTTCCCCCAATACCGGCTTTTACAAACGTAATATGCCAGGATTTGAATATTTCGAAAACCATCAATGGCTTACCCTATAAAAATTTATGCATATTCATCTAGTTGGTATCGCTGGGACTATGACAGCTCCTTTAGCTGTTAACCTTAAAAAAAAAGGTAATTATATTACTGGATCAGACCAAGAAAAAATCTATCCACCAGTCAGTACTATTTTAAAAAAGTCAGATATCCCTATAAATTCAACTGAAATCAGTTCTGATATTGAACTAGCCATAATTGGTTCTTCATATTTATCTTTCAAAAAAACTAAAGAAGAATTTAATCAAATAAAAAAACTTAATATTCCCTATATTTCTGCCACTAACTATATTGCTCAAAATTTAGCTCAAGAAAACTCTATTTTAATAGCCGGTAGTTTTGGTAAAACTACTATTTCTGGTCTTTTATCATGGATTTTTATCAAAGCTAAACAAAATCCTAACTATATGTTTGCTGGTTACCCTAAAAATAAATTTGATTCAATCAATTTATCACCTTCAAATTGGTCAATTATTGAAGCCGATGAATCTATAAATGGTCTTGATAAAAAAGCTAAATTTCTATATTACCCTGTCAAACATTTATTATTAACTAGTGCCGATTGGGAACATAAAGATTCCTATCCCACTAAAATCAAGAATTTTAATGCCTTCAAACAATTAGTTATTAATATTCCTTCTGATGGCACTCTATTAATCAATTCTCAAGGTCACCAAACTAAAGAACTTAGTTTATATGCCAACTCTAAAATAATTACCTACAATTCACCTGATTCTGATTATTATCTTGAAAAAATAAAAATCACCAAACAATTAACTAATTTAATTATTCATACCCCCAGAGGACTAATTAAAGTCCAAACTCAATTAATTGGTCAATTTAATTTTGAAAATATATTAGCTGCTGTAGCCATGGCTGATCATCTTGGTATTAGTTTTAGAAATATTCAAAAAGCTATTTTTACTTTCCGTGGAATTAAGCGTCGTTTAGAGTTTATTGCAGAAAAAAAAGGTATTTTGTTTTTTGATGATTTTGCCCAATCAAACAACCGAATCAAATCTACTCTAGAAGCTTTAAAATCTCATTTTCCTAATAAAAAAATTAAAGTCTTTTTCCAACCTCATGCTTCCTTTATTCAATTTAAACAAAGTTTAATTGGTTTAAAAAAATCTTTTGACAAAGCCGATGAAGTTATTTTAGGACCATTAAAATTTAATTCAAAGATAGACAAAAGTAACCGAATCACCGCTAAAAATTTTAAAGCCGAAGTTGGTAAAAAACTTATATATATCCCTATCGAAAAAGAAATTATTATTCACTATGTACATCAATTATCATCAAATGATATCCTTATCTATATGAGTTCTGGTGGTCTATCTGGAAATAAAGTTTTCAAATCAATTATCAATCAACTTAATTAACCAAAAAAATATGTCTCGATACGTCATTACTGGTGGCCAAAAACTAAAAGGAGAAATTTCTATTAGAGGGGCTAAAAATGCCAGCTATAAACAAATAATTGCTTCTCTTCTTTCTAATCAAACCACTCGTTTAACTAATATCCCTTGTATTTCTGATATAAAAATAACCGAAAGTATTGCTCAAAGTTTAGGCTCCCAAATAACTTCATGTGGTGAACATTGTATTGAAATTTCCACTCCAGAAATTAAAAAAAATATTGTCCCTCAAGGCACTGGGGTAAAATCTCGTTCTTCTTTTATGTTTGCTGCTCCACTTTTAGCCAGAACCGGTCAAGCCATAGTTCCCACTCCTGGTGGAGATCGACTTGGTAATAGACCACTAGATCGTCTAATCGATTGTTTCTCTAAAATGAATATCCACACTGAAGAAACTTCTACTAATTTAATTTTTAAAACTGACAAAATTAAACCAACCCATTACATTTTTAACAAACCTTCACATACTGTCACTGAAACAATTATTATGACTGCGGTTTTAGCTGACGGTGAAACCATCTTAGAAAACTCAGCCCAAGAACCAGAAATTGACGATCTTATCCTCATGTTGAATAGTATGGGGGCAAAAATCCAAAGAGATCCAACTAATTTAGGTAAAATAATTATTCAAGGAGTTCCTTCTTTAAGTGGGACTCAACATCGAGTAATTTCTGATAGAAATGAAATTGTTACCTTTGCTTGTGCTGCTTTAGTCACTAAAGGATCAGTTAATATTCTTCATTGTAATCCTAAAATAGTTAAAACATTTTTAGATACTATCACTAATATGGGAGCTAAAGTTGAATTAGGTGAAGAAGAAGTGAGTGTCTCTTGGGAAAAACCATTAAAAGCAATTGATATTGAAACTGGGCCAGAACCAGAGTTTATGACCGATTGGCAATCATTATTCTCTATTGTTTTAACTCAAAGCGTTGGCTGTAGTTCTATTATTGAAAAAGTTTATCCTAATCGTTTCCAACATATCAGTAATCTTCAAAAAATGGGGGCTAAAATTAATTTTTTTAACCCTAAAATAGACAACCCTGACGTCTTTTATCAATTTAATCAAGAAAGTGACGATCCTTCTTATTTTCATGGAGTTAAAATCTATGGGCCAACTAAATTAAACCCATCTAATTTTATTATCGATGATCTTAGGGCTGGAGCTTCAGCTACCATTGCTGCTTTAACCGCTATTGGTGTCTCTACTATCGATGGGGTTGAATTTATTGAAAGAGGTTATGAAAAATTAGCTGAGCGTCTATCATCTTTAGGTGCTAACATTGAATATATTAAAACTTAATTTATGATTCATCTTTATTTAGGATTATTACTTTTTTCTTTTTTACTCACCAGTGTTCTCGTCGTTCCTTTTATTAATCTTCTTTACAGATTAAAATTTCAAAGACAGCTTCAATCAACCACTGATTTTCAAAATAAAAAAACTCCCATCTTTGATAAATTCCATAATATTAAAACTGGGACTCCAGTTGGTGGGGGATTATTAATTATTATTTCTGTCTGTATCCTTTTTCTAATTCTTTTCCCAATTCTTAAATTTTCTAGAATATTTATTTCTTCAAATTATCAAATTGATAGTGAATTACAAATTATCTTTTTCACCTTTATTAGTTTTGGTATTCTTGGCCTCTATGATGATATTTATAAATTTTTTGGCTTCAAAAAAACTGGATTCTTTGGTCTAAGACTAATTCATAAACTCATTTTACAAGTTATTTTATCCCTAATTATTTCCTGTTTAATTTATTTCAAATTAGGTATTGATTTTATTTATATCCCTATTTTAGGGGCCATTCACCTAGGCTTCTTTTTTATTATCATTTCTACTTTTATTATTACTGCCTTTACTAATTTCTTTAATATCACTGATGGTCTTGATGGTCTCTCTTGTGGTTTATTAATGATTGCTCTCTTTGCTTTTTGGTTCTTATCAAACAATTCACTTGATACTCCCATTTCTCTTTTCTTATCTCTTTGGTTAGGTGCTTTAATTGCCTTTTTATATTTTAATATTTATCC
>Ga0265293_10012067_pt1 | contig 11574 bp, 7 predicted proteins | sample Munlanlewell138R_FD_192505 | JGI IMG/M metagenome (GOLD analysis project Ga0265293, IMG submission 192505) | Leachate microbial communities from a municipal landfill in Southern Ontario, Canada - Leachate well 138R | ecosystem: Engineered > Solid waste > Landfill > Unclassified | place: Canada... | reverse complement strand
TCAGGCTTTAGGACATGCAACCGAGCTTTTCAGAAGGGTAAGAACAGTTACTCTTCAAGGTATAAATGATACTCTTGATCAGAGTGACAGAGATGCTCTGGCAAAAGAAATTGATCAGCTTCTTCTGGGTATTTTAGACACAGCCAATACTGAGTTCAAAGGTGATTTTATTTTTGCTGGAACAAACACAACTGGAGCTCCTTTTGAAATTTCATACGGAAAAGACCCCGGACAGTCATCTAATGTAACAACTCATGATTACAGAAACCCCGAAAATTCTGACAGAATGAATATTAACTTTAATTCTGTAACAGGGGTTAAATACAATGGAAACTCGTCAACAATATACAGGCAGCTTCAGCAGAGTTTAAGTGTAGAAATTAACGATACCGGAAACTATATTTTCGGTGCCGAAAAACATCGGATAACAAGTGGCTCTTTGAATATAAGAAGTCAAACATTGCCTTTAAACAATGCACTGAATTTTAATGGTGAGCTTGATACTCCGCCCCCACCGCCACCAGCATTGCCTCAGGTAGGTGATGGTCCTACTTCCTTTACGGTTGGGATAAATGGCGGGCAGATGGCGACAATTTCATATAATGCTGATACTGACAGTATTCTTGATGTGGCTGATAAAATAAATGAAAAAGCAGTTGGACTGAAAGCAATTGTTGAAAAAGTTAATATTGATAACGAAGATTTTTTTCAGCTTGTTTTTGAAGCAAATGAACCAGGTACCGAAATTATTATGTTTGATTCTGATAAGGCTGGAAGGAAAACCACTTCTGAACCAACTCTAATGGCTATGGGCGGGTTTAATCCAGATGTTGATGGCTTTGGGCACCCTGATTTCCCAGATACTCCAACAGGTGAAGTGATAATTAATGGAAAACAGTTTATTTTAAATGATTATACCACTGTCAGACAGTTTATGAATGCTGTAGTAAACGATCCTGATACTGGAATTTCAGAGTTCAATTATAATTCAGCCACAGGTGTTTTTGAAATAAAGTCTGAACACGGAAAAGCTATTGATATTATTGAAAAAGGGGATATTAATACTCCTGGTAATATGGGGTTTTTTTCAGGTCTTGGAATAAATACCAACGGAAATTTTCTTGAAAAAATGAATATGACAAATAAAATTTTTGGAAATACTTCACTTGGGTCAAGAAATGAAACTCTATCAAATGTAAATAACATTTCATCAGGTTCTTTTGTTGTTAACGGTGCTGTTATTCAGGTTGATGTTCAGGCAGATTCTCTGGAATCTGTTGCTAAAAAAATAAATCAGGCTGATGTTGGTGTTTATGCAACTGTTGAAGAAGATACTGACGGTGCTGGAAATTTCAGACTTGTGTTAAGGTCTCAAAGTCCTGGTGAAATTAAGCTTGAAGACAGAGAAGGAGATATTTTACAGGGGCTTGGATTTATAAACAATTATAATGGACAGTATTATAATTATCCAAAAAATATTGATAATCCGAGAGATATTGGAGTTTTCAGTGTTATTATGGAAATAAGAGATAATTTATATAAAGGTGATAATTTGGCGTTAGAAAAAAATCTTGGTAAAATAGATGTGCTTACTGATAATATATTACAGTACCGCTCAAAAATAGGTGCAAGGGTTCATGCTGCGGAAATATCACAGTCAAAACTTGATGATGTTAGAATTAACACAATAACAATGCTTTCAAATGTTGAAGATGTTGATATTGCAGAGGTTATTATGAAAATGCAGATGCAGCAGAATGTTCAGGATGCAGCACTTAAAACCGGAGCAGGTATTATTCAACGTACTTTGATGGATTTTTTAAGATAGGGTTTTTTTAGGAGGAGTTTTTTAATGCAACTTAATACGAGTAGATTTGGAACGCTTGAAATTAATGAAAATGATGTTTATTTTTTTAAGTATGGCGTTTTTGGTTTTGAAAATTATAAAAAATTTGTTTTTCTGAATGAAGAAGAAAGTATGTTTTCCTGGCTTCAGAGTGTAGATAATCCAGATCTTGCTTTTGTAATTATAAGACCAATTGATTTTTACTATAATTATATATTGGATTTGGATTTGCCAGATGCAAATGATTTAATGATTGATGATAATTCTGAAACGGAAATTTTCTGCATTGTAGTAATACCTGAAGATACTTCCATGATGACTGGGAATTTACAGGGACCAATAATACTCAATAAATCAAGAATGCTTGGAAAACAGGTGATTTCTCTTAATCCTGAGCATAAACTGAAACATTTTATTCTCGATGAACTTAAAAGAAAAGTTGAACTTGAGAAAGGTGATAAAGCTGGGGAGGATAATAGATAATGCTTGTTCTCACCCGAAAGAAAAATGAGAGTATAATTATTGGAGATAGTGTAGAAATTGTTGTGGTGGATATAAAAGGTGATCAGATTAAAATAGGAATAAATGCTCCTAAAAACATTTCAGTACACAGAAAAGAAGTTTACGAAGAAATTCAGAGAGAAAATATTCTTGCAGCTCAGTCTAATATAAAAGCTGGAAAAATCAAAGAGCTTGACCAGTTATTTAAAATAAAAAAGCCAGACGTTGACAAGCATTAAAAATAATTGTTATAATTAAAGATAGAGACATTAAAGTTTTACACAATTTGTGACGATATAAATGCAGGTATCTAAGGAAAGATACCTTAAAAAGCGGACAAGGATGTTTGCGATGAAAAAGTTAAAAATTAAAAATTTAATATGTGTTAAAAATACAAACCTGTTTGAATATTGGGTGAATATTCAAACAGGTTTTTGTATTTTATAAAAAAATATTCTGAAGGCAGGGTGAACCTTCAGAATAAATAAACACACGAAAGGAGGTAAAAACAAAAAACTGAATAAGAAACATTAGCACCCAGCTAATAAATACTTTCTCCGGTATGGATACCGGGAAAAACAATCATGGAGGATTGCTAATGAGTATAGGAATAATTAACCATAACGTAAGTGCGTTAAACGCATACCGTAGTCTTAACCAGACAAACCGCGGTCTAGGGCAGAATATTGAAAAATTATCTTCTGGCTTGAGAATTAACAGAGCAGCAGATGATGCAGCTGGTCTTGCGGTTTCAGAAAAGATGAGAGGTCAGATTGGTGGTCTTGACCAGGCTGTAAGAAATGCTGAACACGGTATTTCAATGATTCAGACCGCAGAAGGTGTGATGGATACAGCACACAGTATTCTGCAGAGAATGAGAAACCTTTCAGTGCAGGCAGCCAATGATAACTACACAACTTACGACAGACAGAGACTTCAGAAAGAAGTTGATGAACTTATTGACCAGGTTGACAGAATTGGTCAATACACAGAGTTCAACACAAAAAAACTTCTTAACGGAAATGCTCTTGGGAAAGCAAACACACTTGATTCAAGAATTCTTACATCGCAGGTTGTAGGTCAGGTTTCAAATGCTGACTATTCAATAACTATTGTTGAAGCTGGAAAAGCTTCCAGAGTTCACGGCTCAACAGCGTGGAATGACAGCAATGGTGATGGAATAACAGATTTAAGAGACCTTGGAATTTCAGGTGATGTTGAACTTCAGATTACAGTTGATGGTAATACAAGAGCGGTTGGACTAAATGAATTTGACAACATCAATGATGTTGTAAGAAAAATCAACTCATCTAACCTTGGAGTGCTTGCTGGTGTTCATAATCATGCTGATGGATTTGATTATCTGACAATGACTTCAAGAAGATCTGGTTCAAGATTCAACATTTCATTTGGTGATGATCCTGACGGTGTTGCAATTGCTATGGGTTTATTTGGAGGTTCAGCTGATTCAAAAGATTCTTCAGTTTACGCTATAATAGATGCAACAGGTCAGGCAAATGCACCTTGGTTGAGATTTAATTCAGGAACAGATACTGTAATTTCAATAGTAAATATTACTGACCAGAGACTGTTCCCAACTATTCCTCCGGGAAAAGCTGACGAAACACAGGTAACAGTACAAGACAGAATACTTGGAAGATTTGTTTCAAATTCAGATATTTTTACTGAAAAAGAACTTTCAACTGCTTACAGTATGTCTGGTTCAATTGATGACGCTCTAACCAGACAGTTGAGAGAATCAGGTCTTTTAAAAGGTTTTGTAATAAATGTTGATGAAGATATAGATTATGGTACTGCTGACCTTAACAATGACGACTATTTTACAGACACATACTCAACAGCAAATTACACATTTGCTGCAATTCCAACTGGAGTTGAAGGTGGAATTAAAAGAGGAGCTGTAGAATACAGTGGTGAAGATTTGAGAGCTCTTACAGATTTAGAAAGAACTTCACTTTTGTCAGTGAGACTTTCAGTAAGAGATTCAAGACAGGTATTTCAGATTGGAGCAAACGAAGGTCAGACTCTTACAGCTGATTTTGCCAACCTTACAGCAGAAGCTTTAGGTTTGACATCAGTGTTAAGAGGAGCGGGTAATATTTTTGACGGAATCGATACACTTGATAATGGAACAAAAACTCAGAAACTTAACCTGAATGTAAGTATCGAAACCCAGAAATCAGCTGAAAAAGCAATTACCACAATAAATAACGCACTTAACCTTGTTTCTGAAGGCAGATCAAGACTTGGTGCTTTCCAGAACTCACTGGAAAAATCAGTTGATTACCTGAACATTGCTTATGAAAATCAGGTAGCTTCAGAATCAAGAATCAGAGACGTTGATATGGCAAAGGAAATTTCTGACTTTACAAGAAATCAGATTCTAATTCAGTCAGGAACAGCAATGCTTTCACAGGCTAATGTGAAACCACAGAGCGTTCTTTCCTTACTGTAACAACAAAAGTTTTAATAGAATAAAAACAGGGTCGGGAAATATTTCCTGACCCTGCTTTTTAAAAAGTAAAAAAATGTGTTAAAATTAATCAAAGGAGGGCTTTATGTTTGATATAAAAAATCTTGAAAATAATTTTACAATAAAAAATGATGAGCCCTCAAAAGGGCTTAATGACAAACAGATAAAAAATGAAAATAATTTTATTAATAAAGTTGAAGAAAGAAAAGAAAAATTTGAAAATTTCAAAGAAAAATACGGTTTTGATGAAAAAGATATTTCTGAAGAAAAAATGGAAAAAGAAATTGAAAAATTAAATAAAGTGACAGAAGTTTTTAATAAAAACCTTAATTTCTCAGTTCATAAAGAAACTGGGCATATTGTGATAAAAGTTGTTGACAATGAAAATAATATAATAAGAGAAATTCCGCCGTCAAAAATTCTTGATATGACTGCGAGATTTAAGGAAATTCTTGGTCTGATTTTTGACCAGGAATATTAGAGAAGAAAGAGGGAGGACTTTATGGCTAATATGCAGATAATGGGACTGGCATCTGGACTGGATATTAATGGCATTATAGATCAGCTTATTGAAATCGAAAGACAGCCTCTTTACAAGCTAATGACAAATAAAAACAATCTTGAGCTTAGAAAAGAGACTATTTCTCAAATTAACATGTCAATATATGATTTTCAGAGTGATGTGTTTAATTTTACTTTAGAAGGAACTTTCAGAGGGAAAAAAGTTGATTCCAGTAATGAAGGTGCAGTATCCGCGAATGCAAGTATTAATGCTGTAAATGGTACTTTCACTTTCAGAAATATTGAACTTGCCACCTCAACAGTTGTTTCTGGTACTGCCCCAATATTTACCTCTAATTCTTTTTCATCCTCTGAATCTATCGCAAGTATTACAACAACAAATTCCTGGCAGACAGCTGGTTTTTCAGCTCCTCCAACAGGAAGCGTTACAATAAATGGTGTTGAATTCAATCTTTCACATTATTCCTCAGTAGATTCTTTTATGAATGCTGTTGTTAATCATTCAAGTGCTGATGTTGACAGTTTTGTGTTTAATTCTGCAACAAACTCTTTTTCAATAACCGCAGCTTCTGGAAAAGAGCTTGTGATGTTTGAAAAATCTTCGGGAACAGGTTTTCTTACTGCTGCAAAAATTCCATTTATTTCAAAAAATACAAAATTTTCTCAGTTCGCTGGTATTACAGAAGGTGCAACTTCAATAACATCAGGTGTTTTCAGCATAAACGGTGTTGATTTCACTATAAACAAAGATGTTGATACCATACAGAGAGTGGTTGACAGAATTAACAATTCTTCTGCAGGAGTTATTGCATTTTTTGATGATGTTACCCAGAAATTTACTCTGACTTCAAAAGATCAAGGTAACCAGTCTATTGTATTAGAAGACAAAAGTTCAAATTTCTTGAGTGCTATGAATGTAAAAGATGCTCCACAGAATCTTGGTAAAAATGCAAGTTTTGAATTTAATGGCGTGTCAACAACAAGAAATTCAAATACATTTGAAATTAATGGTGTAACTTATACACTTTCAGAAGAAACAACAGGTCCTGTCAACATTACTGTTTCAAGTGATCATTCAGACATAGCTGATAAAATTGAAAATTTTGTTGAAAAATATAACTCAATAATGGAAACAATATATACTAAACTGAATGAAGAAAAAGCAAGTAATTCAGCGATTAACTCAGCAGCTAATGATGAAGAAGCAAGAGAACTTATGAAAAAAGGACTGTTGAAAAGAGATCAGACTTTAAGACAGCTTCAGGATGAAATGAAAAACTTTTTTGCAATATCTTTTGCTGGATTTACAATGGAAAATATCGGTCTTAAAGCTGCTGGAGCTGCTGGAGTGGTAACTGAAGAAATGAAAAAAGGATTGATTTCTTTTGACAGAGAAGTTTTTGAAGCAAAACTTGCTGAAAATCCAGAAATGGTTGAAGCAATGTTCAGAAATTCAGGTAAAAAAGTTTTGCATTCTAATGAAGAAATAGCTATTGCTGATGGAAATAAAAAAACTTTTGCGCTTAATTATAGAAATATTGGTCAGGAAGTAAAAATAAAAGTGGATGGGGTTGAATATAAACTTGTAACTGAACCCCAGGCAGCTGATGAATTTTCTTTAAACAGAACCTCGGGACAAATTACTTTTTTTGAAGCACCTGCAAACAATTCCAAAATCCAAGCAACTTTTACTCATGTCGAGGGTAATGAATATTATGAAAATGAGAAAACATTAGGTTCTGGTAACGGTTTCAGAACTAATTTTAGATTAGGAAATAAAAATATAGGACAAAATATTAATATTATTGTTGGTGATGGAAGTGTTTCTTATAATCAGGTTGAAAGAAAAGATGAACTTTCAGGTAATTCTTATTATGTTGACAGAGATACAGGAACTATTACTTTTGCTGAACCAATAGCATCTGATGTTGAAGTTAAGGCTTCATACAGTTATATAATGAGTCAGAATGGTATTTTTAATGAAATGTATGAAGGGCTTAAATCTTATACTGGAATAGGTTCTTTCTATCAGGCTGAAAATTCAATTACCAGTGAGATTAAATCTATTACCGATAGCATTTCAAGCATGTCAAGAAGAATTGAAGGAAGACAGCAGAGACTTGTCAGACAATATACAGCTCTGGAAATGTCTATTAACAATGTTAATTCACAGGGTGCATGGCTTTCACAACAGCTTAATAATCTTGGTTCATGGGGTTAATAGTTTATTATAACGAAAGGAGAAAATATGCTGAATTTTGACAGAGGGGCTGAAAATTACAGAAAAAATCAGGTTGCAACAGCTACTGAAGGTCAGCTGATTCTCATGTTATATGATGGAGCATTAAGATTTTTAACAAGAGCAAAAACAGCTATTGATGAAAAAAACACTCCTGAATCACATAATTATATTACAAAAGCAAGAAGAATAATACTTGAGCTCATGGTGTCTCTTGATATGGAAAAAGGTGGAGAAATTTCTAAAAATTTAAACAGTCTTTACTTTTTCATTAATCAGGAGCTTATAAAAGCTAATATAAAAAAAGATAAAGAAATATTAGATGAATGTTTTGGATTGATTAAAGAATTAAGAGAAACATGGAAAGAAGTAATTGAAAAAAATAAAAAAGAAAATACTGTTTCAGTTGAGTCCCAGACTCAAACAAAAAAAATTGATATAAAAAATTAAAGTTTTGGCAAAAATTTGCCGATAGATATTAGTTTTAGGAGGTGAAAAAAAAGAAGATGTGTCGGGGATGAGGCAGACATCCTTAAAAACTGCGAAAAAAATGTTAAAAAGCAACATGATTAACAAGGATGTTAATCAAAAAAATTAAATAAGAATCAGGGAGGATTTTTATGTCAAGTTTTGGAATAATTAATAACAACGTATCAGCAGTCAACGCGTACAGAACATTAGGAAAAACAAACAGAGGTTTAAATCAGAATCTTGAAAGACTTTCTTCAGGTCTAAGAATCAACAGAGCAGCAGATGATGCTGCAGGTCTAGCGGTTTCCGAAAAAATGAGAGGTCAGATCAATGGTCTTGACCAGGCTGTAAGAAATGCTGAAGATGGTATCTCAATGATACAGACAGCAGAAGGTGTTATGGATACAGCTCACTCAATACTTCAGAGAATGAGAGTTCTATCAGTTCAGGCAGCTAACGATAACTACACAACTTATGACAGACAGAGACTACAGAAAGAAGTTGATGAGCTAATCGGTCAGATTGACAGAATATCAGAATACACAGAATTCAACACTAAAAAACTTCTTAACGGAAACGCTTTAGGTAAAGCAAATTCTCTTGACTCCAGAGTTTTAACAGCTTCAGCTTCAGGAATAGTTGCTAATGCTGACTATTCAATAACTGTTGTTCAGGCTGGACAGGCTTCAAGAGTACATGGCTCTACAGCATGGAATGATAACAACAACGATGCTTTATTTGATTTAAGAGACCTTGGTATTTCAGGTGATGTTGAGCTTCATATTGAAGTTGATGGTAAAGCAAGAGCGGTTGAATTAAATGAAAAAGATAACATTAATGACGTTGTAAGAAAAATTAATGCGGCTAACCTTGGTGTGCTTGCAGGTGTTCATAATGTTGATGGAGTTGATTATCTTACAATGACTTCAAGAAGATCAGGTTCAAGATTCAACATTTCATTTGGTGATGACCCAGATGGAGCTGCTATTGCTCTTGGTTTATTCGGTGGTGTTGATAATTCAGTTGACTCATCAGTTTATGCAATTTATTCAGCTACTCCAGAAGATGCTCCATGGTTGAGATTTACTTCAGGAACAGATACTATTATATCTATAGTAAACATCACAGACCAGAGACTTTTCCCAACAATTCCACCAAACATGGCTGATGAAAGTCAGGTTACTTTGCAGGACAGAATTCTTGGTAGATTTGTTTCTAACTCAGATATTTTTACTGAAAAAGAACTTTCAACAGTTATGAATCAGGATGGAACTGTTAATCAGGAACTTACAGCAAGACTTAGAGATTCAGCTTTACTTAAAGGTCTTACAATAAATGTTGATGAAGATATCGATTATGGTTATGAAGATATGGTTAACTATGATTCAACAGAAACCCTTTCAATTGCAAATCATGCTTATGCAGCAATTCCAACAGGAGTTGAAGGTGGAATAAGAAGAGGAGCAGTTGATTATGATATCGAAACATTAACAGGTGGAACTCTTGAAGCAAGACAGCAGATTTCTCTTGTTTCAGTAAGACTTTCAGTAAGAGATGCAAGACAGGTATTCCAGATTGGTGCTAACGAAGGTCAGACAATGACAGTTGATTTTGCAAATATTTCAGCTGAAGCTTTAGGTTTGACAAACGTTTTAAGAGGTGCAGGTAACGTATTTGACGGTATTGATGATCTTGATAATGGAACAAAAACAGCTAATCTAAATCTTAACATCAGTATCGAAACTCAGAAATCAGCTTCTTCAGCTATAACAATAGTTAACAATGCTTTGAATATAGTTTCAGAAGCTAGATCAAGACTTGGTGCGTTCCAGAACTCTTTAGAAAAATCAGTTGATTACCTTAACATTTCTTATGAAAATCAGGTTGCTTCTGAATCCCGTATCAGAGACGTTGATATGGCTAAGGAAATGTCAACATTTACAAGAAATCAGATTCTTACACAGTCTGGTACTGCTATGCTTGCTCAGGCTAATCAGAAACCACAGTCAGTTTTATCTCTGATAAGATAAGTTCTGATTTAAATTTCTTTAAAATTTTATAAAGAGGGAACCGGTAACGGTTCCTTCTTTTTTTTCGTTTATATCGATAAAAACATTCAAAAAATAAATTATATTTAAATATTAAATTTAATTATTTCGATAATTACAGTAAGCATGGTCAGGTCTTAACCTGCAAAAAAATTAACTAATAATAACATGGATGTTAAGTTGAAAATGAGAGGGAGGAAACAACTATGAGTACAGGTGTTGGTATAATTAATCACAACATTTCAGCAATCAATTCTTTGCGAACGTTACAGGGAACCAACAATGGTTTGAGTGCAAATCTTAAAAAACTATCTTCAGGATTGAGAATCAATTCAGCAGCAGATGATGCAGCAGGACTTGCAGTTTCTGAAAAAATGCGAGGACAGATTAGTGGTTTGCAGCAGGCTGAAAGAAATGCCCAGGATGGTATTTCAATGATTCAGACTGGTGAAGGAGTGCTTGATTCTACCCATAGTATCCTTCAGAGAATGAGACTGCTTGCAGTACAGGCAGCCAACGATTCATACACAAGCTATGACAGAAGAAGAATTCAGGAAGAAATGACTCTGTTGATTGATGAAATTGACAGAATAGCTGACTATACTGAGTTTAACAGAAAAAAACTCATGAATGGAACCACAATAGGTCATGCTAATCCTGGAGACGTAAGAACACTTACTGCTGACGTAACAGGGATTGTTGTCAATGCAGATTATTCAATAACCGTGCTTGCAGCAGGTAATCCATGTAGAATTCATGGAAACAGAAATCTAACAGATGGACCTGATGCTGACAATATTGTAAATTTAAGAGATATTGGAGTTATAGGAGTTCAGGAACTTCATATTGTAGTAAATGGAAACACACATGTATTAGACCTTGAAGAAGAAGACACTCTTCAGGATGTTGTATATAAAATAAACAGCTCAGGAATTCCCGTAAAAGCAGGACTTGATGCTGAAGGAAATGATTTAACTCTTACTTCCACACATTCTGGACCAAAATTCAATATAAGTTTTGGAACAGACCCTGACGGTCTTGCAATGAGACTTGGTCTTCATGGTGGAGTTAATGGAACACTCACAAGTCGTGAAAGAGCTTATGACAGTCAGGGAAATACTTTAGATTTTCCGATATTCAGAAGTGGAACACATACAATAATTTCAATCACAAATATTACTCAACAGGCAATGTTTCCAACTGCTCCTGGTAAAATAAGTGACCCTGGAGGATACACAAGAAGTCTTGGTGTTTTTGTATCAGAATCAAGAAAATTTACTGACAGAGAGCTTGCAAGACCAATAAATTCAACTACACCTGAAATTGGAAGACCTTTATGGCCTGATATTGATGGTGATGGCAATCCAGACCCGGTTGATTTAACAAACAGTGGTTTATTAAAAGGACTTACAATACATGTTGATGAAGAAATCGACTTTGGTGTTTTGCAGCA
>Ga0265293_10012066_pt1 | contig 11575 bp, 13 predicted proteins | sample Munlanlewell138R_FD_192505 | JGI IMG/M metagenome (GOLD analysis project Ga0265293, IMG submission 192505) | Leachate microbial communities from a municipal landfill in Southern Ontario, Canada - Leachate well 138R | ecosystem: Engineered > Solid waste > Landfill > Unclassified | place: Canada... | reverse complement strand
CGCCGCCCGGCTCCGTTGTGGAAGCCGGGCGGCGGGAACCGTTAATGACCAGGGTGGTCAGCTACGGGTCGGTGAGGTGATTATGGTCTGGAGATGGAGTACAAGCTTGCCGCAGAGGCCGCAGCGCGGCTCGTGCTGGACGCAACCTCGATAAACTCGCCACTCCGCACGAGGAAGTCACCATTGATTATAGGCCCCCCAACGGTGGTCCCCGCGGAGTTGACGACCCGAAGGGTGGCATCCACAGCGCTGTTGCCATCGAAGCGCAGGACTACGCCTGCACCCGCGGCGGCGGGCACGCGCCAGTAGTCGACATCACCGAGCACCTCGAGGGCGCCGGAATCACCACTAAACAGGTCGATGGTGGGGGCGGCGGCCATGGTGTCGTTGTTAGGCTCACCAGCGTCGGCGAAGAAGTCACCGAAAGCGAACAGACCAACGCTCTGGGCGCTACCAGACGTGTTCGTGATAAGCACGAAGTAGTGGTCGCTAGTCCCTTGATCGAGAATCACGCAACTACCGCGGCACGCCACGTTAGTGTTGAGCGCCTGACTGTCGAGCTCCGCGGCGGTTGACAGGCCCAGGGTGCCGCTACCGAAGAACGCACTTGAACTGGCACTGGCGATCCGGTTACGGGAGCTGTTGAAGACTTCGAGGTCGAAGTTGCGGTTCAGCTCAAGGTAGAGCACGGGTCTCGTGGTATCGACGTTGACCCGTATGAAAACGTCCGCACCTGGAGCGAGGTTGTAGGTGTTAACCGGGGCGGCGTCGTTGTTGGCCGCGGTGCGGGTGTCGCTTGGCTGCCTGGGCGGTGGCGGCCCTGGCTCCACGGTTATGGTGCACGCCGAGAGCACCAGCGCGGCGGCGATAGCGAGTGAGAAGAAGAGGGTGTGTCGTTTCACGCGAAGACCTCCTACGATCGGTCAACTCTGAACTGCTCGGCAAGCCGGCGCGCTGCTCGCCCCATGAACGGGACTGAACTAACACGCAGGTGCTGTTGGCGCGCGCCGGAACACGGAGGCTCCTGCAGGACGCCGTTACCCGCCTCCCACCATATGCGAATAACGTCCCACGCGCATCGGCAAATCCTTAATGAACCCGCCACAGCAGGCCGTAATGGACCGCATTACTCAAGCACCATGAGGTACGGGTACAGGTCCGGCGCGCCGGCGTGAAGCTCGACCTCCAGGTCCGGGTAGGCGGCCTGGATGCGGGCCGCGGTCTTCTCCGCTGCCTCGGCGCCCACGTCCGGGGAGTAGAACAGCGCAGCTATCTCGTAACTGTCGGCACGGCCCTCCAGCAACTCCATGAGCACGTCCACGTAACCGCGCGCCGACGCCGCCAGCACCCCGTCCACGAGGCCTATGGCGTCGCCGTCCCGCACGTTCACGCCGTTCAGCTCAACGTCGCGCGTGGCGCTCGTGACCTCCAAGGTCAGCGAAGCGTCGGAGGCCGCGCGCATCTCCTCCAGCAGTTCCTCGGCGTCCGCGCCCTCCTGGAAGAGCACTGCGGCCGCTAAACCCTGCCCCAGCGTGCGGGTCGGCAGTACGTGGACGTTCTTATCGTCAACGATGTCGCCCACCCGCTCGGCGGCCATGATGATGTTCTTGTTGTTCGGCATGACAATCACGTCGCGGGCGCCCACGCTGCGAACGGCGTCCACTATGTCCTGCACCGACGGGTTATCGGTCTGACCGCCGCCCACCACGCGCACGCCCAGGCTGCGGAAGACGCGGGTCACGCCGTAACCGTTCGCCACCGCCACGGCCGCTGTGAGGGCCGGCTCGGCCTCAGCGGCGTCCACGTCGGCGAGGATCTCGGAATGCTGCTCGCTCATGTCCTCGACCTTGGAGCGGATCATGCGGCCGAAGCGCGAGACCTCGGCGAGGAGCTTCTCCGGCTCCTCGGTATGGATGTGCCCCTTGACGAAGCCCTCAGCGCCCACCACCAGCAACGAATCGCCGTACGGCGCTACCAGCTCGCGGATCTCCTGAGTGGGTACCTCCACGTCGGCTAAGAGGAACTCCGTGCAGAAGCCGAACTCCTCCTCCTCGAATTGCTGCTGGGCACGGTGCTCGATCTTGGGCTTGGGTGGCAGCGGCAGGCCCTCGAAGTAGGCCATGACGCCCTCGAACAGGCGGATGAGCCCGTGACCGCCAGCGTCGACCACGCCGGCCTGCTTGAGGATGGGTAGCAGCTCCGGCGTGTGCGCCAGCGAGACGCGCCCGGCTCTTAAGGCCAGGTCGAGGAGCGCCAGCGGAGTGACCTCGGCGGCGTCCGCGCCCTCCGCCGCAGCCTCGCCGTTACGTTCCGTGAAGTGCTTCTCGGCTGCCTCCGCCGCTTCGCGCACCACCGTGAGGATGGTGCCCTCCACCGGCTTCATGACCGCCGCATAAGCAGAATCTGAACCCGCGGAGAGCGCCTCCGCCAAGTCGGCGCCGCTCACGCGGCCGTTATGGCGGATCGATTCCGCGAAGCCCTTCAGGATCTGCGAGAGGATGACGCCCGAGTTACCGCGCGCACCGAGGAGCGAACCGTACGAGAGGGCGCGCGCCACGCCCTCCATGTCGTCTGGTGCTGAGTCCGCCAGCTGCCGCCGCACGGACTGCATGGTGAGGTGCATGTTCGTGCCCGTGTCGCCGTCCGGGACCGGGTACACGTTCAGCGCGTTAGTTTCCTCCACGTACACGCCTAACCAGTCGGTGGCGAACGTGAACGCCTTAGCTAGGTCGATCGGCCCCCAAGTGAGGCTCTTAGCGCCCTTAGCCACGGCTTATGCCCGCCACGTGCACGCGCACCTCGTCGAGGGTAATGCCAGCCAATGATTCGGAGGCGTAACGCACGCGCTCGCGGATGGACTCGGCCACCACGGGGATGTTCACGCCGTAAGCCACCACCACGTGGAGGTCAACATCCGCCCTGTGCTCGCCCTGCGGGTGCTCTATGACCACGCCCTCATCCACCTGGCGGGCGCCGAGGATGCGCCTGATGCCCTCGGTGATGCTGGCGGGCGCCATGCCTACCACGCCCGGCACCTCGTGGGCGGCTAAGCCGATGATGCTGGCCAGCGCCCCGTCGGCCACGCGGATCTCGTCCACGGCGCGCTCCTTGTGCTCCGTTCTGGGTTTGCTACCGAACGGTAGTAGAGAACTCAGCGTCTGCGACCGCTTCTTAGCACCCTCGCTGACCGTGTCGGCGCTCTCTACGGGCGCCGCGTCGCTACTCAGGTTCTCATGGGCCTCGCCGGTCGCGGCTTCGTCGCCCGTGCGCTTGCTGTCATCGTGCATGCTCGCTAACCCTCCAGTCGCGGTCCGGCAGAGCCCGCGGCGGGTGTAGTAACCGTACCGGAAGTGGTTCCAGAGTGGCATTGTATCAAGGCGCGACGAAGCCGCCGAGTCGAACAACTCGGCGGCCAGCCTGCGACGTTTTAGTTGTACCTAGTTTCCGCTACCGACCGTGCGGGTGCTAGTCGGGTCAGGCGGTGCCCGTGCGGCGGAAAAGCCTAACCAGCACGAGCAGGACGGCTACCACGATGAGCACGTGGATGAGCCCTCCGAACGTGACCTGAGCGATCATCCCGAGTAGCCAGAGGATCCCTATGATTGCGGCAAGAGTGAACAGCATGAGCGTCTCCGTTCCTTGAGAGAAGGCGGGAGCCCAGCGCCGTCATGCCCACGCGTTACCGGCGAGAGAGCCGTCGGCGTGAAGCGCCCGCGGGATCGGACGCCTTGATACTGCAGCCTGAACATGAAGCGTTGCTGGCAGGCGGATTAACTACATACGGAGTAGGCGCGCGCCTACTCCATGCCAGCGAGGAAACCGATACGCCGCAGGGCGCGGATAAGGTCCATGACCGTGACCTCGGAGGGGTCGTACTCCACGTTAACTTGCCTAGCGTCGGCGGGCGTCACGCTGACCACGCCCACAACGGCTTGCAGCGTCTGCACCACCTGTACGCGGCTGTCGTCGGTGTCCATGCCCCGCACGCGCATGAGCGCTCTTGCGCTAGCCACGGCCGCTCACCTCCAAGGTTTCAGTACCCTCGGCGGCCGCGGCGCGCGTGGCCGCCACCGAATCAGCCAGTTTCACGCCGCGTGAGCCCAGCACCCGCACGTGCTGCACGAGGCGATCCTCGAAGAACGACTCCTGTTCCAGCAGCTTCAGCAGGGCGGCGTCGCTCCGCGGCGTGCGGGTGAGCAGGTCGTACACGCCCGAGTCGTAAGCGCTCTTCACCAGGGCCTTCACGAGGGCCTCGGCGGCGGCGGGGTCAGCGGAAGCGAGGCGCGCGACCAGCACCTGCGGTCTCTCCCCCGACCAGACAGCTTGCGCCATGACGAAGCCGAGCGGCTCCTCGCTACCAGCGGCTACGTCCTCGGCCACGAACGAGTGCTCGGTGCGGCCGAAGAAGCGCAGGGCGCCCGCGGTCAGGGTAGGCTCCAGGCCGTGCCTATCAGCGTACTGAGCGTCTATTAGGGTGAGCGCGGCCAGGTCCGCCTCAACGGGTGGTCGCACGGTGATAGCCATGGCCCCGAGTATACGTGCGCCGCGCAGCGCGCCTGCTGCCGCCGGCTACACCACCAGGTCGGCCACGGCGCGCTCGGACGCCGCTAAGTCCCACGGGTCGTAGCCGGCTTCCGCGAAGTAAAGACCCTGCGGGCCGACGTTATGACCCGCCCTGGTCCGGTCGCGCGCCGCCAGCAGCGCCGGCAGGTCGTCCGGGCTCAGCTTGCCCTTCCCCACCCACAGGAGCGTGCCGACGATGGTGCGCACCATGTTGCGCAGGAAGCCGTCGCCAGCGATGTGTAGGCGCAGCTCGCCCGCCTCGTTCCTCAGCTCGCACAGGTGCACGGTCCGCACGGTGGTGCGCGATTCCTGCGTGGCGAACGTGGCGAAGTCATGCCGGCCCAGCAGGTGACGGGTCGCCGCCTGCATGGCGGGCACGTCCACATGCCGGAACACGGGCAGCACCCGGTTGCGGTTCACGGCCAGGCCGCGAGGGTCGTCACGCACCACCCGCAGGCGGTAGAGGTAACGCCTGTACAGGCAGTGGTACTGCGCCTCGAAATCCGGCGCCGCCGTCCGCACGTTGACCACCGCCACGTCGCGCGGCAGGTGAGCGTTCAGGGCGAGCCTCAGCTTCTCGTCCGGGATCCGGGAGCTGGTATCGACGTGCGCCACCAGCGCCAATGCGTGCACGCCAGCGTCCGTGCGGCCAGCAGCCATGACCGTGCCGTGCTGCCCGGGCAGCTGCGCGAACGCCTCCTCCACCACGCCCTGCACGGTGCGCTCGCCCGCGGCCTGACGCTGCCAGCCGTAGAAGTCGGTGCCGTCGAACTCCAGCAGCAGGCGCACGCGCCGCGCCTCGGTGGCGGCCCCGCTCACCCGGAACGGGCCGGCGCCTGAACGTCCGCCCCGCGCAGCGCGGGCTTAGGCACGAGCGCGGTCCAGCGGCCGATGAGCGGCACGAGAACGGCTCCCACAGCGCCTATCAGCAGGTAACGCACGAAGGCGCCCACCGGGCTATGCCTGATGGCGTCGGGTATGGCGGCCGAGCTGCCCATCAGCGCCACGAACACCAGCGCCAAGCCGATAACGATGAGCACCAGGCGCCCGACCAGCGGGCCGTCGGTGCTGTGCCGCACCAGTTCCGGGCCGACCACGAACGCGGCGAGCGCGCCCATGTACAGACCCGAGTTGGCCGTAGGTAAGACCAGGTGCAGAACCAGTGGCACGACCACGCCGAGGGCGGCCACGGCGGGCCGGCTCAGGTTCCACTTCACGCGGTCCAGCGCGCGACCGGCGAAAGCGAACGCCAAACCGAGCGCCAGCCCTACAACCACATCAATCGGGAAGTGCACGCCGAGGTAGAGGCGCGACACCGCCACCAGGCCCACGATCAGCGCGGCCACCACGGAGAACCACGTCTTGCGCACGTAACTCGCTGCCAGCGCCCACAGGAGCATGGCCGACAGGGCGTGGCCGGACGGGAAGGAGGCGCCCGCCGCGGTGTCGGCCGCGGCGCTGCTCCTCAGCACGCTGGGGTCAAGTTGGAAGGGCCGCGGAGCGTCGAAGACCAGCTTCAGTAGCTCCATGATGTAGACGCCCGCCAGGAAGTAGATGGCCAGGCTGCGGCCGTTCCGGGCGCTAAGGCCGACGAAAGCGATGACCAGGATGGCCACGTAAACCTGCTCGGAACCCAGGTTGGTAACGAGCATCATGAAGCGGTCTAGGGCGGGTGAGGCAGCACTCTGCAGGGCGACGATGAGATCCATTTCTCCTCCGGTGGTGACTGGCCCGATTCTACCGACCCGCTCGCGTAGTGCGGCGCCCCCTCCAGTACCCACCCATGGCGCCAGCGGGTGTGCCGTTACCAGGAACTCTCACGCGCGCCGCGCGTGGTAGCCGCGGGCGCCGCCCTGCGGCCGCGCTCATGCCAGCATTAAGCCGTGACCAGCCTCCCGCCCCTCAACGACACCATCGTGGCCATAGCCAGCGCGCCTGGCGTGGGGGCGGTCGGCGTGGTGCGCCTCTCCGGCCCCGAGGCCTACCGCATAGCCGACCAGCTCTTCGCACCGCGCCGCGGCGGCGCGCCCAGCTCCAGACCGCCGGGCCGCGTGATCTACGGCCAGGTGGTCGACGGACGCACGAATGGCGCCAGCCCGGGCGCACAAGACCGCGACCCTGAAGCAAACTCTGCGGAGGCCTCGGCGGTGGACCGCGCCGAGCGGGCCGGCCGCGCACTTGTAGTGGACGAGGCGCTCATGCTCACTTTCAAGGCGCCGCGCTCCTACACGGCGCAGGACGTGGTGGAACTGCAGACGCACGGCGGCCCGGCGGTGCTGCGCGCCACGCTCGACCTGTGCGTGGCCAACGGCGCGCGCCTGGCGGGGCCGGGCGAGTTCACGCTGCGCGCCTACCTGAACGGTCGCATAGACCTGGTGCAGGCCGAGAGCGTGCTGGACATGGTCAACGCGCAGTCGGACGGTGCCCGCCGGAACGCCGCTCTGGGACTCGGGGGCGCCCTCACCCGCCGACTCGACGCTATACAGACCCACCTCACGGGCGCGTACGCCGCCGTACAGGCCAGCTTCGATTACCCGGACGAGGGCGTGCCCGAGGCGGAGCTGGGAACGCCGCTTGGTCAGGCTGCAGAGGAAGTGAGCGCGCTCCTCGCCACCGCGGAAGCGGGCCGCCTCAGCCGCCAGGGTGCACGCCTGGCGCTGCTCGGCCGACCGAACGCCGGCAAGTCAAGCTTGCTGAACGCGCTGTTGGGCTACCAGCGGTCGATCGTGAGCGACACACCTGGCACCACCCGCGATTACCTGGAGGCGCCGCTGGTCATAGGGGGCGTACCCGTCACGGCCATCGACACGGCCGGTATCCGCGACGCCGCCGACGCCATCGAGGCGAGCGGCGTTGAGCAGGCCAGGCGCATAGGCGAACACGCCGACCTGCGGGTGGTGCTGATTGACGGCTCGGAGCCGCTGGAACCAGAAGACGAGGCGCTCATCGTGTCCATGCCCGCTGAGCGGACGCTGGTGGTCATCAACAAGCGCGACCGGCCCGCCGCTTTCGACGCGGCCAAGCTGCCCCTGCCGCCCGGCGCCCGCCCGCTCGAGCTCTCCGCCCTGACGGGCACAGGCTTGGCGGAGTTGCTGCGCGCCATAACGGAGAAGCTCATAGGCGACGCAGCCGGCACCGAGCTCTGGATCACGCAGGAGCGGCACGTGGCCGCCCTGGAGGCGGTAGCCGCCCACCTCAGCGCCGCTCAGGAGCGCGCCAACGAGGGCGACCTCGACCTGGTGGCGCTGGAGTTGCAGGACGCCCTAGGCGCGTTGGGGCGCATGACGGGCCGCCAGGACGTGACCGACGAGACGCTGGCGGCGATCTTCGCTAACTTCTGCGTGGGTAAGTAACGGGCGCCGCCGGCCGGCGGCGCATTCCGATCAGGCGGCTCTTACTGGTCAGTTGTCAGGGGGTCGGTTCGGGCGCCCGGGCCGCGGCCTCTACGGCAGTGCGCAGCCGCTCGCCCAACTGGCGCAGCACGGACCCCGCCGTCAACTCGATCATCTTAGTGAGCGCTTTGGTGCCCCACCGGTCGGCTTCCGGCAGGTCGAGGTAGATGGTCAGGTCCAACGCGTACTCAATGTGACTACCTGCGCCGTGGGGCACGGTGCGCGCCACGCCGCCGACCTCGGCCCGGCCGCGCCCGGTAACTTCGTTGCTGACGGGCACCAGGCGAGCGCCGTCAGGCGTGAAGTGAAGCTCGCTGATGAAGGGCAGTTCCCGCCGACCGAACAGCGGCGTGTTGACGGGCAGGCTAGCGCTCACCACTTGAGGCGTTCCGGGCGTTACTTTCAGTCCGTCCAGCAGGTGCGCGCTGGCCAGGGAGCGCTCCACGTCGCGCACGAACGCCAGCGCCGACTCCGCGTCCAGCGGTGACGAGAACCCGAACTCCAGGCTCTCGGTCAGTCTCACCGGTCCCCTGCCCGCAACCTCGGACCGACCCACTCAAGGCGCAGGGTGCCCTCACGCACGGCCGCTTCGATCTCGGCGTCGGACGCCCCCCGTAGGCGCGGCAGTATCTGGAACTGCTCAGCGCTGGAGGCCAGCCCCACACGCACGGTCACGTGACCCTCGACTTCGGTGCGGCCGATGCGCCACAGCAGCTGGGAAGCTAGCTCCTCTAGCGCCTGAGGCGTGAGACCCGCTTCCGCGAGCGTGGAGGTCAGTTGTTCATGAACGTTGAGATCGGGCACTTAGCGCAACTCCTGCGTTAAAGAGTACCGCACCGCAGCGCGCCCGGCGCGGGACGGCCACACCTCAGCGGGGCGTGCCGTGCAGGCAACAGTGATATCATCCGCCGGTGCCCGAGGTCGCCGAACACCACGAGGAACACGCCTTGAACGAGCCGTCACAGGCCGCGGCCGCCACGACTGGCCGCGTGCCCAAGCGTGGCGTGAGCAGCTCCATGGAACCGGGCTCCCGCGGGGTGCTCGCCACGCTGCTCCTTTACGCCAAGGGCCTCGCGGTGGGCGTGTCGGACCTGGTGCCCGGCTTCTCCGGCGGCACCATGGCGCTGGTGGTCGGCATCTACTCCGAGGTCATCTCCGCCATCAGCAGCTTCAGCGACCCGGCCTTCCTGCGCGCCCTGAAGGGCGGCAGGCTGCGAGTAGCGTTCCGGCTCTGCCACGGGCCGTTCCTCCTGACCTTAGGTTTGGGCATGGTCACCGCCATCGTGCTGCTGGCGCCGCTGGCCACCTACCTGCTCAGCAACTACCCCCTACAAGTAGCGGCTTTCTTCTTCGGCCTCGTGTTGGCCTCCGCCCTGGTGGCGGGTGGGCTGGTAACCCGCTGGGGCGTGCTCGAGTACCTGCTGCTGCCGCTCGGCGCCGTGGGGGCGTTCGTCATGGTGGGGCTCGCGCCTACCGAGACCCCGGACGGTGCTCTCTTCCTCATGCTGGCCGGCGCCATCGCCGTCTGCGCCTTGGTGCTGCCTGGTCTGTCCGGCTCCTTCATGCTGGTGCTGCTCAGCAAGTACGACGTGGCCCTGGCGGCCGTCACCGCGCGCGACTTCGGAGTCATAGTGCCCTTGCTGCTAGGTGGCGTCTTCGGCATCCTCAGCTTCGCGCGCGTCATGAGCTACCTGCTGAAGCGGTATCACGGCCCCATGCTGGCGCTGCTCACGGGTTTCGTGATCGGTTCGCTCCGCAAGGTGTGGCCGTTCGTTGAGGCCGACGGCGTCACCGCCGCCTGGCCCTGGACGGCGGTCGGCACTGCCCCGTGGGGGCTGGCGCTGCTCATCGTAGCCGGCGTACTGGCCGTGCTCACGCTCGACCGCGCCGGCAAACGCATAGCGGCCTGACCGGGCGCACCCCAGACGCTGGCTGGGTGGGTTACGCGCCCTGAAATGCGCCTACCAGGCGCGAATCTTCACAAAATTCATGCCATCTTACGAAGAAGTTCACAAGCACTAACTACCCTTATATGAGAGGCGTGGGCGCGCGCCGCGTGCTGCACGGCCCCACCGAACCACTATCACTGCAGGAGGAATACAGTGCGCAGAAACCGAATGTCTTACGTCCTCGCTGGCCTACTACTCGGCCTGGTCAGCGCCGTGTTCCTGTTGCCCGGCGGCCCCGTCGTGGCACAGCCGAGCACACCCACCGCGGTTCAGACCGGCCCAGTACTGGACGACGAACGCAACACAGTAGACATAGTCGAGCAGCGCGGCCCCAGCGTGGTGGCCATCAACGTCGAGGTGCGCGGCGCTCGCGTCAACCCGTTCGACGAGATCGAGCGGCTCTTCCCCAACTTCTTCCCACCGCAACTGCGTGAGCAGTTCCAGACCCCTCAGGTGCAGCAGAGCAGCGGCTCCGGCTTCGTGGTCGCCGAAGGTGAACTCATCACCAACTTCCACGTGGTCGAGGGCGCCCTCGAAGGCACCAGCCTGGAACTAAAGGCCGGCGCCTCCGTGAAGGTGGTCTTCCCCGGCTCCACCGAGGAGTTCGACGTGCGCGTGGTGGGCGCCAACCCCGACTACGACCTGGCGCTCCTCGTGCTCGATAACGGCCAGACCATGCCCGACAGCGCCGTACCGCTCGAGATAGCCGACTCCAGCACCGCCCGCGTTGGGCAGAAGGTGGTGGCCATCGGCAACCCGTTCGGCCTGCAGTCCAGCGTCTCGCAAGGCATCATCTCCGCCATCGGCCGTGAACTGCCCTCCATCGGCCGTGTCGAGATCCCCATGATCCAGACCGACGCCGCCATCAACCCCGGCAACAGCGGTGGCCCGCTGCTCGACTCATCCGGCCGGCTCATCGGTATCAACACCATGATCGTGCCCGGCATGACCGCTTCTGGCAGCGCCGGCAGCATCGGCATCGGCTTCGCGGTACCCAGCGAACTCCTGCTTTCGACGCTCCCGCAGATGCGGCAGGGCGGCCTGGTCGGGATCTACGCCACCTCCATAGACATCGAGAACCGCCCGCGCATAGGCGTGCAGGTCCTGCCTGCGGCCAGCTTCCCCGAGCGGGCGCGTGAGGTCCTCGGCATGCCCGATTACGGCATGGTGGTAGCCGCCGTCGAGGAAGGCGGGCCAGCTGACGAGGCCGGCATCATCGCCAGCACCTTCACGGCCACGATCGACGACGTCGGCTTCCCGGCTGGCGGCGACATCATCCTCTCCGCCAACGGCACACGGATCGACGAGATCGCCGACCTGCACGCCGAGCTGGCCGACGCCAAGGAAGGCGACGAGCTCGAGCTGGAAGTGTGGCGCGGCGGCGAGATCCGCACGGTCACGATCACCCTCCGCGTGGTGGCGGTGCCGCGGACCGACACCCCCTGAACAGCGCCCTCTAACGCCCTCCCGGTAGCCGCCCGCGCGGCTCCGCGAAAGCCTGAATAAGCCCTTGCAACACGCGCTCCCAGCACTCATGGGAGCGCGTGCTAGCATCCCGGCATGGAGCGTTCGGGACGTCATCTGACCGTTGGTTTGGTCCTCTCTGGTGGTGGGGCGCGCGGCTTCGCGCACATCGGCGTACTAAGGGTCCTGGAACGGGAGGCGCGCGCT
>Ga0265293_10012065_pt1 | contig 11575 bp, 10 predicted proteins | sample Munlanlewell138R_FD_192505 | JGI IMG/M metagenome (GOLD analysis project Ga0265293, IMG submission 192505) | Leachate microbial communities from a municipal landfill in Southern Ontario, Canada - Leachate well 138R | ecosystem: Engineered > Solid waste > Landfill > Unclassified | place: Canada... | reverse complement strand
CCGGTGAGTAGCCCGTTGCGATTAACAACGCGGTGTGCAGGTACGAATTCAGGATAACTGTGGGAGGCGTTCATCGCCCATCCGACCATTCGCGCCGAACCTGCTGTGCCTAAATAGCTGGCTATGGCACCATATGATGTAACCCTGCCGGGAGGGATCTGTTGAACGACTTCATAAACCTTGCTGAAAAAATCACTCATGGCTGCCTGTTTCTTGCACTTCTTCCGAAACTTCGGTAATCATCCTTCTCAAATTCTATTTCCGGCTCCTCCCAGGTGCTGTTGTTAAGTCTGAAGGCCAGGTATTTAATGGGAATTCCCCTGCTTCGCCACTGCTTTTCATAATAGGTTTGGATCTGCAGGGTGTCATTCAGAAATTCTGATTTATAGAGATCATTTGTTTTGGCAAGCAGTTCAAAGCTATTCAAATGAACCAGCATACTTGTGTAGGAGTATTGGTAATTGCTGTCGGTTTTCAGATGAATGATACCGTTTTTTTTCAGGATTTGCTGGTATTTTTTTAGAAAATGGGTCGAGGTCAGTCGTTTGCGTGTTTTTCCCATCTGCGGATCGGGGAAGGTTAGCCAAATCTCTTCTACTTCCTCAGTGTTAAAAAACTGTTCAATAAATTCAATGTTCGTCCGCAGAAAACCTACATTTTTCAGTCCATTGTTTTGTGACGTTTTAGCTCCACTCCACATTCTGGCTCCTTTAATATCGACTCCGATAAAGTTTTTATCCGGCCATTTTTCTGCCTGTTCAACGGTATATTCACCTTTGCCACATCCAAGTTCCAGTATGATTGGGTTTCCATTATGAAAAAACTTCTCCCCCCATTTCCCTTTTAAATAGAAGTCTCCATTATCTGTTGTAATAAAAGGAGCCTGAACGACCTGTTCAAATCCTTTCATTTCTTCGAATTTCTTTAACTTATTTTTTCCCACTGATTTTTGATTTTTCAAGTCTTACCCCCACGTCATGGATTCCTGTAAGTACCTCTTTTCTCATACCTTGTTGAATAGAAATGGAGTATTCACCTGCAACCGGGAACCAGAAATTTCTCTTGTAATTTGTTTGGCGTGTCAGGATCCCTCCAAGTCCTTCACCTAGCCATCGACCTGAAGGTTCTGCCAGTGCCAGCTCAAACGTATCCCGGATCATTTTCCCTCCGGGTTGTGTGATTTCAACAAACAGCCACAAATTACTATATTCATAGTTCTTTTCGTGACGAATCTGGATTTGCAGATGATAATTCTGCAATGAATCTGTAACGGGAATAGTAAACACAACGAGAGAATCTTTATGCCATCCACTGTTCCCTATTTTCTGATACTGGTCGAACACTCTGCCCGAATCACAAGCAGTAAATGCTGTTAAAGAGAGCAATAGCAGAAATAGAGCAGGGGTTTTCGGATTCATTTTATTTTTGTTTTTCTTTTCCAGTTGGGATTTTGATTCGATTTTTGTGATGAATTCCTTCGTTTTTTCTTTCGAGGTTTTGATTTGGGCTGGTTAAACCGGTTAATGTCTTCTTGTCCAACCATATTCAGGAAAGTATCCTCTTTTTTTATGGTTGTTGCAACATCTTCAAAACCCAGTTTTTCCGGTTTTTTCCCTGCCCGGTTCATTTTTTGAATTTTTTTCACTGTATCAACAGGAAGGGAAACAAGGGCTGATGGGGCATCGCCTCTTTTTGAGTACCAGTAGATTCCTTTAAAAATATCGGCTTTCAGGAAATAATACTCCCCAAATTCTGTCAGCAAAGGAATGTTGTTTGGAGGGAAATTTTTTTGTGCATCGATATAGGAATCGATTTCAAAATTCAGGCAACATTTTAGTTTTCCGCATTGTCCTGCCAGTTTTTGTGGATTGAGGGATATTTCCTGATATCGTGCAGCGTTCGTTGTTACCGAAACAAACCCTGGCATCCAGGTAGAACAGCACAGTTCACGTCCACAGGGGCCAATTCCTCCTATTCGTCCTGCTTCCTGTCGTGCGCCAATTTGTTTCATCTCAATCCGGATACGAAAGGTGTCGGCAAGCACCCGGATCAATTGGCGAAAATCAACTCTCCCGTCGGCTATATAGTAAAAAATAGCTTTTGTACAATCACCCTGATACTCAACATCCCCAATCTTCATATCGAGTTTTAAATCAGCAGCAATTTTCCTCGCCTGGATCATGGTTTCATGTTCCAGGGTAATTGCTTCTTTCCACTTATCGATATCAACCGGACGGGCAAGTCTGTATATTTTCCTTAATTCCCCGTTTAGGGTGGTTGCTTTATATTTTCTCATTTGGTAAGTAACCAGCTCGCCTGTGAGGGATACAATGCCAATGTCATGACCCGGACTGGCTTCCACTGCAACAATATCACCTGGGTTCAGCTTTAGCTTGTTGACATTGCGAAAATAATCTTTACGCGTATTTTTAAATCTGACCTCAACGGCATCAAAATCATCATGAACCGGAGGCATATCTTTCATCCAGTCAGTAGTATGTAACTTATTGCAGTTGCAACAACTGGAACTGCATAATCCTCTTTCAATTGTGTCTAAATTTTCCATAAAATGTAATTCTGATAAAGGAAAAATGAATGATCCCTATTTTTGCTTTACCGATACAAAAATAGTGATTAATACCAATTGGGTGATGAAAAGGACGTTAAAATGAGTTTTTATCGTTTTATTAGTCTCACCATCAGAAGAGCAGTGTCCAGAAATATAATCCGGGGATTTCCATTCATGGAGATATGCTGGATGCCGAGTTCAAAGGCTTGGGCAAATGGAACAATGTTTCGTTCATTGATATACGGAGCAAATTTTTCTCCCCAGATCATTTCTTTTTCGTTCAGGTAATTCAGGCGTTGTTGTTTAATATTCATCACAAAATATTCCCGGATTAATCGCAGTGCAAAGGCGAAGAATGCTTTTTGTCTGTCTCTTCCCAGGGATGCCATTTCTTCAGCCCAACGGGTGAGTTCAAATACGCTGCGCTGGTAAGCAAATCGCATCATCTCCTGGAATTTAGCAAAAAAGAACACCGAGTTTTCATCGGGATTTATGTATTCCAACGCCGTGATGAAATTTCCATTGGCAAGGTGTATTACATCTTCGATTTGTTCCGGCGGGCATTCTCCTTTGGCCTCCAGTGCTTTTCTCAAAGAGTTGTTGTCTATAAAGGGGACTTTTATTCGTTGTGTTCGCGAACGAATAGTTCCGATCACCGCTTCTTCATCTTCGGTCAGTAAAAGAAAAAGGGTTTTGGCGGGTGGTTCTTCTATGAGTTTGAGCAGTTTATTGGAGCAGGCCTGATGCATTTTTTCTGGAAGCCAGATGATCATAATCTTGTATTCTGACTCAAAGGGTTTCAGGTTCAGCTTGCGCATGATGACATCACTTTCCTTTTCATAAATCAGTCCCTGTGCATTTTCGTTTTCCAAAAATCCCAGCCATTGACTCAGGGTGAAATAGGGTGTTTTTTGTACCATTTCCCGCCATTTGGACAGAAAATCATCAGAAACGGGCTTGTTCAATGCTTTGGTTGTAAAAACCGGAAATACAAAATGCAGGTCAGGATGAGCCAGTTTGTTGTATTTTTTACAGGAAGGACAAGTGCCGCAAGAATCCGTCTCACCCCGGTTTCTGCACGAAACATACTGAGCAAAAGCCAATGCCAGGGCAAGTTTGCCCGTTCCCTCCGGGCCGGTAAACAGGATGGCATGACTGATCCGTTCCTCTTTTACCGAATGGATGAGTCTTTTTTTTATTTGCTCCTGACCAACTACTTCTTTGAAATGCATGGTTCAAAAATAATGGTTTTTAAATGTATTTAGGCACGGATTGCCGGCATTCTTATAAATTTGTAAATTTTTCGGACATACCTGGGATCAGGAATCTCATGCCCGATATATTTTTTATCTTTGATTAAATTTATTGAATCCATTAAAAACGAATAAAATGCAAACAATTCACAACTACAATTTTTCTGGAAAAAAGGCTTTGATCCGGGTGGATTTTAATGTGCCTTTGAATGAAAATTTCGAGATAACTGACGATACCCGCATTCATGCGGCACTTCCAACGATCAGGAAAGTCATGGAAGCCGGAGGTTCACCGGTGATCATGTCCCATTTTGGCCGCCCAAAGAATGGCCCGGAAGATAAATTTTCCATGCGTCATCTGGTTGGACATCTGAGTAAATTGCTTGGAGTAGAAGTAAAGCTGGCTCCCGATTGTATCGGTGATGAGGTGAAGAAAATGATTGCTGCGCTGAACCCTGGTGAAGTGTTGATGCTTGAAAATCTCCGCTTTCATAAAGAAGAGGAAAAAGGGGATGAAGCGTTTGCTCAAAAGTTGGCCGAAAACGGAGATTGCTGGATCAATGATGCTTTTGGAACAGCTCACCGTGCGCATGCTTCTACGGCAGTGATTGCTAAATTTTTTCCTCATGACAAAATGTTTGGTTACCTGATCGAAAGTGAAGTGGAAAGTCTGGATAAGGTGGTGAGAAATCCGAAACGCCCCTTGACAGCCATTATGGGGGGAGCTAAAGTTTCCTCCAAAATTACCATCATCGAAAACCTGCTAAGTAAAGTTGACAATCTGATTCTGGGAGGAGGCATGACCTATACGTTTGTTAAGGCAAGAGGCGGAAACGTTGGGAACTCTATATGTGAGACCGATTTTTTAGATACAGCCCGAAATATTGAAAAACTGGCCAAAGAAAAAGGAGTAAATCTCATCATGGCTACCGATGTGGTTGCTGCGGACGACTTCAATGAAAATGCCAATACAAAGATTTTATCAGCCGATCAGATTCCTGATGGGTGGCAAGGACTTGATGCCGGCCCTGAAAGCATTGCACGATTTAAAGAGGTTATTGAAAAATCTGCTACCATTTTATGGAACGGTCCGGTAGGTGTTTTTGAAATGGATAAATTTGCTGAAGGCTCAAAAGCTGTGGGGAATGCCATCGTGAGAGCTACCGAAAAAGGAGCATTCTCCCTGGTTGGAGGTGGTGACTCAGTGGCTTGTGTGAATAAATTTGACCTGGCTGACGGAATATCCTATATTTCCACCGCAGGTGGAGCTCTGCTTGAATACCTCGAAGGAAGAGTACTCCCGGGAGTTGCAGCAGTGAGAGGAGAATAGAAGATTTTTTTGTTAACGAGAAGTTAAAAATTAATTGCTAAAGACCCGGAGCTATGAACTCCGGGCCTTTTTAATGTTTCCGGTTCTTTAAAAAAGCAGCTCTCTTGCAACAGGATTATTTAGATTCTCTCCTTTATATGTGCCCTTTAATATATAAGCAGTCCGGCAGGAGAAATATCAGAAAGATTGAAAATATTTTCTTCGTCCGATGAGGTTGTATATTTTTTCAACAATCGGTTAATGTTTGGTAAAAATTACCGTTTTTTTTCTGTTTTTCGGAAATCATCTCATTATATTATGATTTTGCCTAAATCATGTTATGTCTGAGTTGAATGGATTTTTGTATTTTCACGCCGTAAAAACCTGATAAAATGCCAAAAATATTTTCACTCGACAAACGGTTTATAAGGGTATTGTTGTTGGAAGGTATTCATCCTTCTTCTGTAAAAAACTTCCAGGACGCCGGTTACTCCAACATTGAATATTTGAAAACCGCACTTGATGGAGAAGAGCTGGAACAAAAGATAAAAGACGTTCATATCCTGGGTATTCGTTCACGTACGCAGCTTACCCCACAGGTGTTAAAAAAATCCAAAAAGTTGTTTACTATTGGTTGTTTCAGTATCGGAACCAATCAGGTTGACTTACCGGCAGCCACGCAACTGGGGATACCGGTTTTTAATGCTCCGTTTTCAAATACTCGGTCGGTTGCTGAACTGGTCATTGCTGAAATTATCCTTCTTATGCGTGAAGTACCCGTGAAAAATGCAGCAGCCCACCGGGGGAACTGGATGAAAACGGTCGGGAACTCATTTGAAGTCAGAGGGAAAAATTTGGGCATTGTTGGGTATGGTCATATTGGTTCCCAGGTCTCCATACTGGCAGAAGCGATTGGGATGAATGTACTGTATTTCGATATTGAAAAAAAATTAAGTCTGGGGAAAGCTTACGCTTGTGGATCTCTTCAGGAACTGTTGAAGAAGTCGGATGTGGTTACTCTTCATGTTCCGGAAAATGAAAGTACCCGGAATATGATTACAGCCAGTCAACTAGCCTTGATGAAAAAGGGTGCTTTACTTATCAATGCCTCCAGGGGAACAGTAGTCGATTACTCTTCCCTTGCTGAATATTTGAAAAACGGACACCTCGCAGGAGCCGCTGCTGACGTTTTTCCCGAAGAACCAGCATCCATTCACGAAAAATTCTATTCCCCGCTACAAGACTTTGACAATGTTTTGTTAACTCCTCATATAGGCGGAAGCACACAGGAAGCTCAGGAGAATATTGGCCTTGAAGTATCAGAGAAGCTCATCCGATACAGCGATAACGGTTCAACTGTGGGGGCTGTTAATTTCCCGCAGGTTTCCATCCAACCCAACTATAAAAAACAGCGGTTCCTGCATATTCATAAAAATGTGCCCGGCTTGCTGAAAAACATCAACTTTGTATTTACCAATAAGGGAATCAATATTGCTGCACAATACCTGCAAACTGATGTCGAAATCGGTTATGTGATCATCGACGCCGAATGTAATAACTGCGATAAAATTTTAAAGGAACTAAAAGCAATACCCAATACCATACGGGCGAGGATGTTGTATTAATTTGAAGCATAAGCTGCCCCGCTGCCCGTTGAGTGGTTTTTATAGTAACTTCCAATCAGGGAAAATGCGCTGTTTGAAGAAAGTTGTATTTGTGAATTCTCCTTATTCCGGAGAGTAACATTCATTTTCAACCTTAAGAAATGAGAAAGCTAAAAGAGAAACTTTACGAGGTCATTTTCGAAGCCGATACCCGGGCTGGCAAGATTTTTGATGTTTTATTGCTTGCGGTCATACTATTCAGTGTCATTTTAGTATTGCTGGAAAGTGAACCGGGAATCAGAAAGCACTCCCCCCATGTCTTTGTGCTGCTGGAATGGATCATTACAGGAATTTTTACGGTGGAGTATATCATACGTATCCTGATTGTCCGTAAACCCTGGCGATACCTTTTTAGCTTTTATGGAATCATTGATTTTCTCTCTATCATACCCACCTATCTGGGGCTTTTTATTGTCAGCTATCAGAGTTTGTTGGTAATTAGGGCAATACGATTGTTGCGTATATTCCGGATTTTCAAACTTCCGCGTTATACAGCTGCCGGCCGCAGCCTGATGCGAGCTATTTGGAATAGCAGGGAAAAGATCAGTGTCTTCATTTTTTTTATCACTATCCTGGTGGTTGTAACCGGAACAATCATGTACCTGGTAGAAGGAGAGGAGGGAGGATTCAGAAGTATTCCGGTGAGTATTTACTGGGCAATTGTAACTATGACTACCGTTGGATATGGTGATATTAGCCCGATAACCCCGTTGGGACAATTCCTGGCCAGCATGGTTATGATCATGGGGTACGCAATTATTGCTGTACCTACAGGTATAGTTACTGCAGAAATGATCAAACCTTCTGTTCATAAAAACACCCAGGTTTGCCCGGAATGTATGTTTGACAAGCATGATGATGATGCTCTTTTTTGTAAAAAGTGTGGATCCGAACTGAATCCCGAAAGATAGCGTTTCAACTGCTGACTTTTTGAGATCGTGTTGGAAGGAAAGCTTGTTGAAAGTTATTAACAGTTTTTCTTTCTGTAAAAGCAATTCAGACAGGTATGGGAAATCAATCGGTTCAGCTGTTGCATCCAGGGCATTGTACCATGTCATGTGGGGATAACACAGGACGGATTGTGGATATTTAAATAGGGTAAAAGAATACCAGTGCGTGATATTATTTATTTTTGTGAATCAAAAGAATAACTTTACAATGAAACGAGCATGAGGATTTATGACATAAACCATCAGGATAAAATTAGGGGAGTTCTGTCTTATACCTTAGGAAACAAATCATTTTATTAAGATGAAACAATATTTGCAGCTTCTGGACACAATTTTAGAAAAAGGTGTTGAAAAGAAAGATCGTACAGGAACAGGTACGGTCAGTATTTTCGGATACCAGATGCGGTTTGATCTGGGAGAAGGATTTCCCATCATTACCACGAAAAAGTTGCATTTAAAATCGATCATTCATGAGTTGCTTTGGTTTTTAGCCGGAGATACAAATGTCAAATATTTACAGGATCATGGTGTTCGTATATGGAATGAATGGGCCGATGAAAAAGGTGAACTTGGTCACATATATGGATATCAGTGGCGGAGTTGGCCAGCACCTGACGGAAGTCACATCGATCAGATAAGCCAGGTGTTAGATTCCATAAAAAACAATCCCGATTCCCGCAGGCATATAGTCAGTGCCTGGAATGTTGGGGATCTGGATAAAATGAACCTGCCGCCTTGTCATGTCCTGTTTCAGTTTTATGTTGCTGCAGGTAAACTCTCCTGTCAGCTGTATCAGCGCAGTGCTGATGTGTTTCTTGGTGTCCCTTTTAATATTGCTTCCTATGCTCTGTTGACCCTGATGATGGCGCAGGTAACCGGTCTTGCTCCCGGAGATTTTGTTCATACATTTGGTGATGTGCATATCTATTCCAACCACATCGATCAGGTAAAACTGCAACTATCCCGGGAACCCTACTCTTTACCTGAGATGAAAATCAATCAGGAGGTAAAAAGTATTTTTGCCTTCCATTATGATGATTTTGAATTATCAGGATATCAGGCACATCCGCATATTAAAGGAGAGGTGGCAGTATAATGATTAGGGTACAACCAGGTCTCAGACCTGATTGTACAATAAATTGATTTGATATGATTTATAAGAATATTTCCATCATAGTAGCCATAGCTGAGAATTTTGCCATTGGTAAGGACAACGATTTACTTTTTCATCTGCCCAACGATTTGAAGCATTTCAAGGAGATTACCACGGGTCACAGTCTGATTATGGGCAGGAATACTTTACTTTCCCTGCCCAAATGGCCGCTGCCTAAGCGTCGCCATATTGTTATTACGGATAATTCTTGTGACACTTTCCCGGGATGTGAGGTCGTTTATTCCATCGAAGAAGCCCTGGAAAAAGTGAAAGATGAACGGGAAGCATTTGTCATTGGTGGGGGAATGGTTTACCGGCAATTTTTTCCACTGGCCGGAAAATTATACCTTACCCTGGTGCACAGGACATTCGAGGCTGATGTATTTTTCCCGGAGATCGATTTCTCAGCATGGAATGAAATATCCCGCAAAGATTTTTTTGACGAAAAAAACGGTTTTCATTATTCCTATTTGAATCTGATCCGAAAATCGTTGAGTTAACTGATCTTTTCTGGCTCAATATGCCTGATACGGATAATTCAATGACTGTGCTGCCCTAACGGGGTACAAATAATCAAACCATCCCCACATGTCCAAACCTACAGAAATATTACCGGTGGTTTTATTCGATTGCTCCCCTTTTTTTCTACCGGCTGTTTAGGAAGGTTGAGGTTAAGTAAGTCTGGTTTCCATCCGGTTTCCGGCAATATCCACAGCAGCTACCAGAATTTTATTGCCTGGTTTTTCCGTTTCAAATACAAACGGTTTGCTTTTTAATGTTTGCGGTTGGTGTTGCACCTTCCCGGAAAATTTTCCATCAATGATCACCTCGTAGTGCGAAAGCGGTTCATCACCCGCATATGCTGTTTGCCAGGTGATTCTGTTTTTTCCCTCTTTTCTCAGCATGCGTGGTCCAGCAATGAATTCTTCCTTTCCCATTTGGAAGTAGTTGGTTTTGCCATTTTTTACAGCTGCCGCCATCTGTTCGATTTTAACCCGTTCATCAGCTGTAAGTCCGTTGGGTTCAATCTGGCAGGCATAGAAGTTTTGTACCAGCTGGCATTTCATCGGATCGTTGTCGATATGGCCGATTCCGATGATTAAAGTATGTACTCCGGGAGTGGTAAGTGAATATTCAATGAGCGGCCGGCTGGGAAGGCCGGGTTTTCCTACTTCCATGTACACATGTTCCGGATTTTTCGACCAGATAGGTTCCTTATGATACATGGCTGCATCGGCAAAGGTTTTCATGCCGATGATTCCCATTCCCTTGGCTTCGGCAACCGGGATGACGTTATGTTGCATGTTGAACATCAGGCGATCGTTGGCATTGATGGCAATCAGCATGCCTTCCAGGATTCCCCATTCATCACGTTGGATGATATCAATCATGGCCGGTGGATTGTTGTGACCTGAAAAGCCGATATGTTTGATCAGCTTTTCGTTTCTGGGATTCATCCCGGTTAAATTGGTTCCGTCGCGTAAATCACGAAGGGCAACCAGGGCACCGAAATTCCCGTTAGGATCAAGAGGGGTCTCCAGTCCTTCGTAGAGGACATCCACCTCAGCAGTGTTATTCAGAGTGTGTATCAGCACCATGTCGAGATAAGCTCCTTCAGGGTAATTGCCATCCCCATCGCCAAAAAGCTGCGTGAGCGACCGTTTTACATCATCCACTGCACAACGTACATCTTTCCCGTTCGACCAGTTCGCTATTCCTTCCCGTTGAGGCCAACCAGGATTACCCCAGCGCATGGCTGTTTTGCTGGTAAGCCAGATGGATTTACGTAACTCTTCGTTATACACCGTTTCCCCGGGGATCAGGTTGAGTTTTTTGAATGCCTTGTTGTAGTTCAACTGACTTCCGGCATAGCCGTTGGATGTATCGAAGTAGTTGACACCCAACTCAAATGCTTTCAGAATGATGGGCACCGGATCTACATTTTCCGGAGTCCACTGCAGGGAAGCCTGGCCGCCCAAACCTAAAGTGGTGACCATGAAATCATGTTTCCCAAACTTTCGCTTCATGGGCTCTGGTGTTTTTCCTACGTTGCAACTTCCCAGAGTAATAGTGGACAGAGCAGCTGTGGAAGCTGCAGAAACTTTTATAAAGTTTCTTCTTGATATCGAATATTTTTTATTTGTTGCCATAGCATTAATTTTTTTTAAATATACAAAATTAATGAATATCACAAGATCCAATAATTTAGAACCTATTTAGGCTTCAGGATTTAATCACTCATACCTCCATGCTTCGACCGGATTCTTCGTAGCTGCCCGCCAACTTTGCCAACTCACCGTTAACAGTGCAATTCCCAATGCCAGCAAGCCGGCCAGGGCAAATATCCACCAGCTTAAACTGGTTTTGTAGGCAAAGTTTTCGAGCCATTTATTCATGGCGTAGTACGCAACGGGTGTGGCAATTACAAAAGTAATGGCTACCCTTTTTATAAAGTCTTTGTTGAGCATAGTTAATATTTCTGAAACTTTGGCGCCGTTTACTTTGCGGATGCCGATTTCCCTGGTACGTAATTCGGCAACAAATATGGAAGTACTTAGCAATCCCAGACAACCTATTAACACAGACAAAATAGTTGCGAGCAGGAATACCCTGCCAAATTTGCGGTCTTCTTTATAAAGGTTGGCTAATGTCTGGTCCAGAAAATAATATTCAAAAC
>Ga0265293_10012064_pt1 | contig 11575 bp, 8 predicted proteins | sample Munlanlewell138R_FD_192505 | JGI IMG/M metagenome (GOLD analysis project Ga0265293, IMG submission 192505) | Leachate microbial communities from a municipal landfill in Southern Ontario, Canada - Leachate well 138R | ecosystem: Engineered > Solid waste > Landfill > Unclassified | place: Canada... | reverse complement strand
TTCAAGCCGTTTCCCTACACCATCGTGGTGCCCCATGAGCTCAAAGGCTCGGTCAGGGACGGCGACGTGGTGACGGCCACGGTGGAGAGCCCGCAGGGTGTCAGGAATACCCGGTCCGTAACCGCCCGGATCGAGCGGCTCCTGGACATCCCCGAGGATACTGCTGACGATCTGAGGTCCGTTGCCGTGAAATACAGCCTGCCCTGGCGTTTTCCCGAGGAGGTGGAGAAAGAGGCGCTCAAGGTGTCCAAGGTCTCCATTCCCGCCGAGCTCGCACGGCGCAGGGACCTGCGCGGCCGGATTCTCTTTACCATCGACGGGGCCACGGCAAAGGATTTCGACGATGCCGTGGGAATCGAGCAGCTCCCCGACGGCACCTTTCTCATGACCGTTGCCATTGCGGACGTTGCCCATGTGGTCAAACCGGACACCCCGCTGGACGAGGAGGCCAGGAACCGCGGCTTCAGCGTATACTTTCCCGAGGCGGCCATCCCCATGCTGCCCGAGGTCCTTTCCAACGGGATCATGAGTCTCAAACCCGGGGAGGAGCGGCTCGCCATGGCCGTGGAGATCCATCTGGGCCCGCGGGGCCGGCTGCTGGACTTCGACTGTTTCGAGGCAGTCATCCGGTCCCGGGCCAGGCTCGTGTACGAGGAGCTCAACCCGTTCATCGAGAGGGAATGTCCTTCCGAGTATCTTGACATGGAGGTGGGATCCCGCGTCATGGAACTCCACCGGATGGCCGGACACCTCTACCGCAACCGGATAAGGAGGGGGGCCCTGGATTTCGATATCTTCGAGGTAGGCATCACCATCGGCCACGACGGTGATGTGGACCGGATCTACCGGTACCGGAGAGGGCCTGCCGAAAGGCTCATCGAAGAGTCCATGCTCCTGGCGAACCATGCGGTGTGCATGTTTCTTGAAAAGCACTCCATGCCGGTGCTCTACCGGGTTCATGAAAAGCCCGGGGCAGAGGATCTCATGGCCCTCATGAATACCCTCAAGGAGATCGGTCTGCCCAAAGAGAAGTACACGAGCCTGAAGCACGCGGTCCGCAGGGACAAGAACCTCTCCCGGGTCCTTCAGCACATCTCCGCCCTCTACCAGCCGACCCCGCTCCACAACTTTGTGAACCAGCACATTCTCCGGGCCCTCACCCGGGCGCGATACTGGTTCGAGGACCTTGGTCATTTCGGGCTTGCCAGCACCTCGTACACCCACTTCACCTCGCCCATCAGGAGGTACTCCGACCTCGTCGTGCACCGGATACTGAAGATGACGCTGAAAGGCCGGGAAATGACCGGGAAGGAGATGAAGAAGCTCAAGGGCTATCTGAAGTATATCGGGACTGAGATCTCGGAGCAGGAGAAGAAGACCGACGATGCCATGTTCGACGTGATCAGGCTCAAGACCGCGGCCTACATGCAGCGGCACGTGGGAGACGACTTCTCCGGGGTGGTCACCAGCATCCTGCCCTTCGGCATGTTCGTGGAGATCTTCGATCCACCCTTTGACGGCCTGGTGACACCCTCCGACATGGGGAGGGCGCGTATCGAGGAGGGCAGGGCCGTGAGGCTGAAAAATCGGACCATCTCCATCGGAGACATCATCAAGGTGAAGGTTGCCCGGGTGGATGCGCTCAAGGGGCACGTGGACTTCTCGCTCCTGCCCCGGGAGGCGTAAGACCCCAAGATCGCGTTTCCTGCAGATGACCGCCCCGGTGCGTTTTTTCCCTACACCCCAGTATTTTCCCGTCTGTGCCTGGGTGCAGGCATTCGAGGGGAATATTCCCCGAGCTCATGCGATGCCTGTGCCATAAATCCATACCGGTCTCTTTGGTCTTTGCGGAAATCAAGTATTCTCTATTGTATGGCGGCGTGACCGATCCCGGCCTGCAAGCCGGGCTCTTCAAGCCTCTCCCGGCGAAGGGAGAGACCCCGGCGGGATGACGGTCTCCTCCCCATGGGGCCCGGATGGTTTACGAAGCGTCACAGGCATCGCCTTTTTCGATGCCTGAAACACAGAGAACCCGTGGAAACGGAACGCGGATCGAAATGGGAAAATATCCTAAAAAAACCGGCGGAAACACACCTTGGGGAAATTTTGTGCCCGGCGACTTCCTCGACCGGTTCGGCATGGGAGCGATATTCCTGGACCGGGACTTGCGGATCACCGGGATAAACACTGCTGCCGGGCTTCTTCTGCAGCAGCCCCGGGAATATTTTCTCGGCCGGAGGCTTGCAGAGACCTTGCCCGCCCCGCTCTTTGGGGAACTCGAAAAGGCGGCCCAAGATGCGGTGCATCACGGTTCTTCCTTGAGCTTTCCCGTGCGTACCCCATTGCCCGGCAGGCTACGGCTTTTTGCGCGTTGTGCGCCTGTTCGCGGAGGGGCCTTTATCGTGCTTGAGGATACGAGCGCGGTCGTACCGCCGGCAGCAGGGCATCCGGAGCAGGAAAGGCGGGAACTGGAGAAGCTCTATGACGAGATGGAGAGCGAGCTGATCAAACTGGAGGCCGTGCTCGAGCAGCTCCCCTCCGGCGTGACTATCGAGGAGGCCCCATCGGGCAGGCTGCTCTATCACAATGCCCAGGGAGACCGGCTTCTCGGGCACCCTGTCATCGCGGCCCAGGATTATCTTAAGAGGCGCTACGGTGCACTCCACGATGACGACACCATGTTCGGCCCGGAGGAGTACCCTATCGCCCGTGCCCTGACCGGCGAGAACATCTCTATGGAGGAGGTGCGCTACCGCCGGGGAGACGGCACGCTCATCCACCTCTCGATCAGCGCGGCCCCGATCAGGGATCTGGAAGGCAATATCGTCGCTGCGGTGAGCATCTTCAACGACATCACCGACCGCAAGGGCGCGGAGGAGGCATTGAAGGAGAGCGAGGAGCGGCTCCGGAACATCGTGGAAAACAGCACCAACGTGTTCTACTCTCACACGCCCGACAACCGCCTGATTTATCTGAGCCCGCAGTTCGAGAAGATATTCGGGTACGATCCAAAAGACCGGATATTTCTGTGGACCCAGACCCTTACCGACAATCCCGACAACCGCAAGGGAATCGAGTCGACCCGCGAGGCGATCCGCACCGGCAGGTCCCAGCCCACCTACGAGCTGGAGCTCAAGGCAGGGGAAGGCAGGAAGATCTGGGTGGAGGTGAACGAGTCGCCGGTCGTCCGGGACGGCAGAACGGTCATGGTGGTGGGGGCGCTTCAGGACATTACCGAGCGCAAGAAGGCGGAGAAAGAGCGAATGGAGATGGAGCGGAGATTCCAGCAGTCACAAAAGCTCGAAAGTCTGGGCGTTATGGCAGGCGGCATTGCCCATGATTTCAACAACCTGCTCACCGCGATCCTGGGCAATCTGGACCTCGCTCTGATGGGCGGACCTGAGAATCCCCGGTCAAGGGCCTTCATGGAGCAGGCCCGCAGGGCCACCCTGCGGGCGTCCGACCTTACGAACCAGATGCTGGCCTACTCCGGGAAAGGCAAGTTCTATGTCAGGAACTTCAATCTGAGCGGGCTCGTGGAGGAGATGGCCGAACTCCTCAAGGCATCCATCTCCAAAACGGTGACCTTAAGCCTGAACACGGACCGGAATATACCCGACATCAAGGCAGACCAGCCCCAGATCCAGCAGATCATCATGAATCTCATCGTGAATGCCTCCGAGGCCATCGGCAACCGGCCGGGCGTGGTGACGATCTCGACCGGAGTGAAGGACTGCGACGAGCACTGCCTTGCACTGAGTCGCCTCCGCGAAAAGCCCGAGCCGGGACAGTATGTATTTCTGGAGGTCAGGGACACAGGGTGCGGCATGGATGAAAAGACACTGGAGCTGCTTTTTGATCCTTTTTTCACTACCAAGTTCACAGGACGGGGACTTGGCATGGCGGCCGTGCTCGGCATTGTGGAAGGGCACGAAGGGGCCATCACGACCCAGAGCGAGCCCGGCAAGGGCGCCACGATTGAAGTCCTGTTCCCGGCGCAACTCCCGGCAGAGAGGCCCGGCGGCCCGGGCGCGGGAAGAGAGCCCCCGGCCGCAGGCGGTCAAAGACGGCCGGATTATGCCTCGAACACCGTGCTGGTGGTGGATGATGAGGATATGGTGCTCGATCTGTGTGCGGCCATGGTGGAGCAGCTTGGTTTCCGGGCGCTCAGGGCCTCGGACGGGCAGGATGCATTGGAGGTGTTTCGCAGGCACTCCAAGGGAATCTCCCTGATCATCCTGGACCTGACCATGCCCAGGATGGACGGCGTGGAAGCGTTCCACGAGCTCAAGCGCATCCGGAGCGATGTCCGGGTGATTGTATCGAGCGGCTTCAGCGAGCAGGAGGTTTCCGGCCGTTTTGAAGGAGATGAGCCGTCAGGCTATATCAAAAAACCCTTCGAGCTTCACCGCCTGCGCGAAAAGATCGATGAGGTGCTGGGAAAAGGCTGATCTTCCCGTTCACGCGGTCCGCTGGAGTGCCCTTGTTACGGACGGTTGCCCTCCTCCAGGGATCGGCTGATCGCACTTTTCAGCTCGTCGATGCCGGCGGGCTTCACGAGGAATTCGCGGATGCCCATCTCTTTAGCCTTGCGCTCGTTCATCACATCGCTGAAGCCAGTGCTCAGAATCACAGGGGTATCCGGTCTGACGGCCAGGAGTCTGGAGGTGAACTCTGCACCGGTCATGCGCGGCATGGTCAGATCGGTGATAACGAGATCGAATGCCTGGGGTGACCTGGTGAACATTTCGAGCGCCTCAACACTATCGTTCACTGCGGCCACCTCATAGCCCAGCCGCATCAGGACCCGCTGGATGCTGGAGAGGATGATGTCCTCGTCGTCCACCAGGAGGATCCGCTTTTTTCCCCTCGGCCTCGAAGCCTTCACGGCCTTGGGCCGCACCACCCGTTCAGGGCCTTCATGCGCCGGGAAGCGGACGGTGAACCGCGAGCCCCTTTCCGGCTCGCTCTCGATCGTGATCTCGCCACCGTGGTCTTCGACCATCCCTTTGGTGATGGCAAGTCCCAGCATCGTGCTTCTGCCGGTTGCCCCTGAAGCGTATGAAGGGTCGAAGATATGCTCCATTGCCTCACGGGTCATCCCCTTTCCCGTGTCGCTCACCGAAAGCTCCAGATAGGGTCCTTCCATTTTCCGGGGAAGATCGGGCCCCGGGCCGGGTTGGACCCGGGAGAGGCTCACCTCGATGGTGCCTGATTCGTTGCCGATCGACTCAGCTGCGTTGTGCACCAGGTTCATGATGATCTGCCTGAGCTGTTGAGGATCGCCTTTGACGATATCGCGGGGCACGTTCAGGTTCTGTTTGAGTTCGATCGCCTCTGGAAGGGTCGCCTGCAGAGAATCGAGGATCTGCCGGATCAGGGGCTTGATCTCCAGCGGATTCCGCTCCCGCTCGCCCCGCCTGCTGAAGGTGAAGATCTGGTTCACCAGGTCTTTCTGGCGGCGTGCGGCGCTGAGCATCTGCTTGAGGATCTGATGGGCCGTGCTCTCCTGCGGCAGGTCTTCCAGCAGGAACTCGGCGTCGATGATGATGGGATAGAGCATATTGTTGATGTCATGGGCGATTTCGCCGGAAAGCCTGCCCAGGAAATCCATTCTCTGAATCTCGCCGAGGCGCTTTTCCAGGTCCTTTTTCTCTTCTTCCATCCGCCGGTATCCCGACAGCAGGCCTTCCATCTCGGCAATCTGCCTTTTTGCCTCCGTCAGTTCGCGGGCGAGCTGTTCTTTCGGCTTCTTCGCGGATTCTGCCATGTCTTTGCTCCGGTCTTGAATGCTGCCTTACTACACCAGGTCCTGCGCATCATCCATTTCCCGATCATAGGGTGAAAAAACGAAAACCTCTCCCTTTAAAATGTTACCCGGCGCGAGCGGTTTTTCAACACCCCCTTTGAAAATGGATGGACGAGGGCTCTCTTGAATTATCAGGGCTCATTGCCATTATAAAAAAGAGAAGTTGTTCTTGATAATGCGCGTTACTCATTGACCACAGGGAAAAAAACCAGTCCCTTTGACGATTCACAAGACATCGGAAGCGAGAAGGACCCCCTTCAGACGATGCTGTGTCAGCCTCTTCCGCCGGACTTTAAGGAGGGATGGGGAGGAACAAGTGATAAGCGTCTTATCTCAGGTGATTGATCTGGATCTGCATGCGTCGGACATAGAATTGCTTCAGAAACTGATCGATAGGTACCATCCCGAAGGGATGGACCTGGTGGATGAAAGATATCTGGCCGACGACAAAAAAGATCCGGCAAAGAATATACCATTGCCCAAGGCCCTGGAGGAATGGGTGAAAGCGATGAGCAATAAATACCACGACAGAAGGTTCGTGCTTGCATTGACGAGAAAAGTGCTCGAGAAAATGGGCTACTTCCCGCAGGACCCGAATGATGCTCCCGGGCCTGTCTACAAGGAAATCCACTAAGACTGGCCTATCTTGACCGGAAACAGCTTTTTCTTGAGCGCCGCGCCGCCCAGATACGCCTCCTGGATCTTCTCGTCCGAACGTAACGATGCGGTGGAGCCTGAGGTCACGAGGCGCCCGTTTTCAAGCACATAGCCTCTGGATGCGATGTTCAGCGCCTTGTGGGCGTTCTGCTCCACCAGCAGGATGGATGTTCCCTGGCCGTTGATCTCGGATACGATATCGAATATCTGCTTCACGAGTATCGGGGCAAGCCCGAGCGAGGGTTCGTCCAGCAGGAGCACCTTGGGCGAGCTCATCAGGGCCCTGCCGATGGCGAGCATCTGCTGCTCCCCGCCGGAGAGCGTGCCGGAGAGCTGCCTGCGGCGCTCGCTCAGGATGGGGAACAAGGAAAACACCCGGTCCTTGGCCGCGACCACCTCGTCCCTCAACCTTTTCCGGGTATAGGCGCCCAGGTTCAGATTTTCCTCCACAGTGAGCGTGGGAAACACCCGCCGCCCTTCCGGCGAAAGCGAGATCCCCTTGCGCACGATCTCATAGGGCGGGACCCTGTTGAGCCCTTCTCCCCGGAAGGAGACCGAACCGCTCCCGATGGGCACGAGCCCTGAAACGGCCTGAAGCAGGGTGGATTTCCCGGCGCCGTTCGCGCCGAGAACAGACACGATCTCGCCCTGCTCCAGATGGATGGAGACATCATGGAGGGCCTGAATCCTGCCATAGAAAATGGAAAGATGTTCAATGCTGAGCAGGGACGTCATATGCGGTCGAATCCTCGTCTTCTTTTCCCAGATAGGCCTCGATGACCCGCTGGTCGGCATAGATGTCTTCCGGAATCCCTTCGGCGATCTTGCGCCCGCCGTCCATGACCACAACCCAGTCCGAGATCCCCATGACCATGTTCATATCATGCTCGATGAGCAGGATGGTCAGGTCCTCCTCCCGGATGATGCCCTGGAGAAAGGCCATGAGGTCCCGGGTCTCCCGCGGGTTCAGCCCGCTGCTGGGCTCGTCCAGCACCAGGAGCTCAGGTTCGGAGGCCAGGGCGCGGGCGATCTCCAGCATGCGCTGGGACCCGTAGGCAATGTTCTTGGCCAACTCGTCGCGGGATCTCCACAAGTTCACCTGGCGAAGCCTCTTCTCGGCAGCCTCCCTGATCAGGTTTTCCTCGGCCCGCTGCCGGGGCGTCCGGAAGATGGAGGAGAACAGGCCCGAGGTGCTCCGGCAATGGCGTCCGGCCATCACGTTTTCCCGGCAGGTCATGTCCGGGAACAGGCGTATGTTCTGGAAAGTTCGTGCAATTCCGTGAGAAACGATCTGGTGCGGCTTTTTGCCGGTGATCCGTTCGCCCCGGAAGAATACGTTACCGAACTCGGGGCGGTAGATGCCGGTCACCACGTTGAACACCGTGGTCTTGCCGGCGCCGTTCGGGCCGATGAGGCTTAAGATCTCGCCCTTGTGCACCTTCAGGTCAATGGAGTTCACTGCGATGAGACCCCCGAAGATCTTGGTGAGACCTAAAGTCTCCAGCACGGTCTCGCCTGCTGCATGGGGTCTGGGCTCAGGCATCGGTCCTCCCCGTGCCTCCCAGCAGCGACTCGTACTTGACCGCACCCCGCTTGCGCGGCCAGACGCCGCCCGGGCGGAACATCATCATGAGCATCATGGCGGATCCGAAGATGAGCATCCGGTACATGGCGAAGGGCCGGAAGATCTCGGGAAACAGGCCGATGAACGCAGCACCGATGATCACCCCCGGGATGGAGCCCATGCCGCCGATGAGCACGATGCAGAACATGAGGCAGGACTCCCAGAAGGTGAAGCTCTCCGGCGAGACGCACATGAGTTTGCTCGCATAGACGTTGCCCGCTACACCCGCCAGGGCCGCACCCAGGACAAAGGCCAGGAGCTTGTAGCTGCGCGAGTCGATCCCATTGGCGTTCGCGGCTGTCTCGTCCTCGCGGATATAGTTCCAGGCGCGCCCGATCCGTGAGTCCTGCAGCTTGGTGAGCCCGAGGATGGTAAGCCCCACGATGAGCCAGATGAGAAAATAGTATTCCAGGGACGAATCGATCACCAGCCATGGGCCCAATGACGGAAAATCGATGCCGTACACCCCGTTGGGCCCCCCGGTGAGGTCGAAGGGGTTGTTGATCAGGGCCAGGCGGACGATCTCGCCCATGCCCAGGGTCACGATGAGGAGATAGTCGCCCTGGAGATGAATCACCGGAGAGCAGACCACGTAGGCAAAGAGCGCGGCCGCCAGGGCGCTCAAGGGCAGGAGCACGAGGATGGGAATGCCGAACTTGGTGTTGAGGATCGCCGTGGTGTAGGCCCCGATGGCGTAGAATCCGGCATGGCCCAGGTCGAACAGGCCCACCTCGCCGAGCACGATATTGAGGCTCAGGCCCAGCAGGGTGTAGATGCCGAAATAAAACGCAATATCGATAAAGTAGTCGCTCACCAGAAACGGATAGATGAGAAAGACGGCCGTGGCGAGCGCAATATGGAGCTGCCGGGAGGATGCGAGCCTTCCGATGCCGGCCAAGGGGGTCTGCTCCATGGAGTCTATACCTTCTCCGCCCTCTTCTCGCCCAGGATGCCCGTGGGTCGGAAGATGAGCACCAGGATAAGGATGATGAACACGAATACATCCTTCCAGGCCGCCGAGATGTAGGCCGCGCCCAGCATCTCGAGTACGCCCAGGATGAGCCCGCCGAGCATGGCGCCGGGGATGTTGCCGATGCCGCCCAGGACCGAGGCGGTGAACGCCTTGATCCCGTAGTTCCACCCCATGGTGAAGCTGATCTGGCGGTAGTACATACCCACCATGATTCCGGTTACGGCGCCCAGGGCCGGGCCCAGGGTGAACACGAAAAGGATGACCTTGTTGATGTTGATCCCCATCAGAGACGCGGTCTTGCGGTCGTGGGCCGTGGCCCTGATCGCAGCGCCGAAGGTGGTTTTCTGGACAATGTAATAGAGAGTCCCCATGAGGACGAACGAGAGCAGGAGGATCATGATCTGCAGCAGCGTAAGGTGGATGTTGCCGAACTGAATGCGGACATTGGGGATGAGCGCCGGAGGATAAGCCTGGAATCTGGGCCCCCATAACACCATGATGGCGTTCTGCAGGAAGATGGAGGCGCCCAGGGCGGATACCACCGCGGGAAGGCGGCCGGCCGGATACACGGGCCGGTAGGCCACCCGTTCGACGATGAGTCCCACGATGGCGAGGCTGACCCCGGCGAAGACCAGGGCCGCCATGATCGCGCCCCACAGACCGAAATGGGCGGTCAGGAGGGCAGCGCCGAAGACGAGCACGGTATAGCCCAGGTACGAGCCCAGGGTGAAAAAGTCTCCGTGGGCGAAGTTAATGAGCTTCAGCACCCCGTAGACCATGGAATAGCCCAAGGCGATGAGCGCATAGAACGAGCCGATGGTCAGCCCGTTGATGATCTGCTCCAGAATAACGTGCATGCGTCCTCGTGCTGCTGATTTATCCGCTTGTAAAAAGCGCTACCTGGATACGACGATCTTGCCCTGGTCGTCAACCACATAGAGGTAGAAAGGCACGTCCTCACGGTCGCCCTGACCAGTGAATCCGATGGGGCCGGTGATGCCGGGAGCGCCTTGAACTTCGTCCCTGAGATATGCGGCCAGTTTGGTCGAGTCGGTGGTGCCCGACTTGTCCACGGCATAGGCGATGATATTCAAGGCGTCGGCGGCATAGATGGGCCACGGGCTTGATGGGATGTCGCCGAACCTGGCCCGGTAGGCATCAAGGAACTCCTTGGCCTCGGGGTAGGGCAGATCACCGGGAAGCGGCTCATTGGTCATGTAGCAGCCTTTGGCCACATTCAAGCCCGCGATCTTGACAAACTCGTCGTTGATTGCCGCGTTGCCGCCCACGAACGGGCAGGTGATCCCGATGTCACGGGCCTGGCTCACCAAGAGCGCGGCCTCGGCATAGTAACCCGTGAAGTACCATACCTCGGGCTTGGCCTCACGCAGGTTGGTGAGCGACACGCGGAAATCCCTTTCACCCGGGGTGATGGCGTCGAAGTAGACGATCTCGGCCTGGCCGCCTGCGACCATGGGCTCCAGGGCGGCCCGGGTATCCTCGGCAAGTCCTTTGCCGAATGCGGTGTTATCGTGCATAATGGCGATGCGCTTGGCGTTGAACTTCTTCGGTACAAACGCCGCGAAGAACTTGCCCTGGGAATCGTCCTTGCCGCAGGTGCGGAAGAAGTAGTTGAAATCCCGCTGGGTGAGGCGGACCGCAGTGACTCCGTAGCCGATGTTCACCTTCTTGAACTTTTCATAGATATTGGATGCGGGCTCGCACACCGATGACCCATAGGTGGAGACCACGGCCACCACGTCCTTCTGCGCCACCAGCTTCTGTGCCGCCAGGGCGCCCGACTTGGGTTCGCCGGCATCGTCTTCCACCTTGAGCACGACCTTCTTCCCGCCCAGGATGCCGCCTTTTTTGTTGATCAGATCGGCCGCGATCTCACAGGACTGTTTCGCCATCTGGCCCTCATAGGCCCAAGCCCCGGTGATCGGGCCCTGCAGGCCGATGACCACAGTGTCTTTGGCGGCATGGGCGCTGCCTATCCCCAGGACGAGGAACAATACACTCACCAGCAGTACAAACTTTTTCATCCCTTTCTCCTCCAAAACAGTAGCTATGTTTTTTTAAGCCTGTTGATTCCCTCTTTCCTGCCCCGCTCCGGGGAGCGGTTTCCAGGCGCTTACGGAACGAGATTAACCCGTACAATTCACGAGTTGGAGTCGCCTTACCCGCCCTGGGATGTGTCGAAAGCCCAGTATTTTCCAGTCGTTATGATATAGTTCAGGAGTGACGCTCATGTCAAGGATATTTTCTCCGGGAAGATGGGTCCGAAAGGAGAGGCCAAGGAAGGGGATGGGAAGAGCCAGAGACAATGGGGCGCCCCGCAGCGAGCAGACTGCGGGGCATGTCGTTTCTGTGGGAAAAGTGTTTTATTTCGGAAGCCACTCCTTCACACGGTCGGGGTTTTCCTTGATCCAGCGCTTGGCGGAATCGGCCGGATCTGCGCCCTTAGCGTTCCATTCCATGACTTGGCCGATCTCCTGGAGCGACCAGTGGA
>Ga0265293_10012062_pt1 | contig 11576 bp, 5 predicted proteins | sample Munlanlewell138R_FD_192505 | JGI IMG/M metagenome (GOLD analysis project Ga0265293, IMG submission 192505) | Leachate microbial communities from a municipal landfill in Southern Ontario, Canada - Leachate well 138R | ecosystem: Engineered > Solid waste > Landfill > Unclassified | place: Canada... | reverse complement strand
ATAGGGGTTTCGGGAGCAGAGCCGCAACAGAGAGTTACTCTCTCCTTAGAAGGCGTATCAATTACGCAATTTTTTAAAGAGATAGAGAAGAGGAGCGATTACAAGTTTTTCTATACCGACTCTCAAATTGAAAAGAGCTCTCCAATATCGGTAAATGCACAAAACGAAGAGATTGTTTCTATTTTAGATAGAGTACTGAGCGCCAATGGGCTAACCTATCAAATCACAGGCAATCAAATTGTTATAGAATTAAAAGGGAGCCAGACCAAAGGTGTAAAAGTCTCGGGACAGGTACGCGACAACAAAGGAGAGCCTTTGGCCGGGGTTGCAATATTTATCCCCGGCACACAGAGAGGAACCTACAGCTCAGAAAATGGAACTTTTCAAATTGAGATTCCCTCCCAAGAGTACTCCACCCTTAGTTTCCGAATGGTAGGAATGACACATTACGATCTTATCTTAGACAATCGCGACTACTATGAAGTGGTTATGGAGGAGCAGAAAGAGAGATTGGAAGATGTTGTTGTTACCGGGATTGTAGAGAAGAGGGCCGAAAGTTTTACAGGGGCAGTTTCGGCAATTTCCGCTAAAGAGATTGCAAGAGTGGGGAATAAAAATATTATTGAATCGCTCAAGAATATTGACCCTTCGCTCTACATTATGGACAATTTAGTTAGCGGTTCCAACCCCAACGCCCTCCCCCAGATGCAGATGAGAGGCACCACAAGCTTCCCTGCAGAGGAGAGCGAAATTGGAGTAACCCTCAAAGGAAATTACGGAACTTCTCCAAATACGCCACTCTTTATTGTAGATGGTTTCGAAGCAAGTTTAGAGAGGGTGATGGATATGGATATGAACCGTATAGAGGGGGTAACAATCCTAAAAGACGCTTCGGCAAAAGCTCTCTACGGCTCCAAAGCTGCCAACGGTATTATTGTTATTGAAACCAAGAGATTGCAGGGGAGCGAACAGCGGATAAACTATACCGGGAGTATGGATATTTCACTGCCCGACCTCACCAGCTACAACTTGGCCAATGCTGCCGAAAAGCTTTAAGTAGAGAGAATAGAGGGAGTCTATACCTCCAATTCCCTTGAGAATCAGCTCCTTCTCAATACCCTTTACAACAGTCGCAAAAAACTGATAGAAGAGGGGTTAGACACCTATTGGCTCTCAAAGCCTCTAAGAGTGGGTGTAGGTACCAAGCACAACTTAAATATTGAGTTGGGCGACAGTAAAAACCTAAGAGGTGTAGCTGACTTCACCTTCAACAAAATCAATGGTGTAATGAAGGGGTCGGAGAGGCGCAATATCTCCGGAAACTTCAATCTCTCCTATAGGCATAAAAAGATTCTCTTTAAAAATATTGTCTCTATAGTGAGCAACAACAGCGAAGAGAGTCCCTATGGCGGTTTTGGTACATATGCAAGAATGAACCCCTACTATAGAAGCCACGACCCCGAAACAGGAGCACTTTTAAGGTGGGCAGAGCCCTCTACCTATACAGCCAACCCTATGTACGACGCACAGATAGGAACTGTAAACAAAGCTTCATACTTAGATTTTACCAATAATTTCTACGCCGAACTAAAAGCCACAGAATCGTTTAAAGTAATTGGTAGAGTGGGTATATCTGCCAAAAGGAGCGATGCCGACGAATTTCTTCCCGCCAACCACTCCACATTTAGTACAAGCACCTATCTCAACAATGAACTGCTAAGGCTTACCCGCGGCTCATACAGATTAGACAATGGCAAGTCGAGCAACTTCTCCGGCGACATCAACGCCTCCTACACCAAAAATATTAAGGAGCATTTTATTTCGGCCAACATAGGAGCCTACATTGGAGAGAGTATGTATTCTGCCTATCTGCACAGAGCAGAGGGTTTTCCAAACAACCAGATTGCAGATATAACCTTTGCCAAACAGTATGCCGAAGGGAGCAGGCCTGTAGGACTCTCCTCACTAAACAGAGAGATAAGCTTTTTAGCTACTGCCAACTACTCCTACAACAACAAATATTTGGCCGATGCCACCTACAGGCTCAGCGCCTCTTCACTTTTTGGGCGAGACAACAGATGGTCGCCCGGGTGGAGCTTTGGAGTTGGATGGAACATCCACTACGAAGATTTTCTCAAAGATTTAACCTTTATCAAGCAACTTAAATTGCGCTCCTCCATTGGAGTGACCGGAAATCAAAATTTTGAAACCAGCTATGCAGTAGGAACCTACCGATACTTTACCGACGCCAATTATGGGGGCTTCACCGGCGCCTATGCCGCCAATCTACCAAATCCCGCTCTAAAATGGGAGCAGAAAAGCGACTTCAATATAGGTTTAGATGCCATTATCGGCCCCCTTCAGCTAAGGGCCGACTACTACGACAGTAGAACAGAAAATATGGTAACCAATGTATCGGTATCTCCCTCTACCGGTTTCTCAATGGTAAAAGACAATTTAGGATTGGTAGGGAACAAAGGAGTTGAAGCCTATGCAAGTTTAACCCTCTTCCAACGGAGAGAGGGATTTGTAAACATCTATGGTTCAATCGCTCACAATAAAAATCATATTATAACCCTTTCAGAGAGCATGCGTGCCTACAACGCCCTTCAAGAGCAGGAGGCTGCAAACAAAGGAAACAACAGGCCGGTCTTGATCTACAAAGATGGAATGTCTATGAATGCCATTTGGGCTGTAAGATCATTAGGGATAGATCCCATGAATGGACAAGAGATCTATCTCAAGCAGGACGGAAGCCGCACCTATCTTTACGATCCGTTGGATTTACAGGTTGTTGGCGATATGATGCCTAAGGCAAGGGGACATTTTGGAGCCACTGCCGAATACAAAGGTTTTGGTTTTAGTACAACCTTCCGCTACCAATTTGGCGGCCAGATGTATAACCAAACCTTAGTAGATAGGGTAGAGAATATAGATATAAACTTCAATGTCGATCGTAGAGTACTCCTTGGAAGGTGGACCACCCCGGGGCAAATTGCACCATTTAAGAGATTGGGCACCTACCAAACTGCCGACGATCCTATGGCCTACCAAGAGATGACAAGAGCTACCGACAGATTTGTACAAGATAGAAATGAACTTATATGGGGTTCTGCAACACTCTATTGGGAACTGCCCCACAGAGTGGTACAGAGTTGGAAATTGGAGAGAGTTCGATTTTCACTCTATATGAACGATATATTCACCCTCTCCTCAATAAAGGTAGAGAGAGGTCTTGAATATCCTTTTGCCAGAACTCTTTCATGCTCTCTTTCAATAACATTCTAAGCTTAAAATTATGAAAAATAGATTTTTAACAATACCATTGATTGTTGCGGCACTTCTGCTCTCCTCCTGCAACAAGTGGCTTGATGTCACCCCTCCCTCACAGGTGAGAGAAGATATTCAATTCTCTACAGTAGAGGGGTTCCAACAGGCACTCATAGGGTGCTATATAGCCATGACAGATGACCTACTCTATGGTAGGGCACTATCGTGGGGCACCATCGAACTGCTGGGAGGGCAATACCGCCCTTTAGAGCCCTACTCCTCCAACGACTACTATGTCTCCAACTACAACTGGAGCTCTGCCAACGGATTGACTTATGTAAAAGGAGTTTGGGAGAGAGCCTACAATGTAATAGCAAGCGCCAACAATGCGCTCAAATTTACAGAGCAGAAGCGGGAAGTTTTAGACAATATCAATTACAAATTGATAAAGGGCGAACTTTTGGCAATAAGAGCATTTATCCATTTCGATCTTTTAAGGCTCTACGGCTACGGCAATTTAGAAGAGAGAAGAGAGCTTCTAACCAAAGCCACAGTACCCTATGTAGTAGATATGTCCAAAGAGATGACCCCACAGCGCACCTATGGTGCCACAATTCAGGCGATAATATCAGATTTGGAAGAGGCAATAGAGCTGTTGGAGATAGATCCGGTAACCCAAAGCAGAGAGAGCAGCTACTACGAAGCTGTCAATATAGACGGTTTCTACAATAAAAGAGAGAATAGGCTAAACTACTATGCCACCCTCCAGCTGCTTGCCAGGGTACATCTCTGGGAAGGAAGCAGCGAAGGCATCACCAAAGCTCTATCCCTTTCCCAACAGATAATTGATGAAGCAGAGAGTAAGGGGTTGGTTTCATGGATCTCCTCCTCTACAGTGAGCGACGATATGATAATGAGAGGGGAACATCTCTTTTCTCTAAACACAAGCAATCTATTTGCAAAGAGCGCCGACTATTTCAAAATAGAGATAAAATCTGCCGGAGATATCAAAGCACAATATCTAACAGCAGATCAGGTCGATCAAATTTATGAGACCTCAACGGTGGGTTCAAACGACTTCCGATTCACTTCCCAACTCATCCAAAACTCAATGATAATAAATGGGCGCAACTCCTTCACTCCTCTAAAATATTACGGCTCCTCTACCGACCGGAGCAGCACAAACTACATTCCCCTTATACGCTTACCCGAAGCATACTACATTGCTGCCGAATGTAATATTAAAAAGAGCACTCCCAATCTCACCAAAGCAATGGAGCTTCTAAACATAGTACGGCAAAAAAGAGGTATAACAGAGGATATAGAGGGTGCCACTGCAGAGCTTCTCATGGAAGAGATAGTGAAAGAGTACCATAAAGAGTACATAGCAGAGGGTCAAATGTATCTTCTATACAAACGGCTTGGAGCCGAAATCATTCCCGGCTACACCGGTTCGATAGACGACCAAGTATATACCCTACCCTATCCTCCTGTAGAGATTCAGATGGGTAGAGTACAATAACCTATAAATTTAGAGATATGAAAAAGAGAATTTATCCAATTATAGCACTCATCTTTGTAGTAGCCCTCTCTTGTGAGAAAGATGAGATTGCCACTTTCAACACCGGCGATGCGGGGGTGCTCTTCCCCGGTCTTGGCGATGGAAAAGATTATAAAGGCTACAACACAACAGATCGCACATACTATATAAATGAGACATTTATAGACAAGCCCTTCTCGCAGGAGAGCTTCATAGTCGATTTCCCAATTAGAGTCTCCGGTATAGAGGAGCAATTTGATAGAGTAGTAAATTGGCAGGTGACAGAGAGCAACACTACAGCTCAAACTCCTGCCCAATACACCATTGTAGAGGCGAAGATACCTGCCGGCCAACGGTATGGCTATATCCGCTTTGAACTCTATCGCGACCCTTCATTAGACGACGCCATGGTACAGGTAGCAGTAGAGCTTAAAGAGTCGGACCATCTAAAAATTGGTTCAAACGAATACAAAAGAGGGGTACTTACCTGGAGCAATATGCTTCCCATGTTTCCCGCCTCTGCCAACTACATAAGAACCTACAACATGATCTTACTCTCTCCTCTTGCAAAAACAAGTGCAGTGAACGACTACTACAGCCCAAATGCCCATAAGGCAATGTTGGACGCATTGGGGTGGGAGGTTGGCTATTGGCCTCGGTACAACAATGGTGCAGCCGACCCCGGAACAGGTGTCAGCACACTTTTTGGAGCATACTACTCAGACCTCTACGCCCGTAAACTACAAGCATATTTAGAGAACTATGCACTCCAAAATGGAGGAGAGCGGCTTAAACACAATGGCGGTTTAGCAGATGGTGTTGCCATACAGGCAAGGTTAACCGGCGCAGTTTACAATCCCAACTTATAAAAGAGCACAATATGAAAAAGATAATTTACAACTCTTTAATATTGTTACAAATACTATTTGTAACAACAGGTTGTTTCGAAGACAAATCTACATTGGACACAAAGAAAATAGATGAGGTAACAATAGAGAGCTCTTCAATTCCCAATATCCTAAGAGTGGGATATTTAGAAGAGATAAACTTAGAAGTTACCGTCAAATCGGGAAGTGTAGAAAATCCTCCCAACTTCAGCTATCGGTGGGAGTTGAACGAAACCCCCGAAAGCACTCAATTTATAGAGATTTCCAACGAGCGCACCGTAACTGCAACAATTAGAAACCCCATTATAACAAGTGCCTACACCCTCCTTTTCACTGCAAGAGACGAAGAGCATGGCTTGGAGTATCAAAAGTCGTGGCCACTATTTGTCAACAGTATGTTTCGCGAAGGAGTTGTGGTAGCTTCCACCCACGACGGTGCAACCACCGACATCTCTCTAATTATGGACAACCCTCTCACCTCTGCATACAACAAAGGAGAGAATATCATCCACAACATTTGGCAAGATATCAACGGAGAGCCGCTTCAAAATTTAGTAAAAAGCATAACCTACACTCTCCATAAACCCAGCGCCCTCCTTGCCAAGAATATAGTTACAGTAATAACCGAAGATAAAGAGATCTCTTTTTACGACTGTGAAGATTATTCGCTATACAAAACCGGCGAAGAGATCTTCCCCGGAAAAAGCTCCTCTTTCAATCCACAAGCGCTATACACAATCAACAGCCAATATTGGGCATTGGTTGAAAGCAATAAAATATATCTATTTCCCAACAATCAGGAAATGACTGCATTTATCCTACCCGTTTCGGGAGAAAACTATGTAGACAATGCCATTGTTATTGCCGACAACAGTAATGGAGGAGGCCCTTTTGCCTTTTGGTTGGACAGCAACACAGGTAAGATACAGACCGTAGCTATGACCTTTACCACCCCTGCAACAGGTGGCGAATACAGCGGTAGCGGAGCATTCAATCCGGCAGGACTAATTGGAAGAGTTGCAATAGCAGGCGATATATCTATGGATGGGCGAAGTGCAACACTACTCTGCAAAAACGACGAAGGGAACTACGAACTATATGGGATGAGCATCTCCTACTACGACGAAAACTACAACAGCATCCCCTCCGTACCCAAATTGAAAGCAGATCTGCCTATAGAGCTCAATCCAATCATAGAAGAGGCCAACTCAATCTTCTTCAATATGAACGATCCGGTAATGTTTATCTCTACAAATACAAAACTCTACTCTGTAACCTTTGGTGGAGGTATAATTGGATATCAGGAGAGATACTCCGCACCCGCCGGAGAGACTATAACAGGAGCCAAACTATTTGTTCAAGGACGATACAGGCTCAATAGAGATGAGTTCAATACCGAATACGGTCCAATTTATGAACCGCCTCTTGCATTAAATACAAAAGCTGTTGTGGTAGCAACAGAGGGCTCCCAATATGAGGGAAACATCTATGTTATTACACAGAGCAACACCTCAAATGGTCAGCTCAACAGTGCTTCGGCAAAAAAATATAGCGGCTTTGGTAAAATTTTAGATTTTACCTTCCAAGGAGAATAAAAGCTATTAGGACAGTAAAACCAATAAATAAGTTATGATAAAAAGATCAATTGTTCTTTGTGCATCAATTTTAATCTTCTGCTCCCTCTCTGCTCAAAATAGAGAAGGGAAAAAGGAGAGTACCACTTCTAAAGATTCCATCAGCGCCTACGACAAGCTCTTTAAAGAGAAGCATCACAGTGTTGAAGGGATGTTTACACTCCATAAAGTAAAAGAGAAGCTCTATTTTGAAATTCCCCTTCCACTTATGGGTAGAGATATGCTTATAGCCTCTACCGTTACCGAAACGAGCGACAACGCCAACGGTATAGTAGGCTCCAAGCCCACCCCTCTACACATCTCCTTTACCCTCTCCGGTGGAGCAGTACAGTTAAGAAGAGTAAACAGCGATGTAATAACCGACAATCCCAACTCCAATATTGCAAAGGCTATAGAGAAGAGTAGTGTCGGTTCTATCATGAAGAACATGAAGATCGAAACATACAACCCAGACAGTAGTGCCGTTGTTGTAGATGTAACCTCTATATTTGTAGCCGACAATAAAGATCTCTCCCCTTTTGATCCATATAGCCAATACACAATGTTTTATGGATTAAAGAGAACCGAAAGCTTCCAACAGGCAAGCTCCTACCTTGGAGAGATAAAAGCGTTCAGCGACAACATTGTTGTGCGTAGTACCCTCAGTTACAACTACACACTTATACAGAGCAAAACCAATAGAACGATAGTGAAGGATGAACCATTTACAGCAGTAGTTACCAGATCTATCGTTCTTTTGCCAGAAGAGCCGGTTGCGCCCCGTCTTCACGACTACCGGGTGGCTATATTTGGAACGGGCAAATATCTCTTTGGAGAGAAGGAGCAATCCTCTACCATTCAATATTTTGCCAATCGTTGGAATTTGGTACCCAAAGATATAGAGGGGTACCGGGAGGGGAAACTCTCCGATCCTATAGAGCCAATAACCTTCTATATAGACAACAACTTCCCCGAAGAGTGGAGAGAACATGTAAGAGAGGGGGTAGAACAGTGGAGCGAACTCTTTGAGGAGATTGGCTTCAGTAACGCAGTAAAAGCGGTAGATTTCCCCACCAACGACCCCCAATTCGATCCCGACAACATCAAATACTCTTGTGTACGATACGCTCCCATTGGAATTCAGAATGCTATGGGTCCCTCGTGGGTAGATCCCCGTTCCGGGCAGATCATAAACGCCTCTGTCTATCTCTACCACGATATGATTAAGCTTTTAAACAATTGGCTCTTTGTCCAAATTTCTCCTGCCAATCCCAGGATACGCACCAAACAGATTCCCAACGACATAATTTTCGACGGCTTAAGATATGTAACGGCACACGAAGTGGGGCACTGTTTGGGTTTTATGCACAATATGAGTGCCTCAAGCGTTATTCCCGTAGATTCGCTCCGCTCCCCAACCTTTACCCACAAATATGGAACAACCACCTCTATAATGGATTACGCTCGTTTTAACTATGTTGCGCAACCGGGAGATTACGAAAGAGGAGTCAAATTGACCCCTCCCCGTTTTGGAGAGTACGACCGTTTTTTAATAAAGTGGAATTACAAATATTACCCTCAATTCGACACCCCCAAAAAAGAGGAGGAACATCTCAAAAAAATGGTCTCTCGGGCAATTGAGAATCCTATCTATCAATATGGAAAGCAGCTCTCCTATCCATTAGACCCCCGTTCACAAACCGAAGATCTTGGAGACGATGCCATAGCTGCCACACTATATGGCATAGAGAATCTAAAATATCTAATATCGAATATGAACTCTTGGGTTGCTGCCGATGACCCCGATTTCACCTACCGCAGCACCATCTACGACGAAATTGTATATCAATACCTCCGCTACATCAACCACATCTATGCCAACTTGGGAGGGGTCTATCTAAACGAAGTTTTAGTGGCAGACAATATGGAGCCCTTTCAAAGTGTAGAGAAAGAGAGGCAGCAGGGAGCACTCCTATTTATTATGGATCAAATCAACCGGCTCGAATGGTTGGAAGAGCCCACACTAAAACACTCCCTAAATTTGATGGGTTCTGCAAAAGATCTACTCCAAAGAGTTTTGGCCGAAGCAATTGTAGCGGCACCCAACAAAGTACATCTCTCTGCCTCAATTTCCAACGATCCATACACCTTTGAGCAGTGTGCCAACGATGTTTTCGACTTTGTTTGGAATAGAGTAAAAGGGAAAAAAGAGCTCTCCAAAATAGATAAATTTATACAGGGAGCCTTTGTAAAGAGTGTCATAAACAACAGTAATGTTACAAAGATCATTTCGGGCAACGGCATCACAATAAATGAGATTCTTGCACAACAAGATATAGAGCAGCGATTTGCCAAACAGATTGCAACAACCTCCACCATAGAGCTTCCCCTTACCCAAGATAGCAGCCCCATTGCAGGATATGGAGTACCCTCCACCAAATTTAACATTTTATTAAATCCCGAAACACTCTACTACCACTACCTTATAAAAGCCAAAAAGGTGATAGAGTCGCTTGAGAGAGCAGCTAAAAATCGGTCCGATAAACTTCACTACCGGCTACTGCTCAAGAGAATTAATTCAACTCTAAAAATTGACTAAAGCAAGAGTTATGACAGATAGAACAATACGACTTTTTACAGTGGGTACACTGCTACTTTTAGGTCAGATACTCTTAGCAGCAGCACCAATAGAAAAAAATAGAGATAAAGACTCCGATACCACAAAAATAAAAAACAGCTACACCAAGCTCTTCGAAAACAAAAAAGTAGAGAGCCTCTCGGGCTTAATAACCCTACATAACATAGAGGGAAAACTCTATTTGGAGGTTCCACTACATAAGCTGGAAGAGCCGTTTCTATTCAGCTCCCAGGTAGAGAATGTGAGTGTCCTTACCTTAAGTTATGTTGGACAAAGGCCGGCACCCCCTATCCAAATTCTCTTCTCAAAAACAGACTCTTTGGCACTTATTCGGGCCCCCTATCCCCCAACCATAGTTGAGAAGGGGTCGCCCCACATTACACAAGCAGTAGAAGAGAGTTCGGCACCGCCAATAATCTACTCCACTCCAATTGTAGCCCATACCATAGACAGCAGCGCAATAATCTTCGATGCTACACCCTTCTTTATTAGCGACAGCAAATATATTGGAAAGCTCAGTTCCAGTTCGGCAGGCGGCTTTATACAAAAGGTATCGAACTTTAAAAAAGAGCTCTCCTTAGTTAAAAAAATAGAGGCTTATCCAAATAGCGTATCAATAACAAGCGATATGAGCTACAACTTCACAACCTACTTTTTAGGAATGGAGTCAGGCGGAGGAGAGCCCCTTACAGTAGAGTTGAAGAGCACAATCGGCGCCCTTCCAAAAGAGCCCTACACCCCAAGAAAAGCAGACTACAGAATAGGAGTACAAGTGACCCCTTTCCAGGAGTTGAGTGCACACACACAGGGAAGTACCACCAAACACTTTGCCAAAAGGTGGAGGATGGAGCCTTCGGAGTTGGAGAAACATCATAAAGGAGATGCAGTAAAGCCCAAAAAACCGATAATATTCTATGTAGATACACTCTTTCCGCAAAGTTGGAGCGAAGCAATCAAAAAAGGAGTTCTCAAATGGAACAGCCCCTTCGAAAAAATTGGATTCAAAGATGCAATCGAAGTGTACGACTACCCCTCAAAGAGCGTCGACTCCCTTTTTGATGCAGCCAATATAGCCTACAACTGTATCAGATATGCTCAAATTGCCTCCCGTAATATAGTACATCAGATAAATAGCGACCCCCGTTCCGGAGAGATTATAGGAGCCTCAATACTCTTCTTTAGAGATTCGCCTATAACCCTTCAAAGAGAGCGCATTCTTCAAACAGCGCTTGCCGAACCTCAAGTACGCTCCTACAAACTGCCCGATAATCTTATGGCTCAATCTATAGAGCTTGAGATGACCCGTCAGATGGGCTTCTGCTTAGGGTTGACCACCAATATGGCTGCCACCTCTTGGATCCCCTCCGACTCCCTCTTGTCGCCCACCTTCACCCAAAAAGAGGGAATCACCTCCAGTGTTATGGATCAAATCAAATACAACTACTTTGCAAGAGAGGAAGATATAACCAAAGGGGTAGCACTAACTGCCGGCTCCCTTGGAGCATACGACTACTACGCTATCGATTGGCTTTACAGCTACTACCCTGCCCATATAGACCCCCAACCGCTTCTAAAAGAGAAGATAGAAGAGAAGAGCGGCAACAGAAAATATCTATATGGCAAAGAGT
>Ga0265293_10012059_pt1 | contig 11577 bp, 8 predicted proteins | sample Munlanlewell138R_FD_192505 | JGI IMG/M metagenome (GOLD analysis project Ga0265293, IMG submission 192505) | Leachate microbial communities from a municipal landfill in Southern Ontario, Canada - Leachate well 138R | ecosystem: Engineered > Solid waste > Landfill > Unclassified | place: Canada... | reverse complement strand
AGGGTTTAAGTTTGCAGATGCTGACCTTATAGGTATACCTCTTCGCATCACTATTGGCAAAAGCTATTTTGAAAAGGGTATGGCTGAAATGAAAATACGAAATGAAAAGGATATTTCCCTTGTAACAAAGGAATCGCTTATTGATGAAATAAAAAATTTTTATTCCTGAATGTAAAAAAGCATAAAAAATATTTTTTTATTATATGTGTATATAATTTTTAATTGCACATATATTGAAATTGTGTTTATTTTAATAAATAATAAAGAATTATATTGACATTAATTTAACTTGTAGTTAATAATGTTAATGTCTTTCTTTATTTATAGCAAAAAAATAAAAATTAATTTAAGGGAGAATAATAATGAAGATAGTTGTCTGTCTGAAACAGGTTCCTGATATGGAATCTAAGTTTAAGATCGTTGATGACAAAAAAGTCGATGAAGCTCAAATAGCTTTTAAAATCAATGATTTTGATAACTATGCTGTTGAAGCTGCTCTCCAGTTGAAAGAAAAGCATGGCGGCGAAGTAGTTATCGTATCTGTTGGTCCTAACAGGGCTGCAAAGGACATTAGGCAGGCTTTCGCAATGGGAGCCGACTGGGGAATACATGTTGCTGATGATGCTATTCTTGCAGGTGATAGCTTTGTTATTGCAAACACTCTTGCCAAGGCAGTTGAGAGCATTGGTGGTGTTGATCTTATTATGACAGGTGTTCAGTCTGAAGACCTTCAGGCTGGTGTTACAGGTGTAATGGTAGCTGATCTGCTTAATATGCCTCATTGTACAAACGTTGTAAAAATTGAAACTGCTGATGGAAAGGCCTATACTCTAAACAGAGAACTTGAAGGTGGCTTGAATGAGGTTCTGGAATTGACCGGACCTGCAGTTCTTTCAATTCAGTCAGGTATCAATGAGCCAAGGTATCCCACTCTTCCAGGTATTATGAAAGCTAAAAAGAAGCAGCTTGATGTTAAAACAGGTGCAGATCTGGGTGTAAGTGCTGATTCAAGAGTAGATTTTATTAAAATGTTTATTCCTGTTGCAGATTCCATGGCTGAAATTCTTGAAGGTGCACCTGAAGAAGTAGCAGATAAGCTTGTTGATAAGCTTAAAAATGTAGCAAAGGTTATATAGGGGGAAATCTGATAATGGCGAAATTACTTGTTATTGCAGAACATAGAGATGGTAAGTTGAGCGAAGGTACATTAGAACTTTGTAGAATCGCTAAAGAAGTAGCACCAGGACTTGGTCTTGAGCCAGCTGCTGCTGTGTTTGCTAAAGACGATGCTCTTGCAAAAGAAGTTGCAAATTATATTCCTGAAGTTTTTTCAGTTGCTGATGGTGCTGTAGAATTATATACAGCTGATGGATATTCACAGGCCATAAAAGCTGTTGTAGAGTCTCAGGATGTGAAAGGCGTTTTACTTGCTCATACATATGATGGTGTTGACCTGGCTGGTAAAGTTGCCATGGCTATAGATGCTGGTATAGTATCTAACTGTAATAAAGCAGAAGTTGATGGTGGTAAACTTGTTCTTACAAGAAATATTTATAATGGAAAACTTCAGGAAACCAAATCTATTAAAACAGACAAATTTGTTGTTTCTTTTGAAAAAGGCGCTTATGATCCAGCTGAATCCGGTGCTGGTGGTGCTGTAACAGCTGTTTCTGTATCATTTGGTGATATAAGAACAAAAGTTAAAGAAGTTATTGAAACATCAGCAGGTGGTGTTGATATTACTAATGCCCGCGTTATTGTTGGTGGTGGACGTGGATTGAAAGATGGTGATAAATTTAAAGAGGTTGTTATTTCTCTTGCACAGAAGCTTGGTGGAGAATATGCAGGTTCAAGACCTGTAATAGACTCTGGCTGGATTGAAGCTTCAAGACAGGTTGGTCAATCAGGTAAAACTGTAGCACCTGATCTTTATCTTGCTCTTGGTGTTTCAGGTGCTGTACAGCACGTTGCAGGAATGAAGGGTTCCAAGTGTATAGTAGCAGTAAACAAGGATCCGGAAGCACCTATTTTTAATATTGCAACATACGGTATAGTAGGAGATCTTTTTGAAGTGATTCCTGCTTTTTCCGCTAAACTATAATATAAATTTTTAATTTAAAGAAATAATTAAAGGACTGTTCTAAAAGGGCAGTCCTTTTTCTTTAGCTGTTTTATGAAAAACTTCTGGAGCCTTTATATAGTAATTTTAAAAGCTTTAATAGTAATCATGGAAAAAGAATAAATTATTATGATTTTTTTTAAAAATTTCTTTTTTTATTACAAGGGTTAATTTTTAATAAATATCATGTTTTAATAAAATTATTAAATTCAGGTAATAAATTATTATGACCAGTAATGAAACAGGTTCCTCCAATAATATTTATAAATATATTTTTGAAAATAGTGAAATTTCCATGCTTATAGTTGAGAAGGATATGACTGTATGCATGGTTAATGAAAAATTTGTTCAGGAATTCGGTTATTTGAAATCAGAAGTTGAATACAGGATGAAATGGACAGAACTTGTTGCTCCTGAATCACTCAACTATATGACAATCCAGCATGATTTAAGACGTAAAAATCCAAAACAGGCTTTATCAGGATATGAATTTAAGTATAAAACCAAATCAGGTAAGGTATTTGATGCTATAATAACAATAGGGTTGATTCCGGGTATAGATAAAAGCATTGCTTCAATAACCAATATTAGTGAACTAAAAAGAAGCAGAAGGGATGCTGTTGATAAAAACCAGGAACTAATTGCTCTGAATGAAGAGCTTGCAGCAATTAATGAAGAATTTGAAGCCATAAACGAGGAGCTTTTACATTCAAATGCACAGCTTGAAAAAAATGAGCTTTATTATCGCACTCTGTTTGAAAACACAGGTTCAGCTATTGTAGAAGTGGAAGAAGACACTACAATTACACTTGTTAATGAAAAATTCGCTTTAGGTTTAGGATACTCCAGAAAAGAAATAGAGGGAAAGATGAAATGGGTAGATCTGGTTCCAGAGGCGGATTTGGAATTTATGATCAAACAGCATCAATTAAGAAGAAAAGACCCTGAAAAAGCTTTACCAAGCTATGAATACAGGTTTAAAAATAAAAAAGGTAATTTAAGAGATTACCTTCTTTTTATCTCCATAATTCCCGGAACAAAAAGAAGCATTATTTCTCTTTTTGACATAACTCAACGAAAAAAAGCCATAGAGCAATTGAAAATAAGTGAGGAGAAATACAGGACTATTTTTGAAAATATCAAGGATGTGTTTTATCAAACAGACAGGGCTGGATTAATCACAGAAATGAGCCCTTCCATAGAAAATTATTCCGGATTTAAAAGAGAAGAACTCATAGGAAAATCCGTATTGGATGTTTACTATGATTCTACTGATCGGGATAATCTGGTAAAAGCTCTTATGGAAAAAGGAACCGTAATTGATTTTGAACTGCGTCTTAAAACAAAAGATGACAAATTTCTGGTATGCTCAACTACTTCACATTTAATTTATGATGAAAATGGAAACCTCTCCGGTTATGAAGGAATACTCCGTGATATTACAGAGCGAAAAGAGGCAGAGATTGAAAAAATACGCATTGAAAATGATCTTTTTCGCATTCAGAAAATGGAAGTTATTGGAACTTTGGCAGGGGGAATTGCTCATAATTTTAACAATATATTGATGGAGATAATGGGTTACACCTCTTTGATTCTTTCCAGAAAAGATTTTTCCCATCCTGATTTTGAATACCTTAAAAACATTGAAAGGTCTGTAAAATATGCCACTGAATTAACACGGAATCTTCTGGGATTTGCCAGAGGAGGTAAATATGAAGTAAGACCTACAAACTTGAATGAGATAATACAAAATGAAATAAAAATTTTCAGCCAAACCCGAAAAGATGTTGTTATCCATGGAAAATATACAGAGTCAATTCATATGGTTGATGCAGATCAGGGACAGTTGCGTCAGGTTTTTTTAAACCTTTTTATCAACGCGTGGCAGGCAATGCCAGGGGGTGGAAATATTTATGTTAATACTGAAAATGTTGTATTAAAAGAAAGTGATATAGCTGTTTATAATTTACCTCCGGGCATGTATGTGAAAATTTCTGTAACAGACACAGGAACAGGGATAGATAAAAAAAATCTGGATCATATTTTTACTCCGTTTTTTTCAACAAAGGATAATGAAGAAGGTACAGGTTTAGGGCTTGCTTCTGTTTACGGTATTGTTACTAACCACGGTGGTATAATAAAAGTTTATAGTGAAAAGGGGAAGGGAACCACCTTTGATATTTTTCTTCCTGCTTCAAAAAATGAAGTTCAGGTAATATTTCAGCAGGAGTCAGGTTTTGACGATTTGATCATGGGTGAGGGCACCATACTTCTTGTTGATGATGAAAAAAGTATTCTTGACCTTTGTGAAAAATTATTAGGTCGTCTTGGATATAAAACAATTAAATGCGACAGTGGGATAAAGGCAGTTGAAACCTATATGCACATGGCTGGTAATATTTCAATGGTTCTTCTGGATATGACTATGCCTGCTATGAGTGGCGGTGAAACCTATGACAGATTAAAAGAAATCAATCCTGATGTACTGGTTCTTCTTGCAAGTGGTTATACTATTAATGAAGAAGCGCAGGAAATATTAAACAGAGGATGTCGTGGATTTATACAAAAACCTTTTACAATAACAGAGCTTTCAAAAAAAATATATGAAACATTAAATTAAAAATAGTTGCTTCCTTTAAAAATATTGTCAAGTTAAGGCTATTATGAAAAATACTATCCTGGTTTATAAAATATGACTAACGGTTTTATCAGATTTAAAAAATGGTTTAACTCCAGGATCAGGGTTTTGTTTCCGTTTCTTTTTTTGTTACTTCGAATCAGGCTTGCCTGGTTTTATCGTGCAGCTGAAAGGTATAATATTCTTTTATGGGCCGGCATTGTTGGTATTTTAGGAGGCCTCTCATCAATTTTATTCCGCAAAATTCTTGATCTTCTTGCAGAAGTTTTTACAGGCTATAGTGGGGACATGGTAGATGTTTTTCAATATCTTCCTGTATGGCAAAAGATAGCAACACCTGCTTTTGGAGGTATTGCAGCAGGACTGGTTCTTTATGCAGGCACCAGGTTTGCAGCAGATCAAAAAAATACTACTGACTATATGGAAGCTGTTGTGCTTGGAGAGGGTACTCTTTCCATTAAAATGAGCTTAACTAAAATTTTTTCTTCAATGTTTTCTTTTGCTTCAGGTGCATCCATAGGGCGGGAAGGGCCTATGGTGCAGCTTTCTTCACTTTTAGCTTCTATTGCAGGGCGTAGACAAAACTGGTCAGTTTCAAAAAAAAGAATAATTATTGCATGTGGGGCATCTGCAGGAATTGCATCTGCCTATAATGCGCCTATAGCCGGTGCGTTATTTGTTGCTGAAATTGTGATTGGAACAATTGCTATTGAAACTTTGGGACCTCTGCTTTTTGCATCAGTTCTTGCAACGCAGATGGTGCGCTTTCTTCTTGATGAGGCGCCGCTATATGCCATACCTCCGTTTTACTTAAATTCAGGTTTTGAATTATTTCCATACCTGGCATTAGGGCTTCTTATTGGACTGGCAGCACCATTTTTTTTGCGAATTTTGCGTGGAAGCGAAATGTTATTTTCCAGAACAAATCTTCCTGTTTATATTCGCACTGGTATTGGAGGGCTTATTGTAGGGATAATCGCTGTTTATTATCCTCAGGTTTGCGGTAATGGCTATAGTGTGGTAAGCGGTATTTTGCAGGAGCAATGGTTATGGTCCAGCCTGGCAATTGTTTTAATTCTTAAGCTTGTTGCAACAGGAGCAAGTTTTGGCTCAGGGGCTGTGGGTGGAGTTTTTACCCCTACGCTATTTATGGGAGCAGGAATAGGGTATCTCTTTGGTCATCTGCATCAGTTTATTGGCTTTGGAGCAAACCCGGTACCAGGTGCATTTGCTTTAACCGGAATGGCAATGTTTTTGGCAGCTACAACTCACGCTCCTTTAATGGCAATTCTTATGATTTTTGAAATGACAATGGACTACCAGCTTATTTTGCCTCTTATGCTTGGGTGCGTTGTTGCGCATCTGACTTCACAGGGTATTGAACCTGAATCTATATATAGCAGTTCGCTTGAAAAAAAAGGTGCTGTGTATTTTGCACGCAAACTTGCCATGCTTACTTTGCCTGATCTTGTTAAGCCTAATCCACCCAGAGTTAAGGAGAGTGCGCCTTTTAATGAAATTACACGGCATTTTCTAATAAGCACGTTTCGCTATTTATATGTAGTTAATAAAAAGGGTGTTTATCAAGGGTCAATATGCCTTGATGATGTTAAGGAATATCTAAATACTTCATCATTAAATGACCTTGTCATTGCCAGGGATCTTCTTGCCCCTGTACCTGTTCCATTAAAAATATCCTCAACTCTGGAGGAAGCTCTGGAAAAATTTGCTGATAATAAACAGCATGTTGAAAGACTCCCTGTTGTGGCAGATGACACCATGGTACTTGTTGGCAGCCTTGCAAAAACTGATATTATCCTTGCTCTGTCTGATCAGCTGCCAGGCGAAAAATACAGGAATTCCGATTGAAATTATTTTAGAGAAAAAATCCTGAAAAAACTTTATCGTAGCAATTTACCAAAAGATTAGTCATAAACAACTCTGTTTCTGCCTGACTCTTTTGCCTTGTACATTTTTTTATCAGCATCATTGATGAATTCTTCTATAGATATTGTTCCATCATGTATCTGGGATATACCGCAACTTATTGTAACTGTTCCCAGTATATGAAATTGATGGTTTGAAATAGCTTTTCTGAGATTTTCAGCAACAATAATTGCTTCTTTATATGTGGTTTCAGGTAAAAGTACAATAAATTCTTCCCCACCATATCTGCCAATAAAATCGCTTTTTCTGATATTGTTTTTTATAATTTCAGCTATACCGGAAAGCACAATGTCACCAGCAGCGTGGCCATGTTTGTCATTGATACTTTTAAAGTGATCCACATCAATCATGAGCAGGCAAAAAGGTTTTTTGTAACGATTATAACGGATAAATTCCAGCTTTAGATTACTAAGAAAAAATCCCCTTGTACAAACTTTTGTTAAAGAATCGTGAGTTGCCATTATTTCTATTTTTTTTTGTGATATCTTATAGTATATGGTAAAAACAATGAGCATAATCAAAAGAAGAATTAGCGTAATGAAAACAATATAGAAGTTTTTTGATTGTTCATGTAGTTTGCCAGCATCGGATCTTCCAAAAATATAAGCTATGCTTTCTTCCTGGAAATTATCTATTGGTATAAAAGTAAGCACTTCAGGATTTTCGTCAATATCAACTTCAATACAGAATGGGGTTGCTTTTTCAAGGTTTTCTGTTAGTGCTTTTTGTATTTTATAAATGGCATCCGGATTTATTTTGCTTTTTAAAATACAATTTTGAGATATTTCTTTGTCAAGCACATAGGAATCATCAACAAACCAGGGAATATAGTTTATCTGTTCGCTTTCAAAAATTTTTTTATTAACGTGTTGTTTTAAAATAATGAACTGCGCATTTTTGTCAAATTTTTGACTAATCTGCTTAATGACAGCCTTTAAGGAAACACTGATTTCTATTGCACCAATATGATTGTCCTTGAAAAAAAGCGGATATACAAAACGGTATCCGTTAAAAATGCGACCTTCTTCAAAACCTGAAATCTTTTGTTTTGTTCTGTTGGCGTATTCCACAGAGTAGCGTATTCCGGTAAGGTCATCTCCATATTTTTCAGGACGATGGTATCGGAGAAAGCTTATGTTGTTTGTTTCAATAAACTGCAATTGTCTAAAATTATATTGAACAAGTTTTAAATATAATCCGGACAGTTCCTGAAGGAGAAGCTTTCTGTACATATTTTTTTCTGCTGTACTGTCTGAGTTAATTCCACTGGAAAAAATAGTTAATACTTCCGGGGTATTTATAATAAGATTATAAACCAGGTCTGCCATGTCCGAGTAAACACTTGTTGTGATTAAATATTCATTATTAAGTTCGTAGATATAATTTTTTTTAATTTGAGCAAGGTTATTTTGATGATAAAAATAATGTAAAATAATTGAGGATGTTACCAGCAAAATGAGTGTTATTAAAACCCATAACCGTATGTCAAATTTTAGTTTTCTTGGCATCTATTTTCCCAGGATTTATTATCCGTTTTTTTGCGTTTATGCTATAAAAGCAAAAGCTTGATAATTCATAATAGTAATAGGGAAAGTTGTCAAATAAATTAAGTATATAATTATTATGTGTTATGGGGAATCCTATATGTTAACATAGTTGTCGCGTAAGTAAAATAATAGAGAGAATACCATAATAAGATAATTGTGTATTTTGTATTACTAATATTTATTAGCAGGTTTATCATTTTTTATAGCCTTTAAGTTGATGTGGTCAGTGAGTTGGCGTTTTTTGCTGATGATTACGGTGGGAACTATTTATACACGTCTCCTCTGAAATCGATAACATTGACATGGATAATTTTTTCATTTTCATTGATAGAAAATATAATTCTAATATCCCCTTTTCTGATATGAAAAGAATCCTGCCAGCTGCCTTTCATTCTTTTAACATCAAGCGAGACTGTTTCACCAGAAAGTTTTTTAATAAATAATTTCAGGCACTCTTTGAGACTCTCTACGTGAGGCGGGTTTTTCTGTATGAATTTGGCAGCCTGTGATGAATAGTTTACTCTCCAGCTCATAAATCAATGGTCTCGGAAAATGCAACATCTGTGTATTGGTCAGGTGATCCGTATTTTTCGATAATTTCACTCATTTCACTGTTGGATACCTCCTGTAACGAATGGAGCAAGTGTGAAATTTCTTTTTCTCCGATGACTTCCCTGACTGCGTCTTTGATCATGGTATAGAGTTCTTCTTTAGTTACATTTATATGCATATTATACCCTACCTTATATTATCTGCGAATGTATTGATTCTGTTTTTTGTAATGTCATATTTTACCTTTTAATATATAAAAAATAACAAAAATAGCCTCAAAAGTAAAGGATTTATTATCCGTTTTTTTACACTTATACTATAAAAGCAAAAGTTTGATAATTCATAATAGTAATAGGGAAAGTTGTCAAATAAATTAAGTATATAACTATTGTGTGTTATTAATAATCAGGTGCTGGTAATGCAGTTGTAAAGGACTATTATTTTAATATCGGAGAGTCTAAAGGCCTTGATTTTTATATGAATACAGATAGGGAAACTAAAAAGTTCTTTGATAAAAGAGTTGGGATATGGGGTCAGAGCAGCAACTCATAAAAAACATAACAACTTGACTTTGGTCAATGCTTTATCTGTAAAGATATGTTTCCTTTGTATAGGGTATATCAGTATAGTTGAAAAAAGGAGAATTTATTATGGAAAAATTTAATGAAGCAATGAAGAATCTGGAAAGATTAGACCTCTTTGTCCCGGTTGTTGCGCGGGTTCATGGTGGCACCCATCCGGAATTTCATAAAGTAAAGGAGTTATACGATCTAATCAACGCAAAAATAAAAGAATCAGATTCAAAAAAACCAGATTTAGATAAGGAGTTTGAGAAATTACGCGAAATCACAAATAATTATAAAGTACCAGTGGATGTTTGTGAAAGCTATGAAGCTGTATATAGCATGCTTGGTGAAATAGATGAAGCATACAGGCTCTAAATAAACTTGTTCCTTCTTTGAAAAGGTTAAAAAATAAAATGATAAATATATAAACAGAGAAAAGGAGTGAAGACTTGCAGAGGTTCATTTTAACTAATAAAAATAAGATTGTAATAATAGGCGGTACTTTAATAGCCCTGGGATTTATGGCTAAATGGGCTTTGGGGAATATTGAAATATTTGAATGGTCATTAATTATCGCCTCTCTTTTAGGCATTGCACCTATTGCGATTCAGGCATACCAGGCTTTAAGAGTTAAGGTAGTGAGCATAGATGTTTTAGTTACAATTGCAGTAACTGGAGCGTTTATAATACGCAACTATGAAGAGGCTGCAATTGTTACCTTTTTATTTTTATTTGGTGCATTTTTAGAAATGCGGACATTAAACAAAACCCGTTCAGCAATTAAGAAATTAACAGAAATGGCACCAGAGAGCGCATTAAAGCAGATGGAAAACGGAGATTTTGAAGAAGTGGAGGTAGATGAAGTAGACGTGGGAGACATTCTTCTTGTTAAAACCGGAGCGAAGATTCCTGTTGATGGAACTGTTTTAACTGGAGAAGGGAGTATTAATGAAGCAAGTATTACTGGAGAATCATTACCACGTAGAAAAGAAAAAGGCTCCACTGTATTTGCAGGAACAATCCTGGATAATGGGACTATTCAAATTGTAGCTGATCGTGTAGGAGAGGATACAACTTTTGGTAAAATTATAGAGCTCGTAGAGGAAGCACAGGATTCAAAATCAGAAGCGGAACGGTTTATTGATAGATTTTCAAAATATTATACACCAGCAGTTCTTATTATAGGGTTTTTAGTATGGCTATTCACAAAGGATGTTGAGCTTGCAATTACTGTTCTGGTTTTAGGTTGTCCAGGAGCTCTGGTTATTGGTGTACCTGTATCACATGTTGCAGGTATAGGGAATGGAGCCAGCCATGGTGTCTTGTTAAAGGGGAGTGAAGTAATTCGCGATTTTAGCAGATTAAATACAATGGTGTTTGATAAAACAGGTACTTTAACTGCAGGGAATCCATCGATCTCTGCGACAGAATATTATGGAGAAAATATAGAGGAAGCTTTGAGGTATCTTGCAAGTATTGAACGTGAATCAGATCATCCTCTTGCTAAGGCAGTTTTAGAAGAAATAGGTGAAATAGCATTTGCAACAGTTGAGGAAACAGAAGTAATAAAGGGCGGTGGAATTAAGGCAAGTATTAATGGACACAGAGTAGCTGTTGGTAATGCTGCTTTAATGGAGGAAGAGAATATTGAATTAAGTGAAAAGGCTAAATCTGATATTGAAATTTTTGAGAGAAATGGAAATTCTATTGTAATAACAGCTGTTAATGGTGAATTAAAAATTATTATGGCTATTCGCGATCAGATTCGCCCGGGAGTCAAAGAGGATTTACAAAGGTTAAAGAAATTAGGTGTAAAGAATTTAGTAATGTTATCAGGTGATAATCAGGGAACTGTTGATGTGGTAAGCCGTGAACTGGGATTAACAGAAGCTCATGGGCAGATGCTACCTGAGGACAAATCAGCTTTTGTAAAAAAATTAATCGAAGAGGGGCAAATAGTTGCTTTTGTAGGAGATGGAGTAAACGATAGTCCTTCATTGGCTTTAGCAAATATTGGAATAGCTATGGGGGGCGGCACAGATGTAGCTATTGAAACATCAGATGTTGTTTTAATGAATTCAGATTTTGGCCGATTGCCTCATGCACTTGGACTGGTAAAGGCAACTGCCAGTAATATGATACAAAATATCTTTATTGCTGTAGGCGTTGTGTTTATATTATTAGCAGGTTTATTATTTGGTGAATGGG